>JGI25132J35274_1000257_pt1 | contig 14601 bp, 7 predicted proteins | sample ETNvirenome_6_30_FD_35274 | JGI IMG/M metagenome (IMG submission 35274)
TATATCTTTAGAAGATTCAGAACATATTCCAGAATTATAAGTTTTTACTTGCGTAAGTAAACTATCTATAGTTCTAAAATCTTCATATAAAGAAGAGTTGTATTCTTCACAATCTGTTCCGTAACATTTTTCAGAGCAGTCTTTTACAATTTCTTTAGCCATTTCTTTAAGAATACATTCATAGTACTCTACAGAACAGCTACAAGACCCATCATCAATTATTGCAGTTGGGTCATAGTTTTTAGATGTTGGGTCCGTACATCCCGCACATTCAGAGTTATTACCAAAGCATTCTCCACATTCGTCAACATCTATGTTGCCACCATCGCATACTCCACATTCATCCTTTGCGTAATTTTCTTCCAGACCTGTATTTCCTCCAACGCAATTTCCGCATTCATCTATAAAAGCAGTGCCATCACAGTCTCCATTACAATCAGCAAAATAACAAGACCCATCTTCATACTGAGCTTCAGCATCATAGTTACAAGCTGTAGGATCAGTACACGCAGAATACCCATCTGCTTGATATGAGCACTCTTTCATTGTTAGTGTCATTTTCCAATTTATACAACTNCCTAAAGAGTTAAATTGGTAACAATCCATAACACTGTAAGGACCTGCAGGAAGAGCAGAATAAAACACTTCTCCGTTAGAGTCTGTAACTAATGGACTTAAAGGAGATCCTGGTAAAGAAATTTGAAAATTAGGAACAGACTCTCCAGTAGATTCATTTATAATACTTATTTTAAGACAATCTGTATTATTACAAGAATCTGAATTTAAATAAGTATTTAAATCGTCTTTAAAAAATATTTCAAATTCAGGCCCTCCAGCATTAAGTAATTCTACGTCTTGTTCTACATTATACCCCCATCTGAATCTAGAAAGTTGCCCTAAACTTGAATCAAAATAAGGGTTTTGACCATTACTAATATTATTAGGCCCTATATAAGTAAGAGGAGTCAATGTTGTAACAACTCCATCTGTAAGATAAGAGATGACATCATTAGTAGGAAGACTATTTTGTTCAATTGTTCCCCCAGTGGTAGTTACTTCTACATTACTTGAATTTGTATATGTAGCATTATCTGTAATAGCTCCTACAACATGTAAGGGGAACGCTATATTTTTTGCAGTAATATTAGTAGGCCTTACTGCATAAGTCATAAAATTGACAGTAAATCCATCAAGAACATCTTGTGCATACGTAGTATTTATTAGCCCACCGTTATAGTTATTATATAAAAAAACAAATCTTCTATAATCTCTTTCCCATGAAGCTGTATATTCTATACTACCATTAAACTGCAATTCATCTGTCATTTTTGTAGGTCTGACAGATCCATTATAAGGATCTGAACCATTATAAAAAGCAGACTGTTTCCAAGCTTCAAAATAATTAATATGATTTACATATTCTGCAGAAGCTGCTGTATAGATATTATTCTGGTCTCTATAGGTTAAAGCAGCATTAGATGCTGCTTCATATATAGTCTTAACATTATTATTACTAGCTCCTGGTAAAATAGGAGATGTTTGACTAGGCCATCCTGTATTTTCATTTGATCCATTTGCCCAGTTAGATTTAGTAACTACTCCTAAATATCCACTGAAAACCTGGCTACCTGGTCCCATACTATGGTAATCCGCCCATCCTACTTCAAGACCACTGGTTTGCTTAGTTCTTGCAAATGCGCTTGATTCATTTAACAGATTTACAACTAATACATTTTTACTATTAGCTCTTAAATCTGGAATACCCGCAGGAGTGCCATCGTAAATTGTTCCTGCAGATAGATTGTCTCCAAATATATTACCTATGGCTATATTTGCTTCATTCCATAAAACACCTGTTTCATTTGAAGGATATAATGATGCGGATTGTTCTAAATCAAATACATAAGGATTAGCAGAAGTTCCATTTCCTGTGTAACTTATTACATTTCCTATATTTCCTTGAGTTGCAGTTGTAGTTTGAGTGCTGTCTCCAAACAACCCTCCAAACATTCCTGTCTTAGGAAATTCTGCCCATTGNACCCATCTTCCTCCTGTAATTTGTATGTGAAAGACCTGACCATTATGGTCAAGACTGTCTACCCACGCTTTAGCAGATTGTCCTGCTACAATTAATTCTTGGTCAGATAAAGAAGTCCTATCGTAAAAGAAATATATACTTGTATCCTTAGGTATATCTTCAGTTCCACAATCTCCTTCTTCCCAATTTAGAGTACCTGTACCTTGTTCAAGAGTAGGAGTACCATATAGTCCAGATACAGTTATTTGTTCATTTGGAACTACATTAAGTAATTCAACACTGCCTACAGGCGTACATTCACTATGTATCTGTAAGCCTGAAGAAGGAGAAAATGTATTTACAAATCTAAATCCAGAATCTATTTGAATGTTTACATTGCCTTCAGATTCTGAGAACTGGATACCAGCGCAAGACGTATTTTGAGAACCAACAGTTATAGTAGTAGTATTAGAACTACTACCTGAAGTAGGTATCCCAATAAGTCCATTATTTCGATTTTGATTTGACATGGGTATAAATAATTAAAGGAAGGGGCAAAAGCCCCCTCCTATAATTAAACTAATCATTTTTACAATTGTGGAATTACACCATCAGAGTTGATAGCGATTCCGTTCCATCCGTTACCGAATACGGTAAGTACATTATCATAAGTATCTGAAGTACCCATTTCCTTGATGCACAATCGTACAACATACGGAGACTTAACTACAGTTCCAGCAGATTCATGTCCATCAGCATATGTTACTGACAATACATAATAAGAGGTTCCAGAAGCAGTAAGTGACTCGTTAGCTCCTAGCTGACTCAATGGGAATGGAGTACGGTAAGGACTTGGACGGTTACCCGCGCCAATTGCATTCTTACCAAACTTAAGTTCCAATTGAGAAACTTGCCAATCTTGACCATAAGGCATAACTGGAGCAGTAGAAGTAACAGTACCGTTACAATCAAAACCACCTAGTAGTCCAATATGAGCTGTAACAAAGTTGCTATTGTATACTCCTGCTTCAGCAGAAAATGCACCTACAGCAGGTGTAGCATGCGCTCCTCCTGCAATTACGATATCCCAAGTAGAGTCAGCAAGAGCTTCAGCAGTAGCTTTAGGAATTACTTCCGCATCTCCCGCAGCATCACAAGTATATGAAGCATGTGGCCAAGGACGATCCAAAGTTAGTGTAGCACTATTAGCACCAATGTTCGCAACGGCTTCTACTCTAAATACATCGTCAGTAATAGCTACAGCACCATTTGATCCTTTAAGTCTAACAAAATCACCTGCAACAATAGGTACGTTAGAACCGTAGTCTCCCATATTAGCAGCAGTACCACCTGAAGCAGGCCATACAATTGTATTAGATCCTTGAGTCAAAGCGGCTCCAGTTTCAGCAAAGTCATTTCCTGAAACAACAGCATTTGTAGTAGTAGCTTTTGCAACTCCCATAGTGTAATCACTAGGAGAATGCATTACATTTTCACGATCATCATTAACTTGTTTAGCGATTCCCATAGCTACATCCCATGCGGCTCCATCAGGACATCCACATGCGTCTGAACAGCATCGGGTTACGTAAGAATAAGTTTTTACTAGATCTTGATATCCATAAGTTTGGAAAATCTTTTCAGATTCTAGTCTAACTTTAAGGATATATTCAGTTTCACAATCTCCATCAAAAGATGAAATTGTAGTTGTTCCAGCACTACCAGCATTATCTACAGCACTTGTAAGATAGGTAGGGCAAGAATTAAAAGTCGGAGACTTTCTAATTTCAGTTGTGCTTACTTTTACAGCGTAATAATGGCGGCTTGGCAAAGCAGCACCAGCTACAGTTGTATTAGTATCAGCATTAAAGATACCTAATTCACCTACAGTTGCATCAGCAAGGAATGTGGCTAACGATTCGCCATTTCCTTCAATACCACCGTCATCATTTACGACTAAAACACATTCAACAGGTCTTTCCATGTTTTCTATATTTTAAAATTTATAAATTAATTATTACTCATTCTGTGCCGTTTTCACAGCTTTTAATTGATAACCTGGATGGTCTATATTACCTGCTGCTATCTGTACGGCCAAATCGACTATTTCATTNTGAGCATGCTCTGGCAGTTCACAGTCTTGATTTGAATCCGTCAAAGTACCATCTGGGTAAAAATATTCTCCTCCAGGAACACCTTCTGCAAATGATATTGTTTTAGGCGTTCTTAAGTAGTCTAGGATAAAATTGTCAATAACAAAAGTACCATCTGTATATCCAAATATCTTATTAGAGTCAGTTACTAAATCACCTGTAGTACCAAAAACTACTGGTACTTCTTCCCATTCAAAGCTGGGACCATAATAAGGATCTTTCAATACTTTACTTAAATCATCATGTTGTGTCTGGACACAGACACTTTTTCTGGTAAGACTACAAGACTCTTTTGAGAGTTCTGCCTGAATACGTATAGCGAATATATAGTTGTCAGGCAGAACCCTTTCAAAAGAATTTGCAGTTCCAGCGATAGTTGGAAGTACGACATCTTTTACTACAAGATTCCGTAAATCATCTATCCTTTTTTGAGTAACCTCAAAACCTTCTCTTTTAGAATTAGTAATTCCATATTTCTGCTTTAAAAATACCCACATAGACTCATTTAATAGCCAATCTATTTCAGGAATCTGAAAATTGCTATAATCAGAGCTGTCCAATTTGTTCAGCTTGAATTTAAAGTCATAGTGCATATCTGCTACAGTCATATCAAGATCTTGCTTCTAGGTCACTTTTTAGTTTAACCAACATTTCTTGTTGTTTAGGATTAAGAAGATTCAATACTGTATCTTCAAAATCAAATCCAACTTGTTGATCGTTGTATAGGTAAGCAGTTCCTTTACGTCTAAAAATCCCTTTATGTTCAAGGTCAAAGACAAGAGCTTTTACCTTAATAGTTTCAGGCTTTTCAGAAGCGACTTTAATGAATTTAGTAGGATTCTCATTCATAATCTTATAAAGATTGGTATATGAAAATTCTTCAGTAATTCCACTAGCTGCTTTACCAAATACTTTAAGCAAATCACATCTTTTCTGATGAGTAAGTTTTGTAAATAGTTGCATTGCTTTAGCTTCTTTTTCAATTGCTTTAGCTTCCGCTTCTACTTCGTCTTTCTCGTCATAAATGACATATTTTGCGGTTGGCCATTTTCCTTCAGAGTATTCTTTTTGAGAGTTTGCAACCATATTGCTCGCTTTCATCATTTTTACTTGAAGTTCATCAATAGGTTTGATAGTATCAAAGATCATTGTCTTGTCTTCAAGTTTTATCTTAAAGTCTTCCCAATATTCATTTTGAGAAGAAGACGTTAGATCTACACCTAATGATTGGCCTAGTCTTTTCTCATCTTCTGGCTCCAAACCTGTAGCCAAGCGTCCGAGATTCGGGTCATACAATGCCATAAGGGTATCGTAAGTTCCCTGGAATTTGGCACGACCCAGTTTATCTAGGCCGTGCCACTTTTCCTTTATGATTGGTTTTACGTATACTAAAGTTGTTTTCTTAGTCATTTTACGTAAAATTGGTTATTAATTCTGGGCAAGAATCAGTTCTCCACAACGAGTTACGTCATCAATCTGAACACCACACTGATCGTGAACGATCATAGTGTAAGAATCCTTAGCGTTTGACATAATTCCGCCTTTGTTAGCTCCATAAGGAGTTTGAAGACCTGATACATATCCTAGCTTATATCCATTTTTCTTATGAACATATTTGATATTACTTTCGCCACCTTTACCACCGAAGTCAAGGAATGTGAATCGCATAGATTCAACTGGTACTTGAAGCTCACTGTGATAGATGTGATTAATCTCACGATCATCATAAACTGGGTTATGACGAAGTGTAAGAGTGATTCCGTTAGGGCCGTTATACTTAACAAACTGTCCTCCGAACTCCAAGTTAGAACCTGATCCTCCGATAAACTTAGAATCTACAGTCAAGAAAGGAGCTGAAGCATTCATCATAGCTTGGTGGAATGCAAGCATTCCGTACTCACCTGTGTACGCAACAATATTTCGGTTAGACATGTCAACTCGTCCAAAGAAGATATCTAGAAGATACTCACGGATAAGCTTTTCAGTAAGAGTATTATAATAATGTACGTGAGAATCCTCAAGCAATTCCTGTACACCTGGGCCTGTACGTGCGATACGTCCATTAGCTCCAGCTACAGAAGATTGAGATTGTCCATACCATAGGCCACGCTCTTTTTCTTTGTGCCACTGAATCCAATACTCAGCTTCAGCATACTTCAACCACTTGTAGTCTTTGTATACTTTTCCGTTAGCGTCCATCAATGCAACAACCAATGATTGGTTAGCAGCATCACCAGTAACAGAGTATTCTTTTCTATACGTAGATAGATTAGAACGAAGCTTCATTGGCATTGCGTAAGTAGTAGAACCAGACTGGTCACCACCTTCTTCATACACAGAGAACATTTTGCTCCATTGTACACCTGCAAGTTGTGCAGCAGCACTTAGAGATGCAAGTTGGTCATCGCCCATAAGACGACAAACATATTCGTAACCTACTCCAGGACCTGCTGCGGCAACTGGACCAGATTGTACACGAACTAGTTGACGAGAAGTTCCAGCAGCAGGAGAAATAACATCCCCAGGCTTGAACCAGTCTTCATCTAGTGTCAAAGTAATTTCAGAAAGGGTAATTCCACTTCCAACAGCAGCAGCAGTTGCTACTAGTGGTCGAGTAGAAGATCCCATAAGTTCCCACTCCCAATCGAAAGATTCGATCTCAGAAGTACGTCCCATTCCTTTTGTCATTGCTAAAAGAGGATTATCTGCCATGCGAGATGCTGTGAAAACTCTGGTGAGCACTTTATCAAATTTATGTGGCTCAGCCATGAACGCAGCACCTAGGTGATTTACCTCAGTAAAATTAGCATGCATAGGCCTCGTAAGGACGGCTAATTTTGATTGTGCTCTCATTTTAAATAATTTAAATTAATAATTAAGTTTATAGTTCATTCCAAGCAGAACTTTCAGTTTTTCCGCTTGTTTTCTTATTCCCGCCAAACTTAGCCTGAGTACCTGTACGGTTCTTGCTATGTTGTAACTGAGTCCTTAGTTTAGAAGAAAGATCAGATTTTGATTTTTTCTTTACTCCATCTAGACTAAAATTAGTCATGCGTAAATAAGCCCGTAATATGAAATCATCAACATCCTGGCTGGCATTCATTTCGTCAGCTTGAAATTGAGTTACATATTGAGGTCCGTCTTGACCTTCTACTTTAGCAGTAGTTTCGGTCATATAAGATAAAAGATCTTTTTTAACTTTTCTGCTTAAAGGAAATCCTTTAATTTCTGAAGAGTTAGAAACTTTATCTTGTATATTAGTAATAACTTCTTTCCTGCGCTCTTCTCTTTCGATATTAATTCGCTCTTGTTGAGCAGCAAGATTCTGTTTTTGAGATTCGTAATATTGAGCAAGTCTTTCTTGGGCTTTAGCTGCCTGTCTTTCTAGTTTACCGAGATCTTCATAATCTTGAACAGTCTCGTTAATCTCATTATCACTATCTCCTCTTAATTTTAAAAACTCTCTTAATACTGCTTTTTGATTAGCAGCATTAGAATCTCCATCAATTCTTAATGACATTACATCTGGCGCAGAGTAAGCATCAACAAAATCGGAAACTCTTCCGCCAGACATAAGATGTCTTAGCAGATCTTTGCCTTCATTAGGCAATCCTTTTTGAAAAAGATCAAGCTCTTCTTTAACTCTTGATTCGATTGTTCCTGCAAAAGCATCCATAAGACCTTCTTCTGTAGCCTCGAATTCTTCCTCATTTAAATCCAAGAGTTCTTTTTCTGCAAGCATTTTTGCAAAAATTGCAAACTCATTTTCTTCTTCTTCTGAAGCTTTTGGGGCTTCTTCTTTTTTCTCTCCTTCCTCTTCTTCAGCTTCCTCGCTTTCTGCTTCAGGAGTGTCAAAATTATCTAGGTCCAGTTCTGGAAGTTCTTCTTTTTCTTCTTTAACTGGTTCTTCTTTTTTATCAATGTCTAAATCAGATCCTGGTTCAGAATCTTCTTTTAGTCCTAAAAGGTCATCACTTTCTGATTCTACTTCTAGTGTTCCTAACACAGGATCTTTATCTTGATTAGGATTAGAAGTAATTAGATCGTCAAGGTTTCCCTCATCTATGTCCCACATTGCATCTAAAGGCGCATTAGCGTTTGTGATTGGCTTTTCGTCTAAGTTGTCTTGTTGAGTCATAATTTAAAATTAGTTTACAAATATAATTAGTTTTGTATTAAAAACATAACAGTTTTTGTTATGCTAAATGATTAATAAATTTTTCTATAGCCAAATATATATTAATTATCTATATTTATTCTTCTACATTAAAGAATTTATCAGGAATTAAAGTAGCATCTACTTCAGTATTATCCATCATTACTTCTTCTTTTGTATCAAGTTTAGGAAAAGTTCCATATAGATGTTCTGGCACTGCATTTTTTATTCCTTTACTTTTCCAGTACTCTCTTTCTCTATTAAATTCAAAGTTAATTTCTTCGTTACTGTAGAAATTATGTCTTCCAGGAATAAAACTACCTTCTCTATCCCAGGTTCCTCCTTCAAATGGACTTCCTCCCTGTTGACTGCTCCATTTAGATTCGTTAGAAAATGTAATATGATTGGGCTTTTTAAAAGTATCAGTTCCATGCCCTCTACTGTCTTTGCTTTTCCATTCTCCGCTTTTCCAAAATCCAGGAATGTCATAAACCCCATGATCCATAGGATTGATTAATTTAGAGTCTACTGCCATTGGGTACCAGATATCATAAAGAGCTTGCTCGTCATCTGTTAATGGAGTATTATATGCATATTTATAATATCCTTCTCTTGCCTGCCACAAGCTTTCTCTATCTGTTATTTGAGAAAGCTTTTCAGGTAAATATCTTTTTCTATTTCTAATATATTCTATATTAGAATCATTTATTGCATGTGTACCTACAGAAGAATATACTGGATCTTGCTCTACATCTCCTCCTTCTTCGTAGATGTCAGGATCAGTCGCTGATCCTGCTGCTCCTGCTCCTACTATAGCTGCTGGAGGAACTACTGCTGGCATTCTATTTAAAGCTCTTGATAAAAGCTTAAAATTATTTTTATTATTTTGCATTATATCATATAATCGTAACTGATATTTACTTCCTTTAGTATTATGATATAATTTAAAATGTTTTTCTAACATTTCTGGAGTTATTTTATCATACCTATTTTCTAAAATACCTCTCTGCATAAGATTTTCTCTAACTTCTGCTGCAAAAGCTGCTTTTTCTTGGCCTCGTCCTGCTCCAGTTAAAAAATAATCCATTTGTGATTTTAAATTCTCAGATCTCTCTAGTAAATTTTTTACACCTGTACCGTAGACATCTCCAGTAACAGAATATCCAACATCTTTGGTTTTAAATGGGTTATACCGATTAAAAAAATCTTGAAAAGGCTTTGGGGCTAACTGTGCATTATTTTTTAACTTAANCCAACCTAAAACATCATCTACTCCTGCTATGTCCTCGCCTCTTTGAAACAAGTGAGCAAATTCATGCTCTAAAATATGCAGTGCATCATAGGGTGTATAATTTTGACCCATTGATATATAAGAAGGTTTATCATATCCATCCCTATACCAATTATATGCATTATTAGGATCAGCATCAAAATATATTTTCTCTCCTAGGTCATTAGTTATCCATTCATCTTTTTGCTCATCATATATAGGTCTCTTAGTTTCAAACNTTGTGTTTTCAAAATCGTTAATTATATCATCAACTGTTTTGTTTTGTAAATGAGGATTTTTATCTATATATGCTTGTATTCTTTTTCTTCCTTCATCTGTCCTAATTGCTTTTCCTATTTCATCTTTTTTTCTAAAAAATTTTTGAGCATGGTAATAAGGATCTATTTTAAATCCTGTGTTAGCTAGTTCTGTACTACTTTTTGGAATATTGCTAGTTAAATATGATTTATATTCTTTAGCTTTTTTAGCACCTAAAGCAGCAATATCATCTATAGACTTTACTCCTTTTGGTAGTAACTTTAAACCATCTAAAAGCATTCCTCCTCCAATAAGATCAACAGGATCTGTAACAGCATCAATTCCCAAATTTGCAGCATGTTGCCAAAATCCTTCAGGATTTTTAAATCCTATATACTCAGAAGGCAGTTCTTGTCTTGCTGTAGCATCTCCTGTAATTGAGCTTGTAAGACCTGGAAGGACATTACGAATATCTCCTCTTTTTCCACCAGGTACTATTTCTTTTGCAAGCTCTACGGCTCCTGCTTGAGGTGCGCCAAGAATCTCCATAACACTTTCACCTATAGCACCTGGTATTCTTTTTACAGTATTCTCTACACTTTGGCTAAAAGTAGGATTACCGTCTATGCCATACCCTTCACGCGCTTGCATAGCAATAGCCCGTCTTATCGGATCATTAGGATTGTTAGAAGATGTATAATAATCACGTTGTTCTTCTGACAAAGAACCCCAATAAGGCATGCCTGGAGAAATTTCTGGTAACAGTTTACCAAAATAAATTTCTTCTATTCCGTCTTGATTGTTTATTGGATCAGTAGGATCAGGCATTTCTTTTACGTCTTTTTGTTNGAGATATATTTGTTTCTGGATCTTTACCTGCAGCTATTGCACAATACCCATCTTCACAATAACATTGCCTAGGGTGTGTTTCACACCATCTAGTCGGAAGATTTTTTTCTTGCAGCAGCCTGTCTGTCTTTTGCCTTTTCCTCTTTCTCGTGCTTTCGCTTTTTCTCATCCATAGTTTCTTTTTGCTTAACTTCTTTTTCTTTGATGTCAAGCTTTCTTTTCTCTATGTCTGCTTTTTGCTTATTCATTTCCGACTCCATCTTAAGCTTTGCAATTTCTAATTGATCTGGTACTCCATTATCATTAGAATCCTGATCCATTTGATTACGGAAAGAGTTTATTTCTGCAACAGCGATCTTAGTGGCATTATCCTGGTCGATCTTGTATTTCTCCATTTCAAGCTTCTGAGCTTCAATTTGTTGCTGAGCTTGTGTTTGAGCCATTTGAGCTTGCTGAGCCTGTTGTTGCATTTCCATTTCTCTTTGCTTTCTACTGGCTTCTGCTTTTTCAAGTAGCACTTTAATCTCAGAAGTAGACTCTGTAGTAAGCATTTTGATAACATCTGAAAGTTCTGCCTGCTGATTTTGAAGTGCTGCATGTGCAAGCTGCTTCATAGTCATATAGATCTCTTGATCTTTAGCAGAATCAGAAACAAATATTCCAAAATTAGATTCTACTAGAGTAGAAGGTTCTACAGACAACATTTGAGTTGTCATGTCATCCAATACATATTGGATCTTTTTAATTTCTTTGGCTCCTGCCCAAGCAACTTTTGCAGTATCTATAAGAGCCTCAAGAACATTTGCCTTCAATCTATTATGAAGATAGAACCACTCTTCTGTAATATGCGAAGACTGAACAACAGCCTGTTGCGTATTACCTACTAACTCGTTAGGTCCTACTTGTCCTTCCCGTTGTTTAGTAACGCCCGAAACTTCACCACACTGAAGTTCTAAGTATTCGAGTAATTGTATCTTTTGTTGGATAGTTTGAGACATACTAAGATCAACGGCTTGCCATTGATTGAAATTACTTTGCTTATTTCTTTGTCCTTCTTCATTAGGATTTACCCATGCAATTCCCATTGCATCAAAGTAATAAAGCCATTTTTCCATATCAACACCAAGAGAAGATGGAATCTGATTAATATCAGCAAGGAATTTCTTTCCTTTATCTGATGCTAGATCCATTTCTAATCTGTACATAATAATATTATACAGATACTGGTAAGGCTTCATTCTGTCTATCATAGATACAGATGAAGCATTAAGATTATTATATGCAAGTCCTACATAACCAAGTTTACAGTTATATAGATTATCAAGATCTTTAAATTGATTAGGCTTTGCCTGTATATTTACATACAGATCTCTTCCTATCTTGGTTCCTTCCCATATTTCAGGAATCCATTCCCATTTTATTTCAATATCTCCTGCTTTTTTGTTGAGACTATATGTTTCATCCACAATAATCTCTTCTTCTTCCATATTTTCATTAAGGGTCTTAAGAAATCCAATCTTTCTTAAAGACCGCCACTCACAGTGGACCACCCTAATGTAGCGTGATCCATCTGGAGTGGGTTCACCATCCCCCTCCATAGAGAAACTTGAGTCAAATAGGTTGTCATTATAATCATATGCGAATTCGTCTGAACCTAGAGGATGGGAGCTGCCTCCTAAGGAAGAATCGGAGTACAGGTCTTTGATTTCTTTGTCAGAAAGATACTCTCCAAAAGCATCTACTACAGATCCAGGAGTCATCCTCATAACATATTTGGCCCATTGGCCATCTTGGATGTAGTCTAGATCTGGGTCTTTGTCATACTCAAAGTACAAAGGATTTACAACTCTTATTTCAGGTTCATCATTTACAATACCTGCCCAATATATTTCTTCACCTGCAATAAGGGCGTGTTTCCATCCTTTATTGAACTTTTCTCTAATGCTTAAACTATGCTTTAAATAACTAAGTATCTGATTACACATTATCTCTCTTGAGGCCTGGTAATCTCTTTGCATATACTCTTCAATTTCTGGAGGAGTCATAGCTTGCTGGATCTGCTGAATCTGTTGCTGCTTTTGCTGCATTAATTCAGGATCTTGCGCTTCCTCAGGTCCTCCTTGTTCTAGAAGGCCTTGCTCCATTAGCTTTTGTTGAATACGAGCCTGGATCTGCTGTTGCAAATATTCTTGTACCAGTCGAGTTTTCTCTCTTTCTTTCTCTGTAATTGCATCTGGATTTGTAGCAACTGCTTTAAAATTAAAAGGTCTCTTTATTTCTTCTCCAAAAAGAACTCTTAATTTAGGAGACATAATATCATAATGTCTCATTTCTGCAGGCATCTCGCCTACACCTTCTCCGTAGGGTTTACAGACATATTCAAAGTCTGAAGCAGTAAGTACGCCATTAAATAGGTCGTAGTTTGCTTTTTTTCTTTCTATATTTTCTCTTCCATCATAACCTAGAGAGTCATATCTGTCAATTTCATCTATCATATTCCTACCCCAAGCTTTTTTATTCTTAAGCTTGTCTCTATTGGTAAGCCTTTGTTGTGGAAATGAATATTCTCCCATGATTATAATCTAAATTACTCCCTAATCTGCAAATATAAATAAAATTATCGTTTTCTTTTAAATAATATATCTATATTGTCCACTAAATACTTAGCTGGTTCGCTTTTATATGGCTCTTTCTTTATTTCTCTTCCAAATTCTTCTTCTACGCTGAACATTAATTGCATAAAACCCATAACACGGTCAAAGTTTCCTTCTCTATGATATGATATAAGTTCTTCTATTAACCCTGGACTTGGAAGTAGATCCATATTATATATTTTACTTCCGTCTTCTCTTGTTCCTCTTTCTGTCCAAAGCCATCTAAGAATAAACTTTTCTCCCGCATCTTTCATGCGCTCATTCATGTGACACCCTTTGATACGTGCAACGGAAGAGTTTTCAATTACTTTTGAGATGACGTTATCTGGTTGGTTTGCGAGCAAATGCATTTTTCCACGTCTTTTGAAGTACGACAGCACTTCACCTCTGTCGTTCTCGAACATGATTTCTGCTCCTCCGAAGTATTCCGAAAGTAATTCAAGATTTCTGTTATAAATTTCGATATTGTCAGGTCTTCCAACATATTCCGCAACGATTTCATCATATCCATATTCAAATTTTTGATAAGTTTTATATACATAAGCAGCATTCAAAGATTTACTACCTGATTTGTCAAATGCTACAGGGTCAAGTCCTATTTTATAAAGTCCATGAGGTATTACTTCTGGTGGATGTTGGTATACTACTACACACCCTTCTTGAGGCTCATTTGTTTTATGTGGATACTTATTCATAGGAAATAATTTGTTCTCTAGGTCAGGTCTGAATCTTACCTTGCCTTCTTCTTCAAATATTTTTCCAGGTGAGCCTAACTTTTTATACCTATCGTCTGCTTTTAGTTTAGATAATACATTATACAATTCAATAGCAGGAAATACCGCTCCTTCACTTCTTAAGAATGCTTCCTTAGGAGTATGAGGATGCTGGGTAACCATCATATTGTATGCCTTCGGATCTGCTTTCTTTTTCTCTTCTCTTTCCAGATCTATATCTTCTATAGCCTTGTCTCTCAATGCGTTACCGTGCTTATCTATATATGGCTCTCTATACCAAGCATCATCTACAAACCATCCAGCTTCTCCTACAGCAGTTTCATCATATATATTCTCATAGCTCCTGAGGCCGTAGGCCGAAGGATTGTAGAACATCGACTCGAAATCTGCGTTCGTACCGTTTTTACTGTTTCCTCCCGTACCGTAGAGTATAGGAATACCGATCATAATATTACCATCCTTGAAAAGAGGATAAGATCTTTGATATGCCTGCATAAGTCCAGGCCAGTC
>JGI25132J35274_1000263_pt1 | contig 14474 bp, 20 predicted proteins | sample ETNvirenome_6_30_FD_35274 | JGI IMG/M metagenome (IMG submission 35274)
CGTTTGGTGTTTGCCGATAATTGAAGACTAGACCAGCCAGAATTTAATTGCAAGCACTAATTTTATTAATGTTTTCAATAGGTTATGATATGCTTACATGTAAGCTATTGTTTTTATTGAGAAAATTAATTGTATTTTTTTATCATTTTTTTGTTCATGGTTTGTTCTAATTTTTTTTTATATATATAAAGACACCATGAATCTTGCGAGTGAGAACATAAAGAGAACATAGCCAAGATTTGCCAAGTAAATCAATGGGATAGGGGGTATCTATCTAATATGTGGCGGGGTATATTGTGGCATTATTGCAACATAATGATTGAGAATCTGCTTATTTGTCATGCTGATAATAGGACAATCGTGCTGACCTATTCTAAAAAGAATCCTTTTGCCGAATCTGCCCGAATCCTGCCAAGGATTGCCGCAACCCCACCCAAAAAAATGACCGCACATCTATATATATAATATACCACTGATATATAACGACTATTTTTACCAGGGAACTTCATAGGGGCTTGCCAGAATCTGCCAGAATAGCTTTGACAATACACCCCCACCCCCTAAATCTAGGAAATAGAAACACAAAATATAGTGGGCTAGTAGTAGAAAAAAATACCAGGGTACTTCATGGTACAAAAAAAACCCCACGGGCGGGGGCTTCTGGAGTTGTCTGTTGTTGGCAAGGCCAACTGTTTTGTGCTTGTGTAAAAAAGATGTACGAAGTATAATAGCAGTAGTTGTCCAGAGCTACCTAGCGGGGCTGTATAGTTCTATATAGAGTAGCTCCTATATATTTACCTCCGAACTTTAAAGTAAAGATAGTATAGCACGGATTCAACCAGTTTGCAATAGTGCAAATATGCAACACTGACTGCAGAAAAGCAATATGGAATTAAAAGAAATACAAGATGTAGTGGAGTCTGGGGGATATCCAGATTATCAGATGCTAGATATAGCATTAGATAAATATATTCAGGAAAAATCAAAAGAAGACCTGCTTACATTTGTACGTAGAGTAGCCCCTACCCTAGTAACTGACTTTAAAATGGGTAGGCATATTGAGCTATTGTGTGACAGACTGCAAAAGGTAGCCGATGGTGAGATAAAAAGATTGATGGTCTTCCTGCCACCACGCTCAAGCAAGTCTCTTATTACCAGTAAGATATTTCCTGCATGGTATATAGGCCGTGAACCTAACCACGAGATTATGTCTGTGTCCCACAGCGACCAACTGGCTAGTGACTTTGGTCGTAGCGTCAGGGATATTGTAAACACAGAGGACTTTCAGCGTGTGTTCAAGGGTGTGTCCCTGCGGTCAGACGTTAAAGCAGCAGGTAAGTGGAAGACAAATCATAATGGCTCCTATTATGCAGCAGGTGTACGGTCACAGATTGCGGGTCGTGGCGCACATCTAGCCTTACTGGATGACGTTATGTCAGAAGAAGACAGCTTCAGTGAGGCAGGCCGCAGATACATTAAAGAATGGTGGCCTTCTGGTCTACGTACCCGCCTGATGCCGAATGGTGCAATCATTATTATTAATACACGCTACCACTTTGATGACTTGTGTGGCTGGCTGCTCAAGCAGGAGTCAGAGTTTACCACAGAGCCGTGGGAAGTAATTAGCATTCCTGCATGGCTGGACGAGACTGCAGCAGACCTACTGGGTTTGCCTGAAGGTACATCATACTTTCCAGAGTGGAAGCCAGATGATGTGTTGAAGCTGGATGAGCAAGAGATACGAGCAAGTAATGGGAGTAGATACTGGGATGCGCTATACATGCAGAACCCCTCGCCAGACGAAGGCGGTATTATCAAAAAGAATTGGTTTCAATGGTGGGAATATGAAGACCCGCCGCACTGCGAGTTTATTATCCAGACCTATGACACAGCATTTTCTACTAAGAAAACGGCAGACTATAGTGTCATACAAACGTGGGGCATCTTTCACCAAGTCGAGCAAGATGAATATGGTGGAGAATATGTCGTTCCCAATCTCATCCTTCTCGGCAATGTTAAAGACCGCTTTGAGTATCCTGACCTTCGCAGAACGGCGCAACATCTTTACCAAAAACACAGGCCAGATGTGTGTATCATTGAGAAGAAGGCTTCTGGTCAATCGCTGCTTCAGGATATGCGCCTCGCTGGACTACCTGTTCTGGACTACCTTCCTGACAGGGACAAAGTTTCACGTGTCTATGCCGCTACGCCTCTTATGGAGTCGGGTCGTATCTACATCCCGAAGGGCAAGGAGTGGGCGAAGGATTTATTCGATGAATGCCTAGCTTTTCCCAATGGCGCACATGATGACCAAGTGGACGCAATGACTATGGCTATCCACTATATGAGAGACAGTTGGCATGTATCACACAACGAAGACCCTAATTGGGAAGATGATTATAACCCAAGGCGAACAAAGAGGGTTGGATACTGGAGAACTTAGTGGTATAATATTGCCTATGGCTCCACGTATACCTAGAAAAAAGGGACAACCCGCACGAAGTAAAAAGCATTCTGATTTATATACAGATGAAAATCCCAAGGGTACAATACGTGGATTAAAGTTTGCCACTATAAAAGATGCAGAAGCAAGCGTCAGAAAGATTAAGGCTAGTGGTAGAACTCATGCCCATAAGATACAAGCAGCGATTGCTATGGAACAACGAGCAAAGGTAGCAGGTAAAACTGGTGCTAGTTCTGTGTATAGAAAATACATTGAACAAATGAAACGCAAAACAAAAGCTAGGAAAAGAGCATAATGGCAACAGAGAGAAATCCCTATGAGCAGCGTCCAGAAGGTGACAATGTTATTCGCATGGAAATGCAGCAGCCTTCTGAAACAGAAGCAACCTTTGAGATAGACCCTGAAACAGGTGAAATTACTGTAGACCTTGAAGGGTCGGCAGAAGCAATCGAAGTAGAGATTAATATGAATGCAGAGTTTTATCAAAATCTTGTAGAAATCTTGGACGAAGAGAAGCTCGAAGAGATTGGTCAAACAGTTATTGGTAAATTTGAATCAGATAAAGATTCTCGTGCCGAGTGGGAATCAATGTTTGAGCGAGGCTTTGACCTGCTTGGTCTAAAGCTGGAAGATACAACTGAACCATTTGAAGGTGCAGCTACTGCTGTGCATCCACTGTTGATTGAGTCAGCAGTTAAGTTTCAATCTAAAGCTTCACAAGAATTGTTTCCTGCCAAAGGACCAGTCAAGGCACAGGTTCTTGGCGATGCTACACTTGAAAAACAACAGCAGGCTAATCGTGTTCAAAACTTTATGAACTATCAGGTTACTACTCAGATGCCTGAATACTTCGATGAATTTGAGCGTATGCTATTTCATCTACCCTTGATTGGTTCTGCAGTTAAAAAGATTTATTATGATTCAAGCCTTGACCGACCTGTCAGTGAGTTTGTACCTATAGACCAGTTTTATGTATCTTACTATGCGTCTGACCTTCGCAGAGCAGACCGTTACACTCATGTTATTTATCGTAGCCCTGTTGACTTGGCTCGTCAGATAGAAGCAGGCATGTATGCCGATATAGAACTTCCTTCTGCTGGTGTGCCTACTTTGTCAGGCATGGCAGAAAAGATGGACACAGTTCTTGGCCTATCGCCTGCAGGAGACAATGACCCACAGTATGTGTTGCTAGAGCAGCATTGTTATCTAGAGCTTGAAGAAGATACAATGCACACAGGTAAAAGTGCCTGCCCATATATTGTAACTGTAGAGCAACAGTCAGGTCAGGTTCTTTCGATTCGCCGTAACTGGGCAGAAGGAGATGATAAGTATGTCAAAAAAATGCACTTCACGCATTATAGATATGTTCCTGGGTTTGGTTTTTACGGTCTGGGTCTTATTCATTTCCTTGGCAATCTTACTATGTCTGCTACTGCTGCAATGCGTAGCCTACTTGATGCTGGGCAGTTTGCTAATTTACCAGGAGGCTTTAAGGCTAAAGGAGTACGGATGGTCGGGGATAATGACCCGATTGCACCAGGTGAGTTCAAAGAAGTAGAAGCAACAGGCATGGACTTAACCAAGTCTATTATTCCGCTACCATTTAAAGAACCTTCACAAACTTTATTTAACATGCTGTCCTTTGTAACAGGAGCAGGCCAGAAGTTTGCCGACAGCACAGAGCAAGTTATTGCAGATAGTGGCGGCTATGGTCCAGTTGGAACAACGATGGCATTATTGGAAGCCTCAAGCAAGTTTTTCTCTGCTATTCACAAGCGGCTACACAAAGCACAGGGTGACGAGTTTAAAGTATTGGCACGTATTGATTCTGAATATTTGCCAAATGAATATCCTTACGACCTACCAGGAATTACCGAAAAGATTTTCAAAGTAGACTTTAATGGTGGTGTAGATATTATTCCAGTATCTGACCCAAACATTCCGTCTAATGCACAACGCATGATGCTTATTCAAATGGTACAGCAGGTTGCTTCTCAATCTGCGCCAGGAATGTTTGATATGGAAGCAATAAATAGAATGCTATTAACTACAGCTAATGTACCTGATGTAGATAAACTTATGCCTGTTAAAGAAGAGGTACAGCCGCATGATGCCATGACAGATATTATGATGGCATCAGAAGGTAAACCTATTAAGGCATTTGAAGGACAGAACCATGATGCACATGTGGCAGTTAAGACTGCTTTTTTGCAAGACCCAATGAATCAACAGCGCAATCCTGCATTTAAAATGATTGCGGCAGTTCTTCAAGATAATATTACAGAACACATGATGCTTAAGTATAAAGAGCAGATGATGGGTTTGTATAATATGGCATTGCAAAATCCAGAAACACTTGGTCAAATAGCACTTGACCCATCAGCTATTGAGCAGGTGCAAGCTCAAGCTGCCCAGCAAATTCTGCAGGCTAATGCTGCTGCTGCTCAAGGACCAGGCACACCTGAACAACAGATGCTGGCTATTGAGGCACAGAAACTTCAGGTAGAACAGAATAAAACTGCTGCACAGATTGCCAAGGCGCAAGCAGATGCCGCACTTAAAAATCGTGACCTTGACTTGAAAGAACAAAAAATTGTTCTGGACACGCAAGCCAAAGGAGCGCAGGAACAAATGAGAGCTTATCAGAAGCAAGAAGACAGAGATGCCAAGCGTGCATTGAAAGCTATGGACGTACTGGCTGACTTGCTGAAAGCCCAAGAAAATAATGACTTGGAAGAAGCTAAAGTTTCTGCTAAACTATTGGCAGACGTAATCAAGCAACAAGGCATTGAGTAGTGTTATACGAAGAGTTAATAAAAGAAATACAAAAAGAAATTGAATCTATAAAAAATTCCCTTGCGTATGGAGCCGCTTCGGATTATTCTAGATATTGTGAATCAGTAGGAACAATTGCTGGTTTAGAAAAGGCTATTGGCCTTATCAAAGATTATCTAAATAAATATATCGAAGAGGAGTAAATATGCAAGCTGCATCTAGTGCTTTGAAAAACGATGAATGGATTACAGACGAAGAGGTCGCAGACCCTAGCCCACTTCCAAAAGTACCAGGTTATCATATCCTTGTACGTCCAGTATCAGTTAAGTCAGCAACTAAGGGTGGCATCATTCTGCCTGACTCAACCAAATCGGATATGGCTTACCTTACAACAGTTGGTCGTGTCCTAAAAGTTGGCGACCTAGCTTATCAGGACGATAAGTTTGCTAATGGTGCTTGGTGTAAAGAAGGTGACTATGTGTGTTATGGTAAACATACAGGAAGCAAGTTCTTTTACAAAGGCGTAAATCTTTTGCTATTATTTGATGACGACATCAAGATGGTAGTTGAAGATGCAAAAGACTTAGACCCTACGTTTAATCTAAGTAATTAAAAAAATTCACAGCTACTCTTGTGAATTAATCAATCATACTATATAATATTACATATCGGCGTTATTCGTCTATTTCGCCGCAGACGTTAAACAGGAGAAAATACTATGGCAGAGACTGAATGGTCTACCATTGAACCAGGCTCACCCCCTGAACAAGAAAAGGTGGAATTTGAAATCGAAGGGCAAGAAGCCACAGAAGAAGTAGCAGCAGCCCCCGAAGTGGAAGTAGAAGCCGAAGCAAAGGTAGAAACGGAAACACCCCAAGAAGAAACTACCCCTACAATTGAAGAAGAGCAAGAACAAGAAACAAAGGGTGTAGAAACATCTGGCGCACAAAAGCGTATTCGACAACTGGTAAAACAGAAAAAAGAACGTGAAGCTCAAATCGAAGAACTTCTGGCACAACAGAAGGAAATGCAAACAAAGCTTCAACAAAGAGAAGAAGAATATAAAAATCTCTTAAGTAATAATGTTGAATCGAATGAGCGTCAAGTGACGGAACGTCTAGAGCTTGCTCGTGCTGCGTACCGTCAAGCCGTAGAAAGCGGCGATGCCGATAATATCTTAAAGGCACAAGAATCTCTTAATACTGCCCAGCAAGATAATTATAGGCTGACAGAGTTTCGTCAACAGGCAGACTCTTTTGAACCTCAAAAGTTTGAGGAGCAACAACAAGTCCAAGCGGCTGCTACTGTGTCTGATGCACAGCGTAAGGCAACCAACTGGGCAGCAGCAAATGAATGGTTTAACAAAGACCGTGTAATGACTGCAGTTGCTTTGGAGATTGACAATCAGGTTCAAGAAGAAGGGTTTGACCCATCTGACGATGATTACTATCAGGAAATTGACCGCCGCATGGCAGCACAGTTTCCTAACAAGTTTGGACAAGCTACCAAAGAAGTAGCAACCGAAACCCCCGTACCGCAGGAAACGTCAACACCTGCTCAAGTGGTCGCAGGAGCTTCGCACACTCCAGCACCTTCATCAAGTAAAAAGGTAAAACTCTCACAAGAAGATGTACGCCTTGCAGAAAAATGGGGCATATCACTTGAACAGTATGCAGCCGAAAAGCTAAAAGTCGAAAAGGCAGGCGAAGGCGAGTATACTACAATTAACAGATAGTTGCGAAAGGATATACACTTATGGCACGAAATACCACACGTAGCACCCAGAGTCGTGAACTGGAAACAAGAGAAGCCGAAGACTTTGAATANCGTGAACCAAATCTTTTAGATATTCCTGAATCAGTNACCTCAAGGTTTGAAGACCAAGGAATGAAACTTCGTTGGATACGTACAACCCTAAAAGGCGGTGACGATTATACAAATGTTGGTAAACGAATGGCTGAAGGCTGGGAGTTTGTTTCTCTTGATGAAGTACCTGAACTAGCGCACACCTCTGCAATTAAAGAGGAAGGTCGCTACAAAGGCACTGTNTGTCGAGGAGATTTGGCACTTGCTAAGTTGCCAATCAAACGTGCAGAAGCTCGACAAAGACATTTTGAAAACGCATCTGCAGAGATGGTTGATGCTGTCAATGCACAGCTTGAAGGCGCATCAGACCGCAGAATGCCAATTCAGAATCAAAGCAAAACCAACGTAACCAAGGGTCGCACCCCTTCTTTTGATTAAAAGGGTGGCGAAGTCTGGTTACTGAACTTAAACACTGAAGGAGAAAAATATGTCTGCTACTAAAGTTACTGGACTTCAGCCTTCCCGTGTTCGTGGTGCTGCACCAAATAGTAACGGCCTGAACGAATATCCTATTGCTTCAGGTGCTACGGCAATGTACACAGGTACTCCTGTACGTATTGCCTCTGGTACACTTACACCGTGTGTGACAACTACTGAAGTGCCTGTTGGTACTTTCCAAGGTTGCCGCTATGTAGAAAACGGGGAACAAAAATTTAAATCTTACTATTCTGGCGTATCTGCTACAGATATCGTTGGTTTGGTAAATGACAATCCAAATCAAACTTACATTATTTCTTCAAATGCCACAGTTGCTGCTGGTATTGTTGGAAGAAACGTAGAAGTTAGCTCAATTGCTGGTGGTTCTACCTTTACTGGTAAATCAACCATTGTTGCTAAAACGACTGCTGGTACAACGGGTAAAGATACTAATGGTGCTTTGCGTGTTATTGGTATCGTTGATGAACCTGGTAATGCAGTTGGCGATGCGTTCACGAAGATGGAAGTTGAATTTAACCATCGTGCGGATGATTACCAGAATGTTCTGGTTTCAGCCGTTGTGACCACAACTAACTAAGGGAGATAAATAATAATGGCTATTAATAGAGCAAGTATTGCAAAAGAGCTTCTCCCTGGTCTTAACGCCGTATTCGGCCTTGAGTATGGGGAAGTTTCTGACGAACACGCACCTCTGTATGAAATTGAAAATTCAGACCGTGCATTTGAAGAAGAAGTTCTCTTCACTGGCTTCGGCACTGCACCTGTAAAAGGTGAAGGTGCTGCCGTATCTTATGACGATGCCCAAGAAAGCTACACCTCACGCTATACGCATGAGACTATTGCTCTTGGCTTCGCCGTTACGGAAGAAGCTATGGAGGACAACCTCTATGACACATTCGCTAAACTGCGTGCCAAAGGTTTGGCTCGTGCTATGGCGAACACTAAACAAGTTAAAGCTGCTGATGTTTTCAACAACGGTTTTAACTCATCCTTTGCTGGCGGTGACGGTAAATCTTTCTTTGCCTCTGACCACCCCACCATTGGTGCTGGCGACCAAAGCAACCTTCTAGCTGCCTCTGACCTTTCAGAAGCTGCTCTGGAAACTGCATTGATTGCTATTTCTAAAACTAAAGATGACCGTGGCATCCTAGTTGGAGCGCAAGCCGAAAGCCTGCACATCCCATCAGACCTGGCCTTTACTGCAGACCAGATTCTGAACTCGCCGCTGTCAACCACGATTGCCAACTCTGCTACCAATGTTAACGACATTAACAGCATTCGCAATCAAGGTCTTGTCCCAAATGGCTTCTTTGTGAATCGCCGTTTCACGGACACGAATGGTTACTTCATTAAAACTGATGTTCCGAATGGTGCGAAAATGTTCGTCCGTTCACCGCTTCAGACCAAAATGGAGCCTGACTTCGACACTGGCAACCTTCGCTTTAAGGCTCGTGAGCGTTATGCGTTTGGTTTCAGTGACTGGCGTGGTTTCTTCGGAAGCGCAGGTGCTTAATTAAAACACCTATACGTTAACCTTTAAAGGGGGTGGGACTTGTATCTCACCCCCTTTTTTAGTATAATATAGCTATTGACATTTTTATAGGAGCAATCAATGACTAACATTAGAAGCGCATTTGTTTCTGGAACTGGTACTTTTGTAGATTCTCTTACTAGTGTAACTGTTACTGACACTCGTGTTCGTAGTGTTAACTGTGTAGGCACAGGCATCGTAGTTATTACTGGTACGTCTGTTGACCCTTTTGGTAATACCAATGGTGGTCGAATTAAGTTCCAAGTAAACGGCAGCAATTATCAGGACTTCGCAGATAATGGTATTCGCATGGCAGGAAAAGTAATTGTATCTGCAGCAACAACCATTTCTACGACTATTTATTATGGCTAATTATACTTATCTTGTTACCGACATTATTGAAGCCAGTGAAAACGATGGCAGCGAATTTGTCTCGGCTATACCCAAGATGGTTAATCGTGTAGAAGAACGGTTAACTAAAACATTGGATGATTATGGCTTGGTAACAATTACATCAGTTACACTATCCGCAGGTAAAAACGAACTTACGCTTCCTTCTGGAACACGTTATGTAAAGAATCTTCGTATTGAAGATAGCGGAACTAAAATTAATTTATTGCAAAGAACAGACGAGTTTATTTATGATTACTGGCCTGTCAGCGCAAGTACAGGAACCCCAAAATACTATGCAAAGAAAACAAACACCAATGTTATCGTTGCTCCTACTGCAAGTGCTACTTACGGTGGGGAACTTGTATATGTCGCTAGACCAACAACATTAACCAGTGCAAATCCAAATAATTACTTTTCTGACTTTTGCTATGATGCCTTGTTTTATGGTTGCATGGTCGAGGCAGGTGACTTTATGAAAAACTTTTCAGTAAGCACATATTATGAACAGCGTTATCAAAACGCAATTGAAGCATTAAGAAACCAAGCACGTAGAACAAGGCGTGACGACATGGAAGCACCTGCTTCTAAAGTTGGAGAAAATACATTAGGAGGAACACCATAATGGCTGAAAGTGATTTTGACTATATGGAAAAAGCTGCCANAAAAATTGCAGCACAACAAAAAACTGCAGAAAAACGAGCCACAACTGTTGCTGCTAAAAAAGCAACTAAGCAAAAAGCAGCAGAAAGATTGGCAGCAATTGCTAATCAACGTGGCCTAACTGGAAAAGCTGCAACACAAATGTTGGGTAGAGTTGCTGGTGGTGCAGGTCTTGTTTTAACAGCTGTTCAACTTGACCAAGCACGTAGAGCCGCAGCTAGAACTCAAAAAGAAAGGGATGCACGAGCAAAACGTCTTGCAAAAGATTCTGTATCTAAATCTGTTAAACCTGNGCCAGGTCAATCTCCTACAGATGCAATGAGAAAAAATTTAGAAGGAAGAGTTTCAACAGGTACTCGACAGCGTTCTCGTAAACCTGCTCCTAGACCTGAAATGCCAGTCACAAAATCTACTTCTAAAACTAAAACTACTAAAGTAGGTAAACCTGGTTTTAATCGTAGAACTGTAAAAGAAGAAGATAAACAAAAAAGTACAGGATATACAAAAAGTGCTGCTGCTAAACGCAGAAGACGTTTAGGTAAATTTGCTGCAGGTGGTAAAATGAAAAGTAAAGGTTATGCTGCAGGTGGTAAAATGAAAAGTAAAGGTTATGCTGCAGGTGGTAAAATGAAAAGTAAAGGCTATAAGACAGGTGGTAAAACAGGTCGTGGTATGGGCGTAGCTCTCCGTGGCGGTGGTGCGGTATCTAAACGATAGGAGAAAGATATGTCTAAAAAAGATGTTCCAGCAGATAATCCAGGTCTAGCAAAACTTCCAACTAAAGTTCGTAATCGTATGGGTTATAAACAAATAGGTGGTAAAATGGCTGGCTCTGTAGGTGAAGGCAGTACACGTGGTACACCTGAACAAGGGCAACGTGCTTATGACTTTGAGCAAGCTCAAAAGAAAGAACGTGAAGAATATGAAAAGTTTATTGAAGAGCAGCTTTCTGATAATCGTGGTGGTAAAAATTAATGCCTTTATCTAAAGGAACAAGCGATAAAACTATTAGCAAAAACATTAGCAAACTAATGGGTGAGGGCTATGGTCAAAGCCAAGCAGTAGCTATTGCTATGAGTGAAGCAGGTCGTAATGTTTCTAAAAGAGCTACAGGTGGTAAAACTGCGACTGCAAACAAATTAAAAAAAGTAGCTAAAGGTTTAGAAAAAGCTAGTAAGACTCATGCCAAACAAGCTCAAGTTTTATCTACTATAGAATTAAAAAAAGGAAGGCGACCTAAAAAGAAAAGTCGTGTAAATGAAGCAGGTAACTATACTAAACCTGGTTTACGTAAAAGACTGTTTAAAAAAATTCTAGCAGGTGATAAAGGCGGTGCGCCTGGTCAATGGTCAGCACGTAAAGCACAAATGTTAGCTAAACAATATAAAGCAGCAGGTGGGGGCTACAAAACGTAGTATGTTAAATGTCAAGAGGAAAGAGAAAAACAACTCCAAAGAGAAAAAAACCACAACAAGATTTAGTCAATTGGGGCAAGCAGGAGTGGACAACTAAAAGTGGCGAACCATCAAGCAAGACTGGCGAAAGGTACTTACCAAAAGCGGCTATTAAGGCACTCACCCCAGCAGAATATGCGGCAACTACGAGAGCAAAAAGAAAAGGAACTGAACAAGGAAAACAATTTGTTGACCAACCTGAAGCTATAGCAAAGAAAACTTCACAATTTCGTCAAGCAAAAACAGGTGGTAGAATTAATAAACGTAAATATGGTAAAGCTCCACATAATAGGATATACTAATGTCATTAACAGATGCAGAAAAAAATAGATTAAAAAAATTAGGACTTAAAGGTTTGAATAAACCAAAAATGACTCCTAAACATCCAACTAAAAAAGCAGTAGTTGCAGTGAGATGTGATAATGGAAAAATTAAAACAATTCGTTTTGGCGCACAAGGAATGGGTCATAACTATAGCAAAGAAGCTCGTAAAAGTTTTAAAGCAAGACATGCAAAAAATATTGCTAAAGGTAAATGTTCTGCTGCTTACTGGGCTGACAAAGTATTTTGGGCAGGTAAATCTGGCAGTAAAAAACGTCCTCCAAAAAGTCAAAAACAAACTTTTGGTCTTAATAGAAAAAATACAAGGAAAGCTTAAATAAAATGACAATAAGTAGGGCAGCGACCAGTCAGCAGATTAGAAAGGCAGGTGGTCTTAAAAAACGAACTACTGGCTTAAAGCGTCCAAGAGGCGTAAGTCATAATAGGACTGGTCGCACCATACGTAGGAAGTAATGGCATTACGAAATAGAGAAAAGTATTTTTGGTTTAAACCAAGGAATAAACTGATGCACAAAATGTATGACAATGTTAATTCTTCCATGACCCAACGTAAGAATATTATGGGAAATACTTATGTTAAAAAAACTTGTGGCAAAGAAAACTGTAACTGCAAGTGTAATGAAAAAAAACAAGGAAAAGGATAATTCGTAATGGCTACATCAGGAACATATAGCTTTTCAATGGATATTGATGAAGTAATCCAAGAAGCAATGGAAATGATTGGTGGTGAACCCACGCTGGGTGAGGAGCCTCGCTCTGCACGCCGTTCTATAAATTTACTCCTACAAGATTGGCAAAACCGTGGTATACAACTTTGGACAGTTGGAACTACGGCGGTGTCCGTAACAACAAGTGTTACATCTTATAGTTTAGATGCACATAACATTGATGTTGTTGAAGCAGTCATTAATAGAGTTAATGGTGACAACAAAACTGACTTACAACTAAACAGAATATCTATGGAAGAATATTTAAAGATTCCTAGAAAATCTCAGACGGGTCGCCCATCTCAATATGCAGTCAGGCGTGACCGTGATAATGTTGTTATTCACCTATGGCCTCTACCAGATAATAGCACTGACCAACTTAAACTAGAAACTGTAAAATACATTCAAGATGTCACACGGTCTTCTCAGAGTGCTGATGTCTCTAGAAGATTTTTGCCGTGCCTAACTGCAGGTACAGCATACTTTATGTCTATGAAAAGACCAGGAGTTGATGCTGGTCGAATTAGCTTACTAAAGCAAGAATATGAGGAAAGGTTATCTAGAGCGCAGGAAGAAGACAAGGAACGTGTCAGCCTTCTTATTCGTCCTAGATTAAGTTACTAAGTGACTAAGGCGTTAGGTGTTTGCGATGTTTGCGGCTTTCGTTACAAGCTTAGTGAATTAAAAAAGAATAGCTATGGAATGATGGTATGTCCTACTGATTTTGAAGGCAAGTATGATAAAGTAAGTCATCCCCAAAATAAAATAGCTAGAGTAACTGATGATGTAAATGTTGATAGTCCAAGGCTACCAGTAAATATAGTATCCGCAGTTCCTGTATCAGCATGGCTACCGAGTTTATAATATGGCAAGAGGTAAATATAATAAGATAGTCTGCGATGTTTGTGGCTTTGCATATCCACGGACAGTAATGAAAAAGAATAGTTATGGTCTTTGGGTTTGTCCAGAAGATAATGAAAAAGGTTATGACTTAGTTAATCATCCACAAAATAAAATTATATCTACTATAGATAGAAGCATGTTTATTAAAGATGCTAGACCTGAATTTAATAACGATAGAAACCTAAATTGGGAAGCGGCTGTGTTTGACAATTGGGAAGATGTTGATAAGAACTGGAATATAGTATAATGACAGATTTAACAGGTAAGAAAATTGCAAATACCTATAAAGATTTATTGCAGATTAATTCTAGTGCTTCCAATAATGGTATAGATGAAACACTGCGTAATGTCCAAGATGGTTCTGGTAATAACTCTCCATTAAAACTTTCTCAAACTTCTGCTGCATTTACTGGCAATGTAAGTATTGCTGGTAGTCTAATTGTTGGTGGCGCATTTCAACCAGCAAATCTACAAACAACAAATATTATAGCTACAAGTATTACTACCAGTACATTAAACGCAACTAACCTTGTATTTCAAGATGTAAGTGTTAGTAGTCTACGTACTGGTAATTTTTTTGCAACAACTGTTAGTGCTGGCACGGTAAGTGCAACAACAGTAAATGCCACAAATATATTGGTTGCTAGTGAGCCTGTTGCTACATCTTCTACAGTTGCTGCTTTATCTGCTACATTAGAGACTCGAATTGCAGGAGTCTCAAGTACCTTTGCTGCTACTTCAGCAGCCNTTGAAACACGCATTAATGCAGTGTCAGTTCTTGCAGAAACAAAGGCAAGCGCAGCTACATCTGCTAATCTTGAAACTAGAATTGCAGGAGTATCTAGTACCTTTGCTACTACTTCAGCAACTCTTGAGTCACGTATAGCAACTGTCTCTAATACTATGGCAACTAGTATTGCTACTGTTTCTGCTGCACTTGA
>JGI25132J35274_1000267_pt1 | contig 14403 bp, 25 predicted proteins | sample ETNvirenome_6_30_FD_35274 | JGI IMG/M metagenome (IMG submission 35274)
GCAACCACAATAGTTGCGCATGTAACGGCTTGTGCATCAGCGTGAGAAGCAGCAGTAGTGCCACTTTCACCACGAACACACCCTGTTAAATCATTACCAGACAAAGCAGCATATGTTATAATTTCATCTTCAATCTTTATGCGACCAGATGTAGGAAAACCAGAAGAAGAAGTAAGAGTTATTGTAGTGTCAATGGCTGTAATTGCACCATCAAGATCATTTGCACTTGCAGAAAAAGTTACGTCACCCGCAGATGTGGTGTTTCGTATGGGCGTAATATCACTATATCCACCGCCCTCGTTGATATAGTATTTAAGATGTGTACCAACACCAAGAAAATTACTACCATCTAATGCAACCCAAGGGTGCAAAGCGCGACATGTGCCTAAAAAGTTAGTTGATGATTCCTTAATCCAGCCGCCTATTTTTTCAGGATAACCAAAGCGAAAGCGCACTTTATCCATGTCAAACCATCCGCCTTCGTTGGTATATGACGTAGTTTCACGGTTAATACCGGGTCGAAACTGAAGTTTAGTCAGCGGCATTCAACAATCTCCTAATACCCGAATTATACATATTTCAGACAATTGTTCGAGTTATATTTTTAAAAATAATAAACCGAACATTTTATGATAGCCATCCATATATTTTTTTAGTTTTTTCTAAGCGGTCATCTAAGCCATGAGTCCCACCATTTACACGGCGCGTAACCTCTGTAATTACATCGTCGTTTACACCTTTATCTGCTATTTTAAAAAGCCCATTACGTTGGAAAAACCAGTATGCGCTTTCAAATGCGTAATCTGTAGCTACAAGATCAGGGTCCTTCATTACGTCAGGTAAGCGCATTTCTGATGCAAATTTTCGGTAGTTTGTACGGCCCGTGCATTGTAAAAATCCTCGGCCTCGGAAAGCGAAACCGTCATTTTCTTCAACATTTCCGAGCGCACCGCCCTTTGATCTATGCTTGTCCATATACACATAGTTGGCGATCTTTTGTGGATTACGCGCATATTTAGATGCGTCCTCTTTACCTTCACCAAAATAACGACCAAAGACACGATTTAATGCGTCTTCAGAATAATTAAGATTCTCTTCAGTTAGCTTAAAATACCCACTTTCATGCGCAGATTGACCAAGTAAGTGAGCCGCACGTTCTGGCGATAACTCATAGTGTTGAGCGATTGCTCTTGCCGTATTAGGTCCAAAAGCCCCATCTGGGGTTACTCCGCAGCGTTCCTGCAAGGCTTTCATTGCTTTACTCATTTGATTTTCGCTTTCATAAATAAAATTATACCATACACAATAAGACCAAAAGCTGTTGCTACTGCAACATCTAAAAGATGTTCTCGCATATGGTATATAAACTCAATACCTGCTTGAACATCACCCTGACTGGCAATTGTGTTTACCTCTACGTTTTTAGTGCCATTAAAGGTTTCGATAGTCTGTTCCATTATCTAGCATCCGAATGCATAGGGGATCGTGTAAGATACTCCAACGTGCCTTCTAAAGTTTTAACACGAGCCTGAATCTTGATGATTTCCATCATATGACCAGCCATACCACCCATATCTTCGTGAATCATGTCCACTTCATCCCATAATTCGTTATCCCAATCCTCCATGTCCTCATACATTTCAGCAAGAACATCAATCATTTCATCTATTTTTTCTTTGTTTTGTTCTACATCTCTAATCAAATTTGTTCTGTCAGTAGCATTGTTTTCAACAGTTAAAATGCTCACTGTTTCTTCAAGATTTGAGATTGTGCTTGCTTGCTGCGCAGTCCACCAGATAAAGCCACCTATCTGTAAGACGATAACGCCTATTACCGTTATAGGGAGCTTCATGTTTTCCATTACTTTTTCCTTATAAACTGTTTAAATGATTTCACACCGAAAGAGGCTGAAATTGCAATTCCAAGGCTGTAAAAATACCAGTCTGGGGCCTTCTGAAGCTGCTCAAAGCCTCTATCTACAATTCCTTCTGCACCCGGCACAAAGGCCAAAATTAATGGGATTGACAGGACAATTACGAAAAATTCGTCTTTCCATGACGATCCACTATTTTCTGCCATGATGCGTTCCCAGTCAGCAACGCTTGTCTTTTCTGACAACAATATCTTGGCTTTNGCCTCTGCTTCAGTAAGTTTTAATTTAGCTTCTGCGGCTTGNTTTGTAGTCTTTGCATCAAGCCAACTACTAGCTAAACCTGCTACTGGTCCTAATAATTGACCTATCATTTCTCACCCTCCAAGCTCATNGATGTTTTCTTGTCTGTTTTTGCAGAATAAGCGTTGAATCCCATAAATGCAGCGACAACACCTGAAGCGGCAATTACATACACAGATGCAATATCNGTTATCAAACTTGCCGCTTTATCNAAGCCAAGNACACTAGCNAATAATATGATAAACGGATAGATTAACATTCCTGCAAGTGCAAAGCCCGTAAATCTTCTTTCAGCATTGCGCTTTAAATCACGGTCTATCATCTCTAACCGCCTATCCTCCAAGGCTATTTTATTCCATTCTGACTTCTCAATGACACCATTTCCATTAGTGTCAGCCTTTTCGAACTCTGTCATACGCGTACCTCTCAACAATCTTTCTATTGTATCCTAGTATAATTAACTTACCATTTTTGTCATAAGCTGCAAACTTTTTACCTTTTTCAACTATTATTGGTTCGTAAGCTCTAGGCAAGTCACCGTCATTGACGAATGTGTTACCATTATTTTTGCCTTTTCTGCTTCTACTTGGCATTCCTCATAATCCGAAAACGTCTTTAATTGATAGTATTTTAAATGATCCGTATTAACAAAATGTAGAAATACTAAAATATAAACCATTACCACTGACCTCTAGCTTTACCGATAAAGTATATCATTGCGCCAAATAAAACAAATCCTCCTAAAATGATGATACCACCAACGATCCAGTTTATGAGATTATCTATCCTTTCTTGCCTTTTATATACCGCTTCTTTTTGAAGTTTTCTCTGTTCAGCCTCTATAGCCACAATGCTTTTCCATGCCGAAGGCCCGTAATATAGACTAATATAGGACTTTAATTCCTCCCTCATTTCTTTTGCTTTTTGCTGTGCAGCCCAAATTTCCACGGCTGACGTATCAAATCCCGGCTTAACTCTTCGCCATANNGGAGGGTCTTTAGCTTTATTTCCAAGATAATCTAAATCAGACACAGCCTTACCGAACCTAGAAAGATCAGTTCCAAGTTCACTTATTTCCTTACCGACAGAAACGGCTTTTTTTATGCCGTTAAAAGCGAGAGTACAGGCTGCAATTGCACTAGCTGGATCAATCATGTTTCACGAAACCTCACTGGACAATAGTAATCAGGGTCTACGCGATAGACCCTATCATAATATCCAAAGCGTTTTGACCCACAATCGTAGTAACACGCTTTGTAAAACCAGCTACCGTAGCCGTTTACCCACATGTGTCCATAAGCTACAAACACAAGCGTACATAACATTATCGCTCCATTAAGCGATCTATTTTTTCTTCAATTCTATCAAACCGTGCGACGATTTGATTCATAACTGTAGAGCTATCAGTTTTAGTGACATACTCTTTTGCCATCTCTTCTCTTGTTTTATTTAAAAGAATTTGAACGCGCCCAAGTTCACTGTGTTGAGCTTTTAACCACCAACCTAAACCGCCTATTGCAGCAGTTAATCCTATATTTATGAACGCGTTCATCTCCATTATGAAATAAAAGAATTAGCCGCAGAAATAGCTGCATCTATTTCTGTAAAACTTTCATCGCCCCAGTCATCTAAGGCTTTCATATGAACTAGATAACCGTTGCTACGAGCTACACGCTCTTTCTTTTCGTCATGCGTCATGTCAAATCCGAAATCGTCACTAGTTGCATCACTGCCTTTGTTATGTGTAGCGATAACACTAGTAATTACTGACACACTACCAAGCATTGCTGCGTGGTCTTTTGCTATTTGATCTGCATCTCTTGCCATTTTATTTATCCCTCTAGATTTGCAATATTTATATTGCCTGAGATTGAAATACGCTCCCCATCATTATCGTAAAAGGGAAACACCTGATGAAGCATGGTTGATGGAAACATAACCATGTAACCTTCTGCTTCTTTTTCCATGTTGTATGCAAAGGTTGATACCCTGCCCAACGTATTTGTATAGCTAAATGCAAAGTTAGATATGTGGTTATCTGCATTTGAGTTGGCACAAATAGGAAGTTTCTTTTGTTCTGCATAAGATGTAGGTATCTGCATCCATATTACAAAGCTGTATACGCCACTGTGGTCATGCGGTGGGTTAAACTCATGCTGTTTCTGGAAGTTAACCCATAAGCTTTCTAAGTTCCAACCCTCACCCTCACGCATTGTCTCACGCCAAGGTGCGCCATAAGCTTCAATGTGGCTCTGAATAAACGAGGGTAGTAGCTCACCAAGAAACTCTTTGAGTAAAGGTGAGTCACCGTCTAACCTGATAGACTTACTGATGTTACCTGCTAACTCAGGCTTCATGTCATCTGGTTGTTCTCGTGCTTCGTTTACAACTTTCCATATGTTGTCCACAACGTCCTCTGGTAGTTGACCTTCAACCACACCTACGTTTGGGAAGTTTCTTTGTATTAAGTCCATTCTTAACCTTCTAATACTGAGATACGTGCTTCTAGTTCTTGAATAGTTTTAACCAACAAAGGCACCATTTTAGAGTGATCTATTTGCTGGTGTTTAGGAACAGTATGTTTTGCAACCCATTTACTATCTGACGGAAACTTTGCTTCCTCTTTAACATCACCAACAGACTTACCATCAGGAAGAGTATCATCTTCTGTGTAAAGAATATCTGCTTTTCTTGTTCTCCAGTAATCTTCTGGTGTTCCTTGAGAAATAACTTCATTACTTGCAGACAACACAACATTTTCAACATCATGAGTAGCGTCTTTTACACCTTCAACGGCTTCTGGTACAACTTCAGCAGCTTCATGTGCTAGGAAACCATCAATTAAAGTATTGGTGTCATCTGCAACCCAGTTAAATCTTGCAGGCTTCAGTTTCTTTAAACGTGTGGTTGCATCCCAATCATAGTCTACGTTTTCTTTTAGGCGGTAATCAGAAGAAGTATTGTACGATGTACCTTCTTGTACGCATTTAACCGACCCAACTTCTGTGCCGTTGTCTCTACAAAATTGAATCATTGTAGCCTGTGCAAAATTACCAGTATTACATCTAGCGTGTCTCAGTTTAACAAGAATAGTATCGCCAGAATTATCTTGGTAAAAATTTCCTCCCATCGAAGTCCCAGTAACATTTACGTTTAAGTTAGCTCCATCAGTCTGTAAGGCCATGTCGCCAAAAAATGCTTGTGAGTTATTGTCTCCATATAAACAAATATTGCCATCACCGTCAGATATCACAACGCGGTTTGAAGATGTGCGGATGTCTATGCTGTCTTCGTTTCCATCGTAGCCGCCAAGGATTACGTTGCTAGATCCAGTAGTCATATATCGTCCTGCATCATGCCCAACAAAAGTGTTCCTATCACCTGATGAGAGAGTATTACCTGAAGCTGGTCCTATAGCGGTGTTGTCCTCACCTGTGCAAGCCTGTAGAGAAACATAACCAACAGCAACATTTGAGTTTCCACAATTTGCACCAAGTGCTTCATGCCCAATTGCTGTGTTAAAACTCCCATCATCTGTTCCATCACCGCAATTACTACCGAGAAAGGTGTTTTGCACACCTGTCGTTACATCATTACCTGCAAAATAGCCTACAGCCGTGTTTAAAGTATCTACATCACCAGAAGGATTCATATTTTCAAGAGACTTGTGACCTACTGATACATTCTTATCTCCACGTTGATTGGTTGTAAGACTTCTATGTCCAACCGCTACGTTGGTGTTCCCGTCAGTAATAGCATCACCTGATTCTGCTCCCAACAAGACGTTATTTGTACCTGTTGTGACTGCTCCACCTGCGTACCAACCTATGGCTACATTTCCAGTATCTGTCGCTGTAGTAAAGTTTTGAACTCCAAGAGCATTGTGACCGATAGCAATTGATTTGCTGCCTAAAGTATCAGCTTGTAAAGCATCTGCGCCGACTGCCACGTTAAAATCAGCATCTGTCAAGCTATCACCTGCATCTTTACCGATCAAAGTATTGTTTACACCTGTTGTAATATTTAGTCCTGCTGCTGCACCAACAAAAGTATTAGCAGTTCCAGTTGAGACTGAATTTCCTGCGGTATAGCCAACGGCTGTATTGTTACTATCGGTGGCAGTGGTAAAGTTTTGCGCTCCTAAAGCACCTCTACCTACGGCTGTACTCTTAGAACCTAAAGTATCTGAACCTAAAGCATTACGTCCTACAGCTACATTATTATCCGCATCCGTTAATACATCACCTGCACCTGCACCGACAAGAGTGTTGTCTATTCCTGTAGTCATTCTTCTACCTGCAATGTGACCAACGGCTGTATTGTTACCAGTTACCCCTGCATTTAAATCTTCTAATGCTTGATGACCTAGTGCTGTATTTTGTCCATTACCATCTTCGGCTCTTAATGCTTGATTACCGATAGCTACATTTTCTGCCCCATCTGTGAGGTTATGCCCTGCTTGACTACCAATTAAGGTGTTAGATAAACCTGTTGTTATATCTAATCCTGCTTGGTAGCCAACGGCTGTATTGTTACTATCGGTAGCTGTCGTAAAGTTTTGAGTAGCTAATGCTTGATAACCAATAGCTACACTTTGATTACCTAAAGTATCATCCGACAATGCTCCATGACCCACCGCTACGTTATAGTCTGCTTCCGTAAGTCCATCTCCTGCTAGACCACCAACAAGAATGTTTCTTACGCCTGTTGTGACTGCTTTTCCTGCATTATAACCAACTGCTGTATTGTAAGTATCTGTAGCAGTAGTAAAATTTTGAGCATTTAATGTCTGTTCACCAATCGCAACTGACCTACTTCCTAATGTGTCTGAGTTTAGTGAACCAAAACCAATCGCTATATTAAAATCAGCATTTGTTAGGGCTGCTCCAGAACCATGACCAAGCAACGTGTTTTTTACACCAGTTGTCATGGCTGTACCAGAAGATACTCCAACTGCTGTATTAAACCCACTAGCTCCTGCATTAAGAGTTTTTAACGCTTGATAGCCAATAGCAGTGTTGTTTCCATCTGCATCTTCAGTTGACAGTGCTTCAAATCCAATGGCTGTGTTATTATCTCCAGTAGTCAAAGCAGTACCTGCTTCATCTCCTATGACCACATTGTAGTTACCGCCAGAAGCTATTGCATCACCTGCGTTCTTACCAAGACGCAAGTTGGATGTACCTGCTGTAGCTGTAGATAAGCCTTCAATTTGAAGATCGGAAAGAATGTTTGCAGCTACTGCACCAGAACCTGCACCGTTAAAAAAGACAACGGCTGTTGTTCCATTTTTTATCTCATAGTCGTTTGATGAGTTATAAGTGCCTTGAAAAACAATCAAGTCTTGTGTGTGCAAGCTATTTCGAATGTAAACAATTTTTTCAGCGTCATTCGGAGTAAGCTGATAGAAAACTGTAGCCCCTAAATCACTTCCGCTGGTAATATTTATTAACCTATTTCGACCATTAGAGGCCGAACCGTCTGTGATTGGTAGTGAGTTTGGAGAACCAGAATTACCTGCTGATGATGCAGTAATCGTAACCTGACCATCAAGGGCTGTATCTAAAAGTTCTAAGTTTGTATTTGTGGTATCGCCCCATGTACCAGACTGTTCGCCTGTGCCAATAAGCTCTATACCATTATTTAAAGTATATGTACTTGCCATTTTTGCATTCCTATGCTGCTATATCCGTCCAATTTGGTGTTTGGCTCGGATTTGTTGTAGTATAATTCGGATTCTGACTTGGAACAACATTTCCCCATACAAGAACTTGTCCAACGCCACCTGTGGCTGCAACGCCAGTTACAGATACGTCTGCATTGGCGGTAGTTGTGACACTGCCGACAGAGGCGGTTCCTTGAACTCCAGTGACAGTTACAGAAGATTTTGCATCAATAGTTACTGAACCAACCGAACCAGAGGCAGACAATCCTGTAGCGGGAGCGTTTGCATCTGCGGTTGTCGTAACAGTACCAACTGCGCCTGTGGCAGATAATCCTGTAACGGAAGCGTTTGCTCCCGCAGTAGCCGTAGCCGTGCCTACTGAAGCTGTTCCTGCTACGCCAGTAACTGTAACATTAGCCAATCCTGTCACAGTTACAGAATCTACCGCACCAGTAGCCGCAACTCCCGTAACAGAGATATTTGCTTCTGCAACTACGGTAACAGAGCCAACTGACCCTGTAGCGGCTAATCCTGTAACGGGCGTGTTTGCTTCTGCAACAACAGTAACAGAACCAACTGAAGCTGTAGCCTTGGGTAGATTAGTCTGACTCCAAGGCATATCGCCCCAACCAAAGCGGGACCAACCGCCAATTGGAACGATGATATCTGCCATTAGGCTATCCTAATAATCGCGTTACTTGCGTCCGCTGTTGGAAATACAACTGTAAAATCACCTGCGGTTGATGTTTTATCAGCCCCAAAATCAAGAACCACAACAGAGGGATCACCTGACGCACTGTCATTAAAGATCAACGCGCCACGAGCCGTAACTGTTGCTGTGCTAAAAGTGAGATCACTAAAATCAGTAAGTGCCGTAGTCCCACTTGTTGACGGGTCTACACGAGTAAGAGCCGCGCCTTTTGCTGTATATCCTGTACCAGACACTTCGTTTGAAGAGGTGTATGCTGTCGTTGCAGCATTAAAAGATGCACTGTTAGTATAGAGCGCAAGATTAAAGGTGCTACCACCTGAGTTTTTAAAGTTGTGAACAGCCTCAAGAAGTTCTTTCTTAAAGCTAGTACACATGAAATTACCTGAAAAGGCCATGTCACATTCTCCTTATAAGTTCAGCAAGCTCTGGGTGGCCTGCATCATTGATTGCGTTATACACTGTAGTTCTATCACTTTTTGCGGCTTCGCGTAAGTAAAACTCAATGATTTTTGTGATGTTGCGCTTATAAGCCAACGCTTGATCACGAATTGCAGGGGGTGCAGAGTCTCCCACAGCAACTATTTTATCCGCGCACCGTTGCGCGATTTCTTCAGGAGTAAACCCACGATTATGTGTGGTTTTTACATCTACCCTAAAATCTTCAGGTAAATCTATATTTAAAGCAGGTATCATGTTTTCTCCCTAAGAATAAGGCCAGTGCGATATGCATCAGTGACTTCTTGCGATTCGCCAAAATTCTTAACGCGTGATAAAGCCTCAGTAAAGCGTTGAGTATAGTTTTGTACTAGATCAGCCTCACCCTTCATAAACGTGTATGCTTCAATAAGGCTACCATACAACAAAGCGACTGATGCGTTTGTACTTAACCATGTTGTCCCACTTCCAGCACCTGCTGTTAATGAAGCGGGTCTATAGAAATAATGAATCTCAACAGCATAATTAGAATTAGGTGTCGGCCCTATAATGAAATTATTAATATCAAATTGTGCATAATAACGAGGAACGCCAGTAGTTGCTGAATCGGGATTAAAAGATTGTACGAAATTTACATCTTTAAAAAGAAGAAACTCCTTGTCACTTCCATTAGTTATACAAACACTGTAAGAGGCTAAATAATCACTTGGTACAGCAAGAAATTTATTGCTTGCAGTCAAAGTTCCCGATGCATTTCTTCTGAACACCTCAAGCTGTGCAATTTTTAAAATTCGTTCTTCTGTATTTTTGATAAATAAATCAAGATTATTCACAAAAGTTGTTTCTGTGTTTTCAGTATAATCTTGAATAGCTTGTTTTAAACTGTCGTATGTAAAACTCATGAAATCACCACTGTAACTTTGCCCACATAACCTATAGTGTTCATTATGTTCTTTGGCGTTGGGAATATATTATCACCCACGCTTACAGAAACTGCACCAGCGTTAGGATCAGGGCGTGGATTGCGAAGCGCCTGTGCATCAGGAACAGCGCGTAATGGTTCTAGTTGAGGATGTTTAGGTTCAAATTCATCTTTTCCAACTAAAAGGCCATTCCACTCTTTACGCATGTCTCTTAACCGATAGCGAAAGCCTGATCGGTCAGAAATACCATATGCCCATTTACCTGTGGCATACTTAGACATAGCGGTAATTCCTTAAATCTGGTGCTACGCGAAAAGACGCACGATCACGATCTTCATCCATAGCGCGGTTTATTTCTTCTTCATACAGTGCTTTTAACATCTGCATACGATCTGGAGCGCGTTTTATACTTATATAATAGGCTAAACCCGCTGCTAATGCAGGATAGAAACGAAACGGCACACCAATAGTGTTAACATATGTGTCAGCATCATCTAACCTTGTTAATGCATCGTAAATCACAACATCTGTACTATTGTCAGGAAGAGGCCACATCTTCAATACAGGTGTAATTTGACGATCTACAAAGAACTGTGTGGGTCTAGATTGCGTTGTTTTTGTTGGAATATTTAAATATTCATCACGACTAATGCGATCTAAAGCAAAATCAGTACCAGAACGACGAACAACCAAAGAAAGAATATCAATTACATCAGTTGCTAAGTCATAATTACCATCATTTGACGTAACAGTGAATGTACGCTGCTCAATAGTCCACTGATTTAAGCCACGATTAGCCCAATCAGCAAACATTAGATTAAGGGACCGTTTAGCGGTTTTTAAGTCATATCCTGTGCGAACTTCCAAGCCGCAACGCTCAAAAGCCTCTTCGATGTAGTCAGCTACATCTAATTCAAAGTCTGTTGAGCCTGATACTGCCATTATTCTTCCTCATTATAAAGGTTATCAAATATTCTATTTACATCTAGTGTATAGTCTAAATCACTTTTTGAATAGTGTATATGTTGGGATGGCTTAAAATGTGGCGCTCCCTCACCAGTTTCAAACCATGCAGGATGCGTTACGCGTACACGATTATTAGGCAAAGCAACAATATTACCCGTCCATTCACCTGCATCTAAAAGCTGTAAAACATGACTCTGTTTGTGTTGTGCAGGATCATCAGCTATCTCTGATTCAGCATAATCTACTGTAAATAAGTATTTCGCAGGGAAAAAATCACTGTCTATCTTCGCTAACCAAGGGCAAGGCGTAGCTCTATCCATCACATAAACTGCATGATGATATGATGAGCAATCCCACGGTTGAGCGTCATATGTATTCATTGGTTCAGGCCATTCTTCTAAAGGCATATCAGCTACTAAAGCGGTTATAGGCATTCTTGCCCACATCGCACCGCCATGTACTGTATCCTCTTCCTCTCCCTCGGCTTCGTTTCCAGTAAACATAACTTGAAAACTTAAACACCTATTTGGCATAGACGTAACACCGATAACCATAGCATGAAGAAATTCGCCGTGATACTCTTCATGATTGTGAGTGTATTCACGGCGAACCCATGCCTTAAAATAAGGAATGTTGCTGTATAAATAAGACATTATGCTTTAGTTACTTTATATCCCATTTTTTTAGCAGCAGCACGAAGTTGTGCAACAGTCATTTTCTTACCGCCAGCGGCTCCACCTTTTTTCATCATTCTTACCTTTTTACCGCCAGCAGCACCGCCTTTCGACATTCTTCTTACTTTACCACCAGCAGCGCCACCTTTAGACATTCTTTTTACTTTACCGCCAGAGCGATAACCCTTTTTCTTCATAGCCATAATTATCTCCTTATGATTGAGTTACAGCGCCTTTTGTGCGCTTTCTTCTGTTTGACATTACTTTGCCACAACCTCTTGCAATAGCGGTGCCGGGTATTTTCTTGCCATTAAACTTACGTTTAGACTTTGTTTCCACAGCACCTCCTGAATTAAGATTACGAACTTTTGCTTTTTTTGTGTTAGAAACAACTGTTTTACCCTTTGCTCCTGCTGCTTTTTTCTTACGAGCAGTCTTAGCTCTTTCTGCTTTAGAAAGACTTTGAGCTTTTTTACGAGGCAAACATCGGTCAGGGTTCTTCTTATCTTTAGAAGTACCGCACTTACCTTTTATCTTCCCATCAGTACCGATGCGAACCCAATCTTGCTTTACCCAGTCTTTAAGCGCACCCATTATTTCTTCTTCTTTTTCTTACCCTTTGCACCTTTAGCATAATTAGGGTCTTTGCAATATTTTGATGCTGCCATATTAGCATAAGCACTTGGGTATGTATCAAAAGTGCGTTCTGCCCAAGCCTTACCAGCAGGGCAAATTTTACTGCCTTTAGACTTTTTTGAAGCTGCACCACCTTTTCGAAAATACGTTAAACCTCTTGGCAAATCATTCTTCTTCTGTGGCGGTTTTGAAACTTGTTTTCTCATTTGACTACGACCTATTGCCATTTAACAATTCCAACGTTTACGAGCTTGCCGCAAACGGCTGTTCGGGTCTTTTGCCGCTTTTGGAAACTTCTTCATTTGACCTGCTGAACGTGCGCAGTAAGACTTACGCCTTTTAGCTGCTTTTGAGCCTTTTTTTAATTTACTTGGCTTAGTCGTTACAGCAGTTTTTAATTTAGAGCCGGGATTTTTACGTCTATATGCTTTGACACCAGCTTTAGTCATCCCCGCCCCTTTTTTCGTGGGGCGGAAATTTTTCTTATTGCGCTTTGGCATTTTATCAGAACGTTTAGCCATACTCTTTTCTCATATAGAGAATGATTGTATATGTATCTGCGCTTGTATGACCTACAGTGGTAAATGCAACGTCACCTGTTTTCCCAGAACCCGCGTTATTCGTTAGGCCCCCAAAAATAGTGTAGTCATGACTACCACTTTGATTTTCACCAAGTTCAATACAAAATTGATCTGACGAGGCGTCAAACAAAATTTGCACTTTCATTCCGATACACTGCCACCAAATACGTTCAATGACCACACCCGTACAGGTGCGGCCTTGAGAATCGGCTTCTAACGCACTTACATCGACTTTAACAACTGCTGATTCACCAGTACCGTCAGAGATATTAGTGAACTTCATAACAGCTTTTTTATCACCGTCGATAAGTGTTTGAGAGGTTACTGCGTCAGCCATAATTTACCTCTTATTGGTCAGCAAATGCAGGTGCAGTTGCACCTGTAACAGTGCCAAAGATTTGATAGTTAGTAGAGTCTTTACCAATAATTGTTACATCAAAGCCAGCAGGAACGTTAATTTGAATGCTGCTATTTGAGTTGCCATCTGAAAATACTGCACTCACTTCGTTGTCAGTATCAAGGAAAGTAACACCGCCAACATAAAAGTTGGTATTTCCGGGTGTTACAATTATTGCGTCAGTAGCGTCAGCAGCACCACCAGCGTAAACAAATCTAAACACAGACCCAGCAACTGGCGCTGGTAATGTATAAGTATTGTCTTGACCCCCATCTGGAACGAGCAAAACTCTTCCACTGTGAGTAGCATTAGTAAGAGTTACATTACCATCTGCTAGACTTACAGGACCGTCACCAAGTGTCGTAATCTCTGTTATAGCTCCAGTAGTGGCATTTTTGCTTACAGTTTTAACCGTGCTTTCAGAACGTAGTGGTCCTGAAAAAGTAGAATTAGCCATGTTAATCTCCTGTCTTGGCTGTTGTCAGTCGCACCATGCAACTGTCAGGGATAAATCAAGCATAACATAAATTACAAAAAAAGAAAGGGGCTACCGAAGCAGCCCCCTAAAGTTTACAGGGAGGATAACCTCACTGTATCACATTTTATGCGCCCGGAGAACCGAATACTGCGCGTGGGTCGCTAAAGCCAAAGCTATAACGTTCACGAGCTTTAAAGCGCATGTTGCCTGTATCGAAGTCAGCTTCCATGTTTGTTCTCATTGGAGAACGCTCAAAGTGCTTGAATCCGTTAGGCGCGTCAGTCTTTAAGAAGAACGCATCTGGGTCTGTTAAGAAATGGTTAATTGTATAACCTTCTGAAATCATACCCATGTTGCGAATCGCGTTCACATCATTGTCTGCTGTGCCAACACGCAATGTTGATTCCAACAAACGATCTGCAACGAATTGCAGTTGTGGTGGAATAATCAACTTGGTGCCGCGTAGAGCAATAATCATGTTGCGTTCATCAACGAAAGTAGAGATGTCAATCAAAGCATTCTCAAGCGAAGTTTCGTTCAAGTCTGCTGCGGTTGACGGTTCATTACGGAACGTACCACCACCAGATAGTGGGTGATCAGTTGCGCAAAGTTCCTTACCATCGCCACCTGCAAAGTTGCTGTCAAACGCATTGTTTAGAACAGCAGCCGCTTTGACCTGCTTTGTGTGTGCCATAGAACGCGCAAGCGCCTTCGTATAACGCGCACCAAGACGATCATACAGGTTGTCTTCGATTGCTTCTTC
>JGI25132J35274_1000274_pt1 | contig 14230 bp, 21 predicted proteins | sample ETNvirenome_6_30_FD_35274 | JGI IMG/M metagenome (IMG submission 35274)
CTCATGTAACAACTTATGGCAGTTATGGGCATGAACGGATCATCTGTTGTGGAATAACCTCGATCTGGATCGAAGTCTACCTCGATATCAAAAAACATAACGTTCAGTTTCGGAGTTTCCTTACCGAGATAATTCTCCTCTAAACATCTGAACACTGGATTGATATCGTGTTCATAAAGTTGCTTGTTTGATCTTATACGTTGCTCTTTTATGAATTCTTTGTTTGTCTGGCATGTGACCCTTTGCAAGGGCTCGCCTGTCATTCCTCTGTGTTTGCCTCTTGCGTCTGGATAATAGAAAACGTACCTAGCATCATATTCAACAAACACACGACCCTTTTTTGGATCACGTTCTACAACGTAAATCTTGTCTTCGTCCTTTTTATATAATGCATCTATGTAACTCATCTTACCACCAATAACTCGCTACGCCATATCCGTAGACATTTATGATTGAGAAGTAGCCAGTGATCATCATAACGAACGCGGCATTCCTTCTGTACGAAGCGTAACATTGAGTGATTGCTCCTATGAAGAACCCAGGATAGATTATCGTCATGTCTGGATCTGCGGCCGTTATCGCAAGTGTTAGGCTGGCTCCAACCGTGAATATGAAACTGATCAGTTCGAAATAAAACGCCGTCCTGTCACTTTCAAAACTACGAAGCCAGAATGATCTGACTTTGTCGTACATTAAAGTTTGCCGGCTGTGTTTAGTATGCTTTCCAGCGTATCCATCTCGTCTGCGATGTTCTGGTAGTTGCCTTTGTGTGCAACAGATATCGCCTTATTGATAAGTGCTGGTTTTAATTCTAGTTCCTCGGCTATCGCTTTTACTGTGTCCTTAAGACCACCCTTCAAGTCTTCTACTTCGCCAAGTACCTGTGAACCCTGTGAAATTATTTGTATTAGTTTCTGCTTTTCAGCGTCATTAAAGTTTCTTACTGCCATTTGTTTCTCCTGTTGTTGTTATGTATTATACAATATATCTAGTGTGATAGCAAACTTTTTTATGAAACATGGAATTTGTCATTGTTTTGTTTGGTAATTTTCCATTCGTCTGGGGTGTACGGTTCACTCCAGGAATGTATTTTCTCCATGGTAAACGGATAGTCATGTGCTTCCATGTATGACTTCATCCAGGATTTGTAGGAGTTTTTAAGTTTGCTTTGAATGTTTATCCAAGCCTGTACAAGTTCTACGTCGAGCAACGGATTCCGTGCTTCCAAACCATAGTATCCAGCGATAAAATCTATCCTCGTGTTTGTCAATTGCATTCTTCCATTGTAGTTGTGCCATCCCCATACAAATTGCAAATGAGTGGGAAACGACCCATTTGTTTTTGTCCAAACCAATCCGGACTTTTGTCCATGCCAGTCGTTGTAGATTTCATCCCCACCGTTTCCTGTAATAACAATTTTTCTCTTACGTTTTGCAATATAATTTTTCATGAGATTTATCAAACCATTCACTGTTGGACAGTCCCATATTTTGTCAACAGGCATTATTGAATGGAACATATTCTCCTTATCTTTCTGATGACCATCAAAATTAGGAAGGATTACCGCGTTGTGTATCTTCATACGGTCTTTAAGTGTCTCTACCACTTCCTTGTCAGGATCCGATACACAATCTACCTGCTTGAACAATTTGTGTGTGGCACAATTTATTACACCTGAGTCGAAACCACTACTCAACAAGTTTGTGCTGGTGTCAGGATTGTAGCGGTTGATCATAGCACGTTCAAACTTTTCAAAAACGAAGTCAAAATGATTTACGTGTTGGCGGAAGTCCCACTCTTTGTTTACTTCAATGTTGACCGAAAAATTGTGTCTATCAATTATGTAGATCTTGTTGCCATCTGCCCGCCAGGTCATTTTGTGCTTTTGTTCAACCAAGTTTGGCAGACTTGCCACAGTGATTTCTTTGGTATCATTATTGTGATAGAACCAAAGATTTCTACTATCAAAATGATCTACACAGAAGACTATGTGTTTTTCAGTCACATAGATGAATGCATATTCACCATTTAATTGTCTCACAACATCAAGGGTATTTTGTAAACTGTCATCTAATTGTTCACCTATCCATTTGGTGTCATTCTCATCGCCACTGTTGTAGGTGGAACCATTATACAACATCATGCCATGTCTTGTGTTATAGGGTTGTGATGTGCTGTCTCCTATTGTGTTCAACATGCTGTGGGCAAAGTATCCTAACTCGTTACTGATTTCTGTAAATCCTTCAGGACCTCTTCTTTTCAACATGTCAAGATTTGAAAATCCGTTAGAGTTCAGGGAGTATAATATTCCGCACATAAAGGAAAATATTTATAGGGTGTAAAGTTTAGGTTATTTTTTCTTTTTCTTTTTGGTAGCCACGTTGATCGCTTTACCACGTCTATCAGGATTTGGATCTTTTCTTCTTTTCCTACGTGCCGCACTTGCTCTACCTTTTTTGCCCAGTGCTCTTGCTTTCGCAAGTGGTAGACATTTTGGCTTACCTTCGCCTTTGCTTCTGCCACCACATGCGCCTCTGATTTTGCCTTTTGGTCCCATTCTTACCCACTTTTGTTTGAACCATTTCTTAAGATTCTCATCAAGTGATTCATCCAAGACTATGTCTCCACAGTTCACACAGAAGTCAACATGTTCTCTTTTCACGCAGTTTGGAACTCTCTTTCCAAACATTGTTTTGAATCCTTTACGCATGTAACCTTTCCAACATCGTGTGCCTTCGTCGACTAGTGCGTTGAGATCATAATTTGGATTGATAGCGCCGTGTTTCATTTTTGCAATCATGTCTATCTGCATGGCAACCATGAAGTCATAATCACTTACGTCGTTTGTCCTGTGCGTGTATATTTTCACCAACACCTCGTCATAGAATATGCCCAAGTCAGCGTGATGGTCTAATTTTTCCTGTGGCTTGATTGTGTTTATTAGGAACTCAACCACTTCAAAGTAGTCTTCAAACTTGTACCTTTTTTGCAGACTGTTGTCTTTGTATTCCCAGTCTGGAAGGAATTTTTGTCGTAATCTTTCTATGTCTTCTTTGGGAAGATTTACGTACTCTCTTTCAGCGTTTTCTTTGATCATTTTTTGCTCTTGTTACCCCAGTTGGCCGCACCTTTTTTACGACACTGAACTAGAGCACCAGAGGCGTAGGCCGATGGCCAGACTTTGTATCTTGCTTTAACCTTGTGATAGCAGGCATCCTTCTTCTCTGCGAATATTTCAAATTCTGCTTCTGTGATGCCTTCTACTTCTTTGATCTTCATGTTACCATTTTCTACAAGACCAGTATCTTGCTTTTGTCTTTGGTCCTGGATTTGCACAGTTATGTCTCGCCCTGAAACTTTTTCTTGCTTTGGGATTCGACTTTCTAATCTTCATTGTCTTCTGTCCGGCTTTTCTCGCTGAACTTCCACCGTGTCCGAAGTTTACCTTCTTCACGTTTCCTGTCTTAGGATCTTTGACGTACACTTTGAATTTCTTGACATCACCACGCATTGGTTTGTTCAGTGGCACTTTACGTCCTCTGTACTCAGCGTCAAATAATTCGTTCTCGTCTTCTGGAAAACCAAGTTCACCAAACGCTTCATAGAACGCATCATCGTCCTCGAAAGTCATCTCGTCTTCTTCTGGGAACGGTTCGTATGCTTCGTCAAAGTTTAATTCGTCTTCAACATCTCCCAACGCCGTGAGTGCTCTTGTCTTAGAGTCATCGTCTATGTTTAGTTCTGCTATTCTATCTTTCATAGCGGAGATGTCTAACATTAATAATTTGTAATCGTGGTCTTCTATTCCTGATTTTGCTTCGTCTGTTGGAACGTTCACACCGTCAATTCTGTTCAGTATGTTCCTTATATCAATCATTGATTCTGCCATTGTGTTCCCCATCTTCATCTGAGTTGGATTATTTGTAAATTGTGTAGTTTTGGCCAGTCCCCTACTGCCTGCACTTGCGGGCGATTGTATTTGTCTCCCTGCGTCCACAGTGCCGTTGTTGGTCATTGACACTTTGTCATCGATGTATTTGGGGTAATTGTAAGGTATTGTGCTCATATGCTGTATTTATTTCCACAACACCATCTTGAAACGTTCTTTGTCTATCCCAAAGAACCGTGTTTTCCAATCGCTTTGTTCGAAAAAGCCTAGTGTGTGCCATTCTTCCTTGCGTTCTAGCATGGTGTTTGCCCGTTCATCCCAATCTTGGTTCAATAGAAAGCCTTCCATAATTTGTTTTTTGTCGGCTATTTCGTTGTAGTCAAAGCCATCATATTCCCAATGCAACAGTTCAAACACATTCCCCTCACGGTCACAGTAGTCTATGCTGAAATCCAGTCCCCACTTTGGCTTCATAGCAACCAATTTATGGAAGTGCGGTCTGTATCCTGCCCAAGTTTCTAATTGTGCTAGTGCGTCACCCGAATAGCCTTTACGTTCGAACATCACTGCGTGATTTATGTGTGGTCCGGATTCGGGCGAATCGTCCGTGAACCATGTCTGCCTCAGGGTCATGTGTTCGGAATGCCTGTGTGGCGTCAGTGTTGCACCATTGGCCACTGCATAAAGTTGTTCTAATTTAGTGAGGTCATAACCGTTTTGGTCAAACAGTTCCACCGCTTCTTTTGGCGGGCAGGCGAACACGCTTTTTATCTTTTCACTCCAATAGGGATTTGTGTCAAACTTATTGTCTGTCAAGTGTAAACGCATACACTTATTTACTATCAGCCAAAAGTTGTCCAGTTCCAAGGATCTTTGAATTTATCCTCTTCTGATCTGTAGGGCTGACCTAAACACCTTATGAAAAACCCAACCAGAATTCCTATCAATAACCATGTCAACATAATACTAATAGTTATCTACTACTATTTCTTTTCTGCTGGATCTAAATCGTTTGTGAATTTGTCTTGTGCAGGAACATCTAGTTCAACCTCTTCGCCCATGTCCTCATCGAAGTCCTTGTCTAGCATGGGAACTTCTCCTGCTGTTTCTTCGTCGTCTTCTTCTTTGTCTTCTTCGCTGTCTGCTTTTTCTTCTCCTCTGTGAGGTTCAGATAAATTTCTCTTATCGCCTTCTGCATCTGCAATCACTTCTTCTTCTGGCGCTTCTGCCTTCTCTGCGTCTGCTATTATCTCTGAAGTTTCTGGAGTTTTGATAAGAATGCTTGATGATTCTTCATTGTAAACTGCTTCATTGTCTGAGATTGTGTTGTAAAGTTCCACAAGTTGAGTGTCTTCTGCGTTCTTGATATATTCTGCGATATCCTTTGTGACAACTTCTCTGAATGATTTTGAGTCATGTGTTTGTTCTTCTTTTTGTTCAGTCTTCAGTTCTGCTAACTGGGCCTCTAATTCTGCTATTTTTTCGAGCCTGTTTACTTCTTCGTTTACTTCTTTCTTGATTGTAGTTGCCAAAGAGTCGTCAGCGTCTGATTCTTTTATCGCTTTTGTGATCACTGACTCTGCTTTTGGTTCTGCTACTATGGATTCTACCAGTTTCTCAGCCTTCTCTGACACAGGCGTTGGTTCAACATACTCTTTGATGCCTGCCAACTTTGCGATGTCAGCCAATGAGATGTCTTTGTCGTCTAATACTTTAGGTGCCTTGCCAGCCGCTTCCATGAGTTGAGCTCTTTCCTCTTCTGGAGTAATGTTGCTCATCGCGTTTAAACGTGCTACTAGGTCTCTGAAACTTGTGTCTGCTGATTTTTTAGTGCTCATATGAAGTATTTATATTTGTTACAGTTTTATTTAAGTTGTTGATTTAATGCTACTTGCAGTTTTGACTCGTATGTCAACCCTTCTGTTTTCATGAATTTTGCGTATTTTTCTTGCATATCAGTAACAAATGACAGATCTTTGCCTGAACTCAATCTTATTTTGGAATCAGACAGATCTTTTTCGATCATTTTGGCTAGTTTGTCATTGCCTTTTTCCTGTGCCATTTCAAGAGCAGAATTCATAGCATCTATAGCCGGTATTGAATTGTCGATCGCATTATTGATTGAATTTACTCCTGCCAAGCCTGCAACTATTACACCGGCCATTGCTAAATTCTTTGCCCAGTCTTTGATGCCTTCCTCCATTTGTTCATCATCCTTCATAGCATTTTTAGTTGCTGTTGCGTACATGACTGCTTCTGCGTCCTTGCCGTATCTCTTTTTGAATCCTGCTTTGTCTTTCTTCATGCCCTTCACGATTTTTTCTCTCTTGTTCATCTCGCCTTTTGTCATGCTTCGACCAGACGTGCTATGTTCACCACCGTGTGCTTCGTCTGTGTTTTTCCTATTTTCTTTTGCTATCTCTTTTTCAACTTCATTTACTCTTTTTGCAAGTATCCTCATCATGCCTGGTTTTGTGTCTATGTCGTCTATTCTAGTCTCTCTTGCCAATATCTCATCAATGTTCTTCTGGATTATGCCTGCATGTTTCTGCATAAGTGAACTGTCAAGTTCTTCTCTGTATGGATTCAGTTTCTGATATTCTTCATAGTTTGCCACACCCTGTAGGTAGTCTGCGGCCTTGTTCAGTTTGCTCTGCACCCAACCCTCAAGGTCATCACCTGGCTTGATCATGTCCAGCAATGCTATGGCATATTTCACGGTGTGGTACAGTGTGCTTTTGCTCATGTGTCCCTCGCCTGCGTCTTCCGTCATGCCACCGTCATTGTATAGGCCGGCCTTCTCGCCTTCTGTGTAGTTGTACACTTTCTTCACGTAGTCGCCTGCAAGGTCTATCTTCTTGGCGACCCATGACTCCATCTCCTGTGAGTCATCGATCATGTTGTGCAGTTTCATACCGCACTTGGCAATACGCATCAATTGGTTGCGAGCCATTGAGGCCTCGTATGTGTCAGGCTTTACTGGTTGATGTTGAAATTCTTTTATTCTCATGTTAATTGAATCCAAAGTGTGTGACTTCTGGATACTTTGCTAAAACTTTCCTTGCTATCTCGTTGTGTGCTTTAACCATCTGATTCATGTAACCCTCTGGCTTGCCAACTGAAACCATGTTGCCGTCTCTGGTTGTTGGTTCTTCTGGAGACCTCTTGCCTATGTTCTTCTGTAACCATTGTGTGGTTCTCGCTATGAATTCTTTTGCTGGCACAGGACTTTGATCTTCAAAATCTGGATTGTAACCCAACGCTCCAAGGAACTGCCTCATACTTGCGTTGCTCATGTATGGGCTCTCTACTTCCTCGTCGTCTTTGTATGCGTCTGGGAAAGTCCACAGGTTTTGCTGTGTTGGATGTTTATGGTACGCAATCATTTCAGCGCCTTCTTCGATCTCGCCGTCTGTTAAATTTTTTTGTGGTTTCATTATGGACAAATAACCCTCTTGGTCACCGTACATTTTTTTGAAAGTGTCTGGATCATGATCTGCAATAGTCTTCATTACATATTCTCTTGGAGCCGTATCTGATTTTTCAATGTGTTGCGCCAATGATTTAAGCATTTGTTTGTCTAACAGTTCAGCAGACTTTTTAAACATGTCATAATCCATAGAATCTTTGCCAACCTCGTCAGCATATCTATTGATTGTTCTTACTGCTAGTGTTGACCCGTCTGCTTTGAATTCGTGAAATCTCATAATATCAATATTTATGCGGCACAGGCCTCACACCTGCACTGCTTACAAACCTCTATATCGTACTCAAAATAGCCGTCAATTGGGTAGTGTTTTTCTTTTCTCTTACACTCTTTGCCACAATGGCTACTGCAACCACAGTTCTTGCACATCACCTCTTCTGTGAGTATCAATGGTTCCATTATCTCTTGACCAGTGGTCCGCCCATTAGGTTCACGCCAGGCAAGTTGTGTGCGCCTTTGGCCGTGCCGTCTGGATTTTTTGGTTGTACAATTTTTGGTAATCTCGGTGCCTTTGTACCTGATCTGCCAGGTGTGCCTGTGTATGATTTTTTAAATCTGTCTGGTCCCGCCGCGACATGTGGATTTGCTAGAGTGGCAATGTTACCGGCACTTGTAGCACCGGGCGTTGCCTGTTCTTGCACCCTACGTATGATTACTTCATTGATTTTCATTGTAGATATTTAGTAGGTTTTTTGCAGATGCAATGATGAAAGTGTTGTTAGAACAAAGTCTTATTCCGTGCTTTTTTGTTCCTTGCGTGTGCAAATATTTTAAACCATGTTTTTGCATGACCTTTACGTTAATTTGAAAATTTCCACCAAACCAATGACTTGATCTGTAGTAGCCGTTCTCTAGAAACTCCTGATCGAGTGATTCAATGTTAAACCAAACAAGGTTAGGCCAACTGCATGTAGATTTAACGTCATCATTTATTAGATTAAATTCATTGATACTAGGAACTGTAAATCTTGTGTCCTTTTGTGCTCTCCTGGTAACTTTGTCTCCTATTTCATTTATTCTATTAAAATTAAGAACTAAACTTTCGCAATTATTTTCAGTTAGCGATTCTGGAAAAAGTGCGATTATTGGAATCTGTATCAATGCACTTTTTGTCATGAACCCGTTGGTGTAATTGCTGTTGGCATTGGAAACCTTGATTGATAAAGAATTTTGAATCTGTGATTCATCTAGCCTGTAAACTTTATAAAATGAAGGTACTTGCCATTTTTTGATATCGTAATCTACCTGCTTGATGTATTTTGTATAGACTATATTTTCGTCCACTTCTGTGATATTATGATCTTGTGAGAGTTGGAAACTATCAATCATTATGTCTCCAGTGAATACAGTAACTTCAGCAGGTTTTTTGTATTTTTTGTAGGCTATGCCTAATACCAGGAGATATTTCATTACAGAAGTAATTATTACTTCTTCTTACGTCCAGACTTCATGTTGGCACACCAGTGATACATCTTGCCACGTTCACCACCATACTTTTTTGCCTTTGCTCTTAATGATGTCACAGATCCCTTACAACTTGCACCGGACCTTTTTACCCTGCCTGGTCTGCTTTTGCCTTTTACTTTTTTATCTGCAAAGTTTTCTTTGAATTCTTCCCATTCTTCACGTACGGTTTTTGGTTTGCCTTTACCTAGTCCTAATTTTTTAACGTTCATGTATTCACCACCAACAGGAACATCTTTGGTTGCGTTCTGTTTTGTCACTATGCCTACCCCAGCGGCCTCTTCTTTTACACAGTTAGGCACCATCTTGTTGCCTTTTTTCTTGTATCCTTTTTGCTGATAGCCATGCCAACATGTTCCTCTTGCTTCTATGAATTCTTTGATCTTCATTTCTTCTTCTTTCTACCAGCACAGTGAGCCTTCTGTGAGAAGCCTTTTGGATTGTTGCAGTTGATTGATCTTTTGTATTTTTTGCTCCAACCCTCTACCTTGTATGGGTATGCCATCATTGAGTGATATCCCATTGTGGCTCTGCCTTTTGCTCGTCTTTCGTACTTGTTAAGTATTTTGTTCACGTCGGGGTGAACGTACTTTGTCAGTATTTCACTTATCTTCATTTTTTCTTGTTTTTGGCTTTTGTTTTCTTCTTCATGGAGTTTATAAATTTCCTATAGATTGCCGCTGGCCCTGACTTGCCTGCCGCTTTTGCTCTCTGCTCCATTGCAACAGCCGCCTGTATCTTGTGTGCGTGTGATCTGCCAGACTTCCTTATCTTGGCCACACTTGCCCTAGCAGTTGCTTCATCTTTGAAACCTAGACCATGTATAGTGCCTTTTGGATCTTCGTCTGTGTAAAGATCAGAATGTTTTTTGCTTTTTGCAGGTTGTCCTTTTTTACGTGGTATCCTTTTACCTTCGGTCAAACTTTCATTTATATCTACACTTCCATGCCTTGCGTGTTTGCTCGGGTTTCCGTCTTTAAGTATTCTTGCCCATGTTGTCATGTTTATAGTACAATTTTTAACTTGATTTACAGTGTCATCGTCTTTTACAATCTCATCAATCCCTTGGGCCTTTGATTCTATATTACACTGTGGAGGCACAGTGAAACCAAAATTGCTTGCCGCTGAATATAACACGCCGTGGATGTGTTGAAATCCATCACCGCCACCAGACACTAACGTACCAAATACTTTGTTGTAGAATGGTTGGTACTTGTTATCTTTTGCCCAACTGTATATGAAGTCCAATCTTTCAAGCATTGCCTGTATATGACAAGAGTGCGTACCCCACCATATTGGCGTGGCGAAAATTACTCCATCAACGTCGAACATCTTCATTATGTGTGGCCTTAAGGCATCGTCCACATCTGAAGTTGCGCCTTCATAGTCTAACTCACGCATTGTTACTATTTCACATTCGTGACCTAATTTTTCAAAAGCCAACTGTGCCATTTTACAAACAGCAAACGTGTTTGACTCTTGGTCTGGTTTCAGACTGCCGTTGAAGATTAAAAATTTCATTCGGTGCTCCTTAGCGTGATAACACCACAAGCGAGTCTGTCGCCTGCGTTTCCTGTTTTAAGGCTTTCATCATCACCGCCCTTGCCTAGGTCGTCCTTGTCTGCGTGTACAACAATGCCTCTGCCAACAACCGATCTATCACCGATGAGGTCCACTCTGTCTGCTCTAATAGTAAATTTTGCTTGGCCGTTTTCGTCCGCTGTGATATTACCAAGGTCACCAACGTGTCCGTCTCCCAAGTGTCCATGGTCAACACCGTCCGGGTTGTAGTGGGCACCCATTGATTTGCAACCGTCACTCATGTCACCAAACTCGTGTATGTGGAATCCATGTTCGCCTGGTTGTAGTCCTGTGATAGTTCCTTTTATTAGCGTTGGAGTTCCTGGTGCTTGTATAAGCAGTATAGACCCCTTTACAGAGTCAGAATGTTGCAGTTCACACTGTGCAATAGTAGTCTCTTGTGCCTCGGTAATGCTTTTTACCTTGCTACAACTACATTCCTTTGCTCGTGTACGTGGACAACTGGTCTCTGTGAATTCTAATGCTCGCATTGTGCGAGTATTTATTTGTTTTTGGGCATTGGGTTTTCACCAGTGAGTCTTGGCTGTGCAAACCATAACTTGAACCACTCGTTTGAACCTGGTTTTATGTTGTGTTTTTTTTGATATTGTGCTTTTGCTGTGCCAACATATGATAGGTTTTCACCCATTGACTGATCTTCTACAGGCTTGTCAATGCCGGCTAGACGTTTCAACTCCTCGATATTCATTATATCGTCCAGTCCCTCAACTGTTGCTTGGTAGGTTTGTGTGCCTTGACTTTCTCGACCTTGCCACCTTTTGCGAGGAACTTCTGCATCTTCTCGTCAAGTTCCCTCTGTTTCTCCTGTGGGGTTTTCTCTATCTCTCCAGCCATGTAAGGCCTGTTTATTCCACTAAATTTTGGCATCTAAGTACTCCTTCATTTCTGGTATAATGTTAGTTATCATATTTTTCCTGTGTTTGTCCCTCATTTTTATTTCATTGCAGAATTCTGCCCAATGGTCTGTTGCCATAGATGATTTACACATTTCGATTAGGTCATCTATTTTTTGATTGCAATCCTTGTTCGCAAATTCCTTTTTAACATTTTGCAATCTTTTGCTGGCAATGTCAAGCAGAGATTGTGGTAGATTCGTTGGCCTGAAATAATTTGGGGATTCCAGTATGTAGAAGTAGTTGAGATACTTGTTCTCCTGTATCCACTCGAACAACTTGTCTAACAAAAGCAGATTGATGTTGCTTACCACAGTGTTTATGATAAATTTCACATCATTATTTTCCAACACTTCTATTGTTGAAAGTATATTCTCCCAATCGGAAGGAAATCTCACATAATGGTTGTCTTCATTTAGAGCGTCAATGCTGAGGTTTACTCTCGTCCTTTTGAACTTTTTAAATATCTCGATCCATTGTTGATCGGGCACTATTGTGCCATTTGTCTGTATTTTAAGTGTAACTCCTTTGGCTAGATCGTTGTCAACGTCATGCAGTATTTTCTTAACTTCGGGCACCATCAATGTTTCGCCTCCCCTAATGTCTAAAAACAACAAACCTTTCTTAATAACAGAATCTAGGGCCTTGTATTTGTTATGATCAAATTTGGAGTAATCAATGTTAGGATTTTTGCTTACTCCTAATGTTTTGTTCTCTGCATGAAATCTGCTACTATCATATTCATTACAACTCAAGCATTTAAGGTTACAAAGATTGCTGATGTGCAATTCGGCATATAATGGATTTTTAAGATCAGATAATCTTAGTTTTTTTGTTATTTTTTCATAGTAATTTTTTTGTTGATCATTTTTGATGTTGTAATATTTGTTGTATTCGATCCTATGACTTGCTTTTGAAATACTCTCCTGGTAATGGCAAAGACTGCATTCCTTTAATTTTTCGCCCTGTAGTAATTTCTTACGCATCTCTTTGACACGCTGTGAATTGAAAAAATCATTTGGTGACTCTGTATCTATTGTACTTTCTAGACCACTTATGTTACAGCAAACATTATTCTGTCCCTTTATTCTTGTAGTTGTGTTTACAAAGGGTTGTACGCAGAAATACCTATTGATCTGATTGTCCATATTTTTCAAGTGCTTGTTGTACTTTACTTAATGGATCTCTGTTTGCTTGGTAAAGAATTCCGTATCCGCCGGCGGCCTGCCATTTCTGAATGTTAATTGGTCGGTCATCTATAAGAATGTTTGGAGTGCCTGTGCCCTTGTCTTTGGCATAAGATTCTTTTCGTCCTGTGACAACGATGTCGTCTGGTTGTTCGATGTTATTTGTTATCCATAACTTTTTGTACTTTGCACTATTTTCGTGGTCACCTCTCAAAGGTGATGTGTTTATGGAAAACTTTCCTCCTGTGAATTTTTTGACCATTTGGATCAATTGGTCTGCTGTTGAAAATTTTGGAAGTGTGGCAAAGAAATCTGATCCTGTGATCTTATCTATTACTTCTTTTTTAAGATCTTTGGTTTTGTCATTGGTCAGTTGTTTCCAATGTTCAACTCCATACATCTTTTCAACCCCGCCAAAGAAATCTGCGAGTACACCGTCCATATCTAGATACACAATTGGTTTTGCGTCTTCCATGTTTTCATTATACAACTTCTTGTTGTTCTCGTCAATCTGATTACCAATCCTGTCCTGTATTATGTCATACAACTTTTTACCAGTGTTTCCGCCCATTATTATTTTGGAAAATTCATGTTCTTGTCCTTTGTTCGCAAGTTCTCTGGCTTTTGATGCCGATGCCCCTGTGGCACCTTCCTGGTCTGGATCCCTCTCACCAGCACTCATAACTTTAATGTTGTCAAACTTATACAGTTCATTACCGGCCTTGTCTGGCTTACCATTGTATTGATTAAGTAATTTCTCAAATTCTTGAACCCTGTCTGATCCAGCGATCATTACTATCTTTGTTCTTCCTTCTGCTTGTATCTTTTGTAATGCTTGGATAATAGTTTTTACACCTGCATCGCCTACTGCAAGATCGGGATAGAACATTTTTATGTAATCTGCTTTCTCTTTGAATGTCAGTGGATCGGTCTTGTTGTTTTGTTTGTGGGATAAGAACAGGTATGCCTTGCCATTGGCTTTTTGTGCTGTGGACTGTATCGCACCAATTAATTTTTGGTGTCCTATTGTTGGTGGATTAAATCGGCCAAAGGCAAAGACTGCTGTTGAACGATCGTCTTCCTTAAGAAACAGTTCCCTTAGGTGCATCGTACTCGCCTGCCTTTATGTTATCTAGTTCTCTCTGTGATATCACGCTGGCAAGGTGTAATCGCGTTTCTTTTGGAAACATATCTTTGACATCATCCTGCTGTGATCCATATTCTTTGACGTATTCTTTCGCGGCATCGTCTATCAGATACATCCATAACTTCTGTGCTTTTTCGTGATCATATACGCCTTTTGCCAATTTTCTTTTAATGTTAGAGATGATCGGCATGAAACGTCTTCTGTACAACTCCTCGTTATTCATTATAAAAGTGTCCAACTCGTTTGTTGCGTCTGAATCTATTACTTCGGTGATAAACTGTGATGCTCTCATATAAGCATATTTATTAGTAAAGATTCTCTAATAGCCACATGTAAAAGGGTGATGAGAATTTAAATCTCCATTCGCCATCGTGACCCATTTGCGTGACATTTTTTAACGTTTCGGGTAATTCTTGATTTGCCTCCCGCTGTTGCGTTGCCCATGGTTCTGGGTATTTTGGCGTATACACGCCCTCGTAAACAAGGGCTCCTATGTCTATCTCATCAATTTCAATGCCCTTGATATGTAGCAGTTGGTCTTTCAATATGTCACCCTTATCG
>JGI25132J35274_1000276_pt1 | contig 14213 bp, 29 predicted proteins | sample ETNvirenome_6_30_FD_35274 | JGI IMG/M metagenome (IMG submission 35274)
GGGGGGGGGGGGGGGGGCCCCGCGAGTAAGCGTATTAGGGGGGTATAGGGGTAGCGTATACGCGAACTAGGGATAAAGGGTAGATAGGAAAGGGCAAAGAAAAGCCCCGCAAAGGCGGGGCTTAGAAGCGAAATAAACTAGGCTTACGAGATAGTTATAAAGCCTTTTTTAACAAGCATATTTTTATAGAACGACCAGATTTTAGTAGGCGTTTGTACTGTTACTAATCCTACTTCGTCTAGTTTACTATTTAATCCCGCTTCGTCGCTACCTACTAGCTCCTCTACTGTTAGCGTATAGTTAGGGGCTTTAACTAAAGCTTCTAGTATTTTACCTGCTTGTGCTGGTACTTTACCTTTAGTACTAATTAAAGTAATTACCGCGTCTTTACTATAAGTACGTCCGCTAGGGGCTTTATAGTTAGTATCTATTAAGCTAGTTTTAGTAGTAGTATTTTTATTTACGTTTTTCATTTTTATAGTTTTCCTATTAGCGGTTATATAGTTTAGTTATTAATTAGTACCGCTTTAACTAATTAATAACCTATTCTACTACTAACCGCTTTACTTGTAAATACCCCTTTACTATTTATTTTAACTTTATTTTTGGCTCGTCTCTTGGTCTAAAAGCTACTTACCTTGTTCGTCTCTTCGTCTCTTCTTCTATTCATTGGGGGCGGGCGGGTGGGAGCAAGGGAAGGTGTAGAGTAGAGTAGAGTGAGTGATAGAGTAGAGTAGAGCAAGAGACGATAGAGTTGAGCGAAAGAAAAGGCGACCGAAGTCGCCTTATCGAGGTTAGCTGACAGTAATCAAACCTTCATTAACTAATCTAGCTTTGTAAAACTGCCAGATTTTCTTAGGTGTTTGCACTGTATCTAGACCGACTGCATCTAATGCACTATCTAATCCAGCCTCATCTTTACCGACAAGTTCTTGGACAGACATCGTATGGTCTTTAGCTTTCACTAAAGCCTCGATTATTTTACCAGCCTGAGCAGGCAATTTACCTGTAGGTGTTGCAACCAATGTAATGATTGCGTCGTTGCTATAACTACGACCAGTTGGTGCTTTGTAGTTAGCGTCTATAGTTTTTGTTGTTTTCATAACTTTCTCCTTTCTTGAAAACTGGTAGGNTTTATTACCTAACCATGCATTCATTATACTACTTTACTTTAAGAAAGCAACCATTAGCCGAAACTAATTTACTTTTATTAAACGAGCCTAAGAGTCGTCTCTTCGTCTCTTCGTCTGTTATTCTATTGTTTTCGGGTAAGTGTTCGCGGTCCGCGAGTATTGGAATAGTAGAGTAGAGTAGAGTGTAGAGTAGAGCATTGAGCTCAATCAATCTTTAGCGGAAAACTCTCCCTCAATCACGTTAGACTCGGTTGCTCGCTTGTTGATTAGCTGTTCGAGTCGAGTGAGTATATCGTCCTTTGACATCATGTCGATTTTCGCGGTTAATATCTCGCGTCTATCAATGTAGAGTCCACCTGCTTTGCCTCGATGGACCTCTGCTGTGATGGCAGCGGATATCTGTCCTTGGTCTTTGGCTTCTTCTCGTAGGTCGTGTAGAGTTGACAAGTGGTTCTCCAGAGAAACTGCGTCTCTTTCAGAGGCTGCGATTTCCAAGTCAATGAGGTAGTTTCGTACAACTGGGTTATGATTTAGTAAAACACTGCCTTGTGTCTTAGCACCCTTCCTATCNTTTGTATAACCAGCTTTAATCGCTGCTTCTGTAGCTGTTTGACCTTTCAAATACTCTTTACAAAATAGTTTTTGTTTCGAGTTGAGCGGTTGCCATATCTTACCCTTGTCATCAACAAATGCTTTACCGTCTTCTGTCGGCATTAATGATGTGTATGTTAGTTGTTTCATCTTAGTTCCTCGACTTACCAAATGATATTACAATAATATTATAAAACTAATCTATTTTATAGTTTTCCTCATGCCCTCTAGGTATCTTACCACTCATTTGTAATATACTAATAGAAATCTATTACTTTTGCTATTACTAACAATCCTCTAACCAAGAGCCTTACAGCTCGATTCTATTAGTATATTAGAGATATTAGTAGTTCTTACGATTTATTTTCAAAAACTTTTTTATTTTTCAGAATAACAATACACATAGAATAATAGGGCAATAAAAAACCCCCGAGCCGTAGACAACGGCACGAGGGCAACGGGGGATAATTCTATTTACTACTTAACTCACAACAATCACCTGTATCAACTTTTCTTTGTTTGTCGTGTCTGGTGAGTTGAACAAGATGTCCTTCATGGTGGTCACATCCACCGCTAATCGCAAACACATTATAAATATAGTTGTTATCTTCAAACAAACAAGTGCTTGCAGTATAAGTATAGCTGTTGGCTGGTTTTATAAATCCCTGTTCATTATGGTGAACAAATAAACCGTTTTCCCCGCTTAGTGCATTTGGTTCACTAACTTCTTCCATATCATCTAACAAACACGCTCCGTCTTCAGACAAAGGTATTACTGAATGCCACTCATCTACTCGATGCTTGTCAAACTCAGCTTGTATTTTATTATATATTTCGTTCATATTATTCTCCTTTTTTATAAAACAAACATATAAAACTTTTCAGGGTCTTCTACACTTTCTACGAGTGTAGTGCTGCCTTCCCAGTTTTGTATAATCGGGTCGTTAGATGTTCCACCTGACTGTAGAGTATTCCACCAGATATTTTCATATCCTTGGATTATTTTTCTAACAACATTTTCTTCGTTCTCACAAGTGCAGACATCTAGTCTTTCACCATCACTCGTTTCTATACAAACTCTAATCATAAATTTCTCCTTTCTATTATAGTTTTTATTACTAGGTATATTATAACTAAGAAACAAAGCGAAGTAGCCCATTGTCCCATAATAAAAAACCCCGCCGAAGCGGGGTCAAAGAGCCCATATTATATAAGGAGCATTTATGGAACAAGGCTCTTTATCAAAATTACCACCAGACCTCCATAACGGCACGACGCTCCGAAGCAACGCGGAGCAATCGTTCGAGGTCACATATCTCCTTCCATGTGTACTCTGCATCGTAATACGAATCGGTCAACTGATAGACCACAGTATCGTCTTCGAGCACAATCCCCTCACCTTCGGCATTAGATAACAAATCAGTCATCAAATCACCTAGAGCATCGGCTTGGATTCCTAGCTCATCGCTTGTAACATATGGAGGGTTATCGTTTTCTGATTTATGCCAGATATGGTCTTCTCCCATAAGCTCATCTATCAACGGTTCGTAGACCTTGCCCCTAAAAGAGCCGTCGCTACCACCACCGCTCAACATACCTCCACATAGAGATACATCTTTTATGCGGTCGTCATCTTTGTAGGTAAATGCTTCGTCACGATTATTCGCGTGTACTATATAACAATCAAGACCCATCATTCACCACCTTCGACTTCATCCACTCAGTCACAATAGCCATAGCCTCGCGTCTCGGAACATCGAAATGTTTTGTAAGTTCTGCGGGTGCTCCATACATATTCACACTACCAGTTTCCTGCATAGCGTCGAGTATCTCGAAATAAAACTTTCGGTCGTATCTAGTTTCAATCTCACCTGTAGTTAAATTAGCCATTGTTACCCCTCCATCCTCGCGATACGTGCAGGGATGACAACTGTCATATTACACTCGTTACAGCATCTGCCGTCTTTAACAGGGAGGGCGTTATGACCACCCTCCCATACTATTTCGCCTTTGCCGTCTCGTAAAGGCTCGATATGTCCTTCGCAAATAGAACATTTGCGGTCATCTAATTTCGTCACATTATTCATAAATTTCTCCTTTCTTATTTATTACTAATTATATTATAGCTAAGAACAAGCTGACTATATACCAGCATACTTACCGCCCAATAGTCTTAGTATCATTAATAGTTATATATTGATATGCACCTTTATTGTAAGCAGGTGCACTCTGCTTTTTGCGAATTTCCGCTAANTCGTTGGCTGCGGCTTCCCCACATGCNAAACAAGTCACATAACCTAAGGACAATCTGCCCTCAGGTANTGTGGCGTTGCATACGTTGCACTTAGAAGTTAGCATGTTCAAAATAGTCATCCATAGTAGAGTGCTGTCCGTCGAAATCACTAANTTCTTCTCGGTCATCGAGCTTCTCAGCACCTGCAATAATTTCTTGAATATTATCAAAAGTGCTCCAGTCAGGACTCAGCGTATCAGTTCTAATTTGGTCGAGCATAATAGCGACTGGTGTAAAGGTGTCACCCTCGACATCATCGTATGTTGCTACGCCTAGAATTAATGCTGGTTTGCCGTTTTCGTATGCACCTGCTAAGACCAACCCGTCAGGGTATTTCTTAATCATTTGCATTTTTTCGTATACTTTTTGAAGTGTAGGTTTACTCATATATTTCTCCTTTCTAATAGTTTGATTAACTTACCCCTATATTATAAAAAAGAACAAAGGGAATGTAACCTAGTAAATCAAAGGTGGATTGTGAGAGTAATATGAATTTACTTTTAAGGAACTCTCACAATCCGATGTGCTGCAGATGCACATTAATCTTTCTTAAATAGTCCGTCCTCCAGTTTACCTGTACGGTCTTTTATTTCGTCCCATGCAGCGTCCATACACTCTTCTAGAGTCATATTACATTGTGCTGCTAAAACTATCAGACATACTACACAATCACCAATACCATCGCGTAGTTCATCAGTATCGTTGTAAGCTAGAGCTCTTGCAGTCTCGCCTACTTCCTCAACAAGTTTTAACATCTGTTTATCAGGTAATGGTGCATGACCGTTTTCACCTAGACCGTCGTAATTATCATTAACTAGACCTCGTTTTTCTGCCCACTCCTCAACCCTACTGATAGAAGCCCAACGTGCTCCAGCACCTCGTCTGAAAGGTAGTTTTGCGGTAGGTCTACCATGACTAATATGTTCGTTTTGGTAGTATTCTGTTTTATTTTGATACTTTAGTTTCATCGTCCCTCACCTCTTGTATGTTTGCTACAACTCCTCTATTTTCCGATAGCTCTTTTAGTGCGTCATCGATATCTTTGCCTGATGGAAACCTATCGAACTTTAATACTATTGTTACTTCGTAAATGGACGACATAACCATCTCCATACTTTGCGTAAATCTTTTTCGATACCTTCTAACATAATTGCTAGTTCTCTTAGTTCTTCTTTCATAGAGTTCCCCTAAATAAATAAAATAATGCTTTTAGTCTCCAATCGGATAAATGACGTAAATGCGGTGGTATTTTACTTCTGTCTATATCACTCATCTTCAACCTTCCTTGCTTTTTCAAGCTCGTCATAAAAATAATTTTCTATAGCATAATCTATGCTTTCCCAACTCACGCCATAATTAGCGTCATGGTCATCTACAACATCGTGTAAAATATCCATACAATTTTCTTTAGTATATTTTAACTTTGGGTAATATTCATCAAGTCGATATTCAACATCTGCTATCGCCCAAATAATCACAACAGAGTTCTCGCTGTTGAAACCGTTGCCGTAATAAAATTTATTCGCCATTAGTTTACCTCCTGTAGGGGTGCACCCCACTCATCGTGAGGCTCTGCGGGTGCAGGGTCTTCGAAATAATCGTCGCACCACAGCTCGAAGAAGTATTCTACGTCGCTACGTTTGATAGATTGAAATGGCTCGTAAACTCGGTGATAGTCGTATATAACTTCGACAACCCAATCGTATGCCGCAAGTATCTCTTCATCGGTCAGCTGTAGCCATCGCGTTAAGCTGTTGATATGCGGTAGAGTTTGCTCTTTTATCTCATTTAGTGTCAGCATTGAACACCTCCTGAGTCGGGATAATGCCAGAAACAGCATTCATCACGTTTCTGTCGTTTTCTGCAATAGCAACTCTGCCTTCTAGTTCTTTTATGCGTTTAGCTAGAAACTCGTTAGCTTCCAGCTGACCTTGCATAAACTCTTGAACTTTTTGCTGAGTTTGTATAATAGTTTCAATAGAGTCAACTATCTTAACTAAGGTTTCTTCTAGGTTTTTCATATATTTCTCCTTTCTTATTAATAAATAGGTGTGTGGCTATTGCGTGATGGTTTCTAGCACTTATTCGCATTTTATCTCAGACCGACCTCTACACGAGGAACCCATAATGGGGACCTTGTTGTGCAGTCAGGATTTACAGAGCTCATTTCTAGCCACACGTGAGAGTCTAGTAGTTTAACGTCACTTCTCGGGATAACTCTCTCGCACCCGATGGCTGACTCAGCGTGGTTGTAGTATTTAACAAGTCTCATTTAACTGACCTCGTGAATTTTGTCAGCACCACACTTGTGCCTGATAGAAGATAACTATAAAAACTCCTATCGGGACTTGTGAAATTGTTCTTGTATAGTTTTAACATAAGTAAATTATATAATACAGCATACGAATATAAACCAGCATTATAATACACGATTAGTGGAACTCCTTGTCGGAACCAACTTCGTGATAGCCCTCATGATGAGGGTCATACCACGATAGTGTTGTTCTAATTAATCCTTCTGTTCCTGGTTTGTATTTATGCCACCAGTCGAGATATTTTCTAGAAATATCAGATAGCATTTCGTTACGCGGTCTATGGTCAAAAGCGAACATTTCTTCAAACTTTTCTAAGTTAGGACGTTTGTTTTCCTCAATAGCTTCATCGATAAACTCTATCATCTCGACATCTCTATCGGTCAACGTATTGAAAAAATCAACCATCCTCGCAGTATCTGCCATTTGCTTTTTAATCGACATCTTTTATCTCCGATATTTCGTGATAACTATCAGCTCCATAATCAGTATATAGAAAAGTTGCAGTAATACCGAAAGATGTTTCGCTGTCACCTTCTTTAGTAATATCAGGTAAACAAACAGCGTCTATTAATTCTATTTCGTCTAGTTGTCTGTCTGACTCTATGTCGAAAACTCGTGTATCGCAAGATTCTTCCGTAACTCTGTAATAATATTTAGCCATCAGTACATCAACCTCTTGATAGTAGTGGCTTCACCTGCATCACGTAATTTATATACGTTCAGACCTTCCCACTTTTCGTTTTGTCTTTCGACTTCGGCTTGTGCAGACTCGAACTTGCTATGTGATGTGTGTAACATCCAGTTCTCACTATTAGGTCTATCTGCGTGTTGGTATAAAACTCTATACCTTAAGACTCGCTCGTCGTGGTATAGATTACCATCAGAGCCTCGATAAACGCCGTCTTCAATTTCTGTATATTTCATAACATTCTCCTTTCTTTAATAGTTATACTTATAGTTTATATACCATAAAAGACAAAGTAAACTACTAAGAGAAACCAAGCAAAAAACAAGGTAAATTTAGCATCATTGTTGTTCATCTTTATCTCCCATCATTTGTTCAATAGCGTCATAAACACCATTTATAAAATCTGTTTCTAATGAATAGTGAAACGATGTGTCCGCTGTTACATGCGGATATATCGCTTTTGCGAGTGTGGTCACATTTGTTGTAAAAGTTGTGCCGTCTTTTTTCTGTATTTCGATTTGCATAGTTTTATCCTATAAATTGGGTGCACAAGTTTCCTCATGCACCCTAGAGTTTACACTTTGGCGAAGTAACCTTCATCAATCAATCTCTTAGCATAGAATCTAAAGATTCTAAGTGGGTCTTGATTAGTAGTCAAAGTGCCTTTCTTCACCGCTAACGCGACTAAGTCTTGTGCAGTAAAACTAGCTATGTCGAGCTCAGTTTTCTTACACTCTACACAAGTGGCAATTAACGCATTCATTTGCGGTGTCTTGCCTTCTGGTGCTTTACCAGTGTACTTGTATAAAGTTCTCGCAGAGCCTTTGCCTGTTTTCATAGGTTTAGGCACAGCGTTCACTTTAGCCTTGCTAAGTGGTTTTGCAGCTACTTTTGTAGTTGCAATAGGTGCTCTCTTTTTAGAGGGCGTAGAAGTTGCAGTTTGCATATCTTTCTCCTTTCTTTTCGTTAATATAATCTACCTTGCGGTAGAACCAGTTTCTAGTATGCCTTTCAGTAATGCGAAAGTAAACCAGTACACGATAAGGTTTTAATGCACCTTACCATCAGAGAAACCAACTAGATTATTTTCCTCTAGATAGTTTTTCCAAAACATTAATATAAGTGATGGGTCATCTACACCCACCAATTCCTGACAACCTTGTGCTATCATGGTATCGGAGATTAATCGAGCCAGTTCATCATTCCCTGACTCGAATAACCTTTCCCAAACCATACCTAAGACTTCAGCATCTATTTTGTATTGTTTAGGGTTTTCCATTAAGCAGCCCTCTGTACAGCAAGTTCTAAGGCTTTGCTCTTACGATTGGCTGCGGCACCGAACCATGCACTATGTAGAGCATTACCTTCGGTTTGCGACTCACGTAAATGGTCTTCTACGTAGGTGACAGCATTTAATGCACCCCACCACGTTCCTTTAGCAGACTTCAAGTTTGCACCTGGACTCTCTTCTAAAGCTTCCATTACTAATGAAGGGAACTTGTTAAGTCTATCCTTCAAAGGCTCTTGTATACCTACAGCTTTGCCTTGGGCACGTAGTTGTTCCTCTAGCTTGTATTCAGCAAGCATCGTTGGCTGATAGATTTCGCTAACGTAGTCAAGAACATCAGAGTGTTTAGCTTTCGCTTTTGACAGTAGAGTAGAGTTGTTTCTGAACTCTGTCATAGCCGATGCAGATAAACCTAATGCTTCTTCTGCAGCTTGTATAACGTCGTCGCCGAACTCTTTTACGTGTGGCATACGGAATGAAGCCGTTCCACCATGCTGTAATGCCATCGTAAGGGTGTTGTTACAAACAACTCTTATAGGCGTTAGCTTAATGGTCATCGACCTACCAACTATATGCGGTTGATTAATAAGAAGATAACCTTTTATAAGGTCGTCTCCCGCCAATTCGAAGTCTTCTGAGATTTTAGCTAAACCCCATATTTCTCCGCCGTCTTTTAAACTACCTGCGGTTTCCATAGTCATATGACCTGCTTCCGTAAAGCGTTTAAAGAACTTGAACACGTCCTCGTTTTGAATAGGGACGTAGTCTCTACCGCAATGAGATAGTATTCTATTATCAGAGTCACGTACGATATGGAAAGTATTTTCCGCTTGGATAAGACCAACGTCATCACTCCACTCTGGTGCGTCTAGCGTATAACTAGGACGCTTACTAACTGTCCAGTCGAGCTGAGCAGCTTTTTGCATTTCTAATGGCGTAAGGTTTGAGTCAACCTCAACTCCTAAGCCGTGCCAAGGTTTGTCACCCGCCCACGCCATTGTTTCTACTTGATGTGCCATATAAATTCTCCTTTCTAAGTTTGTTAATATGGTCGTAGCCCCATGCTACTTATACCATTATATATAGCAGTATTACGAAAGTAAAGCAGTAGTAAGAGCGTCCCAATCGTAGGGTATTGTGAGCGTAAGGAGAGCGTCAGAGCTGTAGCCTGTTTTCACGAGGTCTTTTATTCCTGTGAGACTGTCGACATGGTAGAGTTTGATTTCGTCATTCTTCCTAGCCATGACAAACACCTGACCGCCGTGCGATGCACGTTTAGCCAACCAAGAAATTTGCATTGGTCGTAGAGTGAGTTGATTACCTGAATGTATTTCTTTTAACTCTATCCAGAACTCTTTACCTTTTGCACAACCGTTCACATCAGGAACACCTGCTCCTGTCATTCCTGTTTCAATCCTCTGTAGATGGATATGTGGTAGATTTGTTCTAAGTAGAAGCCAAAGATTCTTTTCTTTAGCCATTTTGTTCTTTTAGTTGTCTAGCCTTCATAGTTGCATAAGCAACATCATGATGTTTGTTATAAGATTTTATAAATTCTTCGAATCCTGCTATGACCCTTCTATTTTCATGTTCAATACAATCGAGCCTATGTTGTTCGTCGCGTAATTCTACAGCTTCCCATATATCATTATCAATAGGGATGTCGTCTAAAATAAAACGACCATCACCCATTACAAATGTTTCGTCTTTTTTGATAGAGCTTTCAACTTTTGATAAACTTCTAGGTCCACCGAGAGAATCAAGTTCTTTATAAATGCCTTTTCTATCTACACAATATTGTTTTACCGTACATTTCTTACTACAGAATTTTTTCTGCTGTCCTACAAGAGGATTATCGCATCCTGGAAGACTGCATCGTAGGTATGTAACTTTGTCTTTTTTAGCCATATAAATAGGGTAAAGGAGAAAAAAGCGAAAGTAAACTAGTACATAGAATAAAAAGCTCCTCAGAAACGTCTTTTAGAGCCTATATCCCAGCTAAGCTAAGCTGGGGCGTTCTAAGAGCTTTTAAGCCTTTCTTAACCTAAACCATTAACTACTAGCCGTTCGTTTAACCTGTGGCGTCTGGTAAAGCCGATTTTTTAGAAAAGCTTAAAAATTTACCGATTACCAATCCCAACCCGTATGAGGTGCAACTTTTTGATTATTTTCGATTAATTTAATCTCACGCTCCTTCAACCACTCATCAAAAGCTATTTTTGTTTGATTGACATCGGAGTAGAGTTGTTTAAATTCTGACCATTTATTACGTGCAACCTGTACACCATAATAGTAATCACCATCACCGAGCTTACAACGTGTAATTATTTGCCACATTCTTTGTTTTGTAACACCGTACTCGTCTCCGAGTTGTTCTAGTGTTGTTTTTGAGTTGTTCCACTTGTCATACATATCTCTGTATCTAATGGAGTTTTCTTTTGCTTTTTGTTGAGAGATACCTTTCATCTTTTTATTTCCTTTGTTTCGCCCCATGACTCGCCTAATTCTTGGTCCACTAGTAGGGGTACAGCAAGTTCAACACAATTCTCCATTATTCTTGTTATAGTGTTCGCTTGTTCTGTGTTCTCTACTGAAATATCAACTTCATCGTGAACTTGTAGGTGAGGAACTATTCCTTCCTCCCAAAGACCTATCATCGCCAACTTAGTCATGTCAGCAGCAGAGCCTTGTATTAGTCTGTTAAGGGCTTTATATGTGTATGACCTTTTGAGGTCGTCGCCGTATTTTTCTTTAGCCTCTTCTAGAGGCAAAGGTAGAGTCCTTTCGTATCTGCTTTCCCACAGATTAAAACGACAATGCCTACCTGCAAATGTTTTTATATAACCGCGTTCCATTGCTACTCTTGCACATTGGTCTTGTAGAGCACGAATAAAAGGAACGTTTTCGTGATACTGTTGAAACAGCTTCTCAGCTTCTACATCATCGATACCTAGTTCATTAATTAGTTTTTCTTTACCCATTCCGTAACTTAATCCTAAATTAATGGTCTTGGCTTGTTTACGTGGTATGTTAGCCATGTCTGCAACTATTTGGTGAAAGTCTGCGTTGTCGTTAGTATATTGAGCAACTGCTTTTTCAGCACCGTTTAAGTTCATCTGACTAGCATAGTGAACAGTAAGTCTTGGCTCTTGTTGAGAGTAATCGAATACACCCCACTGACAACCTTCTTCTGGAATAAACAACGAACGTATCAGATTGCCTATCTCAGGGTCACGTGCAGGAACTTGTTGTAGATTAGGATTACTGTAACTAAACCTACCACTAACTGTTCCTCCTCTATCGTTACGCATAGGATGAGCTTCTGCGTGTATTCTACCGTCAAAAGCGTGTTCCATAATCATCTTATCGATAAACGTAGTTCTCGCTTTATTTAACTTTCTAGCCCTAACAATTAANTGAGGAAGTTCATGCTCATGTCCTTCTAACCAGTCTTTTTGGAAACTAGCCATGCCTTTTGCTGTTCTCGGAAACCATATCTTGTTCTTTTCAAATATGTTTTGTAGAGAAGCATTAGCCCATAAGTTGACATCACTGCCGTACTTCCTTTTTATTTCTACCTGTATCTTTTGTTCTTCAGTAGAGAGCTTTTTACTTACCTGTTCAGCTTTTTCTTCATCAACCCTAACTCCTCTCCATCGCATTTCTAACAGTAGAGGGATTAGCTTAGACTCCATATCTAATATCTTTTGTAGTCCTTGCTCATCTATCTCTACCTTTAGTTTGTTCCAAAGCTTCAATGTTAGAGCAGCGTCTTGTTCGCCATAGGGTCCAACATATTTAGCGTGGAGTTTATACATCTCTGACTTAGGATTAACACCGTAAGCCAAAGCAGCGTCTTGCAATAAAGACTCGTCTTTCTTTTCATCGCAGTAAAAACTGCCAAGATTGTCGAGTGAATAAGAGTATCTGTTTTCGTTGATTAGGGGAGCAGCAACTATTGTATCTAGTATTCTACCTTTTACAATAATCCCTTCTCTCCTTAACCAACCTACATCGTAGAGTGCGTTATGAAATATAACGTCTCGTTTTGTAGAGCTGAGTGTGTTTGTTAACCAACGCAATACCATACCTTCGTCAAGATTACCACCACCCTCGTGACGGATAGGAAAATAACCCTGCCAGTTGTTTGTCGCTATGCCTATACCTACGACATGACCACGACCTGTAGCCCAACCAGGACCACAGGTCAATAAGTGGGGGTCATAAGTTTCTAAATCTACTGCAATAGTTTCTGTCTCAGAAAACTGAGGAAAAACATCTGGAGTAGTCCAAGAGCTTTTAGGTTCAAACAAGGTATGTTGCAAAATCACTAGTCTAAAGTATTGTCTTTAATTTTAGAGACTTTTTTCTTTGCTTTAGCTTTCTTTTTAGGTGCTTTGCCACCTACCCATGCTTCGTTTACATCTGGTGTAGATTTATCATCTGCAACATAATGTCCTTTTTTGTTTCTAGCACGTTTAGGTTTGCCTTTAACCACAGGAGCATCAGCAAACTTATCAAGTTTTACTGTAGCTTCTTTGATAACTTTAGCTTTACTAACTTTAGCTTTGTTAATTTTATTAGGTTTTTCTACAGGCGGTGGTGTGAAAAACTTTACAAATTTAGACCAAAATCCCATATTAATATTCCTCCTCTCTGTCTTCTTCAACAGAGTAATTTACATCTTCAGCTTCTTCTATATTAGAACCTGTATCTGTATTAGCTAATATATATTCTTCTACTAGTAGAAGATATCTACGTAAGTCTCTGATGTCGTCTAGTAGACCTGCCTCGCCTTTGTAGACTTCACCTGCTTCGAAGATATCCCATCCGTGCTTTTGCGACTGATGTTCTATCCTATCGAACTTACGTGCCANCATCATAAAGGCACCTACACCTCCACGACGTCTCCAAGAGTCACCGTACGAAGTCTCAGCTCGTTTAAGAGCTTCTAAATCGTTTTGGGCAACCTCTTTCATATTTTCCCACTTACTCATAGGTTTTCTCCTTCGTCCGCGTTGTTAATTAAAGTCTTGTCTCTTTTGCGGACCCAACCGAGACAAGCCGTTTTCCAATCAATGGCTTTTATGTTTTCTATATATTCGTATGCTAATTTGTAATCTTTATTCTTATAGGCAGTGAAAGCTAACATCATAGGTACAGCAATATCACTAACGCCTGCATTAGCCCAACCATCTGTATAAGAAGGAAAGTCATTTGGATGTATACTAAAGAATCTAGATAAATCCCACTCTAAACTATCAGGCTCGTTGAATAAAGGTAAATGCTTATGTGTGGGCAACATAGTGTCGTATGGATTTAGAATATCTCTATAAGTGTAAATATCTATTTCAATATCTTTTACCTTATCCCAAACAGCGTTTAGATATACATGAAAACTATCACTAACTTGCCTGTATGTTCCGACCTCGACACCCAGTAGAGCAGCAAGGTATTCTTGTAATACTGACATGTGTACTACGTTAGCACCATAAGCACCCCACAACATATCGTTAGACCTATTACAAACAGTCATGTTTAATTTATTTTCTCTAACCTTAAAATAGATATTCGTATTACAAGGCACGTCTTTACCGTTTCTATTAAGGTCTTTATTCGCGTCCCACATCTGCAATACCGCCCTTCTATCTTCAGGGTTTTGTCTCAACATTCTATAGACAATATCTATTTGGTCTTTATGGAAATAACTTTTCCATCGCCAACCGTAAGCCCCCCATAAAGTCTCGCCGTCATCTGAAAAGTCTTCCATAGACTTTACAAAATATGTCAAAGGTTTTAAATCTTTGCGTCCTGCTAACATCCATAAACTTTCTATGTAATGAAAGAAAGGGTTAGCGTCTCTTGGTTTAAGTAAACATACTCTTTCACAAGGTTTACTATAAAC
>JGI25132J35274_1000277_pt1 | contig 14161 bp, 4 predicted proteins | sample ETNvirenome_6_30_FD_35274 | JGI IMG/M metagenome (IMG submission 35274)
TGAATCTGTAGCAGAAGTCCAGTTTACAGTTGCATAACTATTATAGTTAAATGCTGTTGGGTCTGTACATCCAAATTCTGCTAGTGTTAAACAACTCCCATCATCGAAGTCAGCTACAAATCCTTGAGTATGGTATTCTAAATATGCTGGACTTGTACATCCTGGATTATAATAACAACTACCGTCATCTGTATTAACTATAGGGTTATAGTTAAATGCGGTACTATCCATACATCCTAGGATAACAGGGATACAATTATTACCACAATCTTGTAGTGTGGTATAGTTAAAAGGATAAGGTATAATCGCGTCCGTCCAAGGGTTACTTCCAACTGAGAATGTCGTAGTACCTACAGGATTTATTAACTGAACACCACATTGATTAGCCGTTGTAAAGGAATTACCTTGGGTAAAGAAATATATTTTTGCTGGTTCAATTGTACCAAGAGTTATATTAATATCTAGTTGTGAACCGTTTTGTATTGTGTAAGGCCCGTATACCGAATCATTTTGGACTATCCCTATATAAGAACCAAACCACCCATCTCCAGCACCATCAGTTAATCTTACTGTGTAGTTACATGCAGGATTTATTAGTTGTTGGTTAGCAAGAGAGTCGTAGTTAAACGCATTTGAATCTAGGCATCCAAGTATAACAGGTGTTAAACATGACCCATCATCTATAACAGCAAGTGGGTTGTATTCGACGAATCCAGGGTCTGTACATCCTGATGGTGGTCCTGATGTACCACATGGAGTTATATTTCCTAAGAACGCATTTTCTTCGAATCCGAAATTTGTATTAGGTGGACCTAAATAAAATAGAGTATCACCACACGATGGGTTTATAATTAAAACTTCACCATCTATACCACCATAACATGAACCACACATTCCATCACCGAAGTCATCGAATAAATTAAATTGTAGTGCAATTGTAGTATCTACACAAATAGGTGTAGCTACTGGAACACCTGTAGTTGTGTATTGTGGACTAGTTGCTATAACATTATCTGTTAATGTATCAACTATTTCCCATGAAGTTTCTTCAAAGTAAGTATCTGGAGTAAGTAGAACTAAAAGTTCGGTTTGACCAGGTGGACATGTTGTTGTCACATTCCCACATATTCCATTATCTATATTTGCAAATGGATTAAATCCAGGTGCAGTTGGGTCAGTACAACCTACAATACAAGGGTCTGGTGTAACCCATAGTGTATCACTATAAGTACCATCTTGAAATTTAACAAAGAAAAAGTGTGGTATATCTTCTGTTACAAAATTACCACCTGCTTTTACATCAAATGTATTTACGTTATTATTAAGGTAAGTTACTTCCCAAATAGTATATGGAAATGTCGTAGGTGGTGTAGAGCCGATAGGGACACCTGCCTGAAAAAATTGACTTTGTACGAATGGAGAAGCAGTTAAATCATAACCGTAATGTATTTGACTAACATCACAGTTAGGACCAAATCCTGTAGTTAACCATTGAAACGATAATTCAGTTTGATTACCGTTACATGATTGAGTTACCGAAGAAGTATCAAAACCAGAACAACTTGGGTATATACAGTTATCTAGAGGATGAGTTGCTGTTGAATCAAAGTTAAGAGCGTTTGGGTCCATACATCCCCACGCATATAAACAATCTGTATCACCTTCCTCAGTTCCCCAAGATGGGACTGTAGCTAATGAATCATAGTTTAATGCTTCATCATCCATACAACCTGGTATAAAGGTAGTAGGTGGAGCACAAGGTGCGATAGTTAAAGTATCGATAAATGATGCTGGGGTATTTGGTCCTCCAAATATAATTCCTGGTGTTGTCCATCCGTTAGCTAATGCTAAAGAATCTCCTCCAAATGCAGGGTCGTTATTATTTTCATAACCTTCATTTTGTACAAAGGCTAAAGTGTCTTGACATTCGTTAGTTATAAGAAAATAACCAGAAGGGTAAAACCCATCTCCATATTCATCGAATAGTTCTATTCTGTATTGACCTGAGTATAACGGTATAAACAATTCTACTAGTTCACCATCATCGTAATCACCCATCCATCTATCAGCATATATAGAATCATCTTCATTGACAGGGAGGTGCCATAATAACCATTCTGTTTCTTCAGGCCAATTATCTAGTTGTACATCTATCTTTATCCAACTATCAGTCTGTGCAAAAGAACCAAAGGTCAAGAAAGTAAACAGGGTTAATAAAAAATTTCGCATAAATATCTTTTAAAATAAATATCCTTTAATTAGAAATGATACCTATATGTTTGTATTGGAATTTTTTTCGTGGTCTCTTAATTCTTTTACGTTACTATTCATTTGTTGTTTCCAAGTTTTGTACTCGGCTTTCAATTGTTTAGTAAGGTCGGAGGTAGGTTCTAAACCTACATATTTTACCACATCATTTACGAGTGTATGGTCCTGTATTTCTTTTACGTCTTTGTTGTATGAAAACTCTATTATTTTTTTATCCATTGCTTCAAATAATAAGTGTCGTATTTTTCTTAACTGTTTCTCAGTTATCTGGTTCATATCATTATAAAAACTGGAGTATGTAAACCAACATATGAACCTATCACATTAAACTCCATAAAATCAATTGCGTCAGTCCTAGTGAGGTCGTCTCTTTCCATGAGTATATTTAGACATTTTTCATAATCATAAGCCACAATAGGTTCTGTACCAAACTGAATACACATCCCTAATATTGCTTCATCGAACCCATCAGCCATCATAGCTTCAGGATTTATCTCTGCTATTTCATCAATTGTAAGTTTTGTTTTATTCATATAACAATTATATTTAAAAAACAACTTTAGGTAAATAGTATTTTTTGGATGAGAAGTAATTTTTATTTTGTGACTCTGGTTCTACATTTAATATAGTATATTCAGCTTTATAATTAAACCCATTTATCTCTTTTTGATAGGAGTTATAGAATGTAAATATTGTTCCTGTTTTAGTATGTTGGGTTATTAGTTTTTTGAATGTTCCAACCCTGTTATCTTTCCAAGTATCATACATAATACCATCATATTGTTTATTAGGTATAGAATCTAACCAATCTCCTTTAATGGGTATTACATTTGGTTTATCTTCTGCCCATTCTAAAAGTTTTTCAAATACTTGGTTGTGAATCTCTATTATCGTGTGGGATTTTACATTATGTTTTTGTATAAAATTAGAACATATACCCATTCCAAATCCTATCTCTAAAATGTCACCTCCATTTTCTGTAACAATTTCTGCATGTTTTTTCATCATAGGAGTTTCCCAGGACATCATTACTTCTGCACCGGTTTCATCTAATATTCTATCCTCTAAAAATATATAATTACCCATCTATTAACAATCTGTTATTTCTATTATTGAGCAATTTACTTGCCTAACAGCAAAACATAGACCAGTTCTCATACCACATTTATTTGAGTAGTAAACGGTACCCTCACCACCTTCACATTCACAAGACTCGTTATCATAAATATGATGACCTGTCGATGGGACATCACCTGCTGGTGCATCCGTATAAAATTCCTGACAGTCCAGTGAACACGCTCTCTCACAACCGGCAGTACCAGCATATGCTAAATTAATCGCATTACAGTCAGTTCCTCCTGTACCACAGGTTGGTGCATCAATAGAGTCACCCATAAATAAAAGTGTTTCATCATCTTGTGATGCATTTAAGTCTGTAAACCCAAAACACTCTGTGTTTGCTGAAAAGAAATCACCTTCAATAGCAGTTGTAAATCTTGTTGTATAAACAGTATAGGTGGATGAACCTGTAAATGTTTGTGTCCCATGTAAACAACCGTTTGAGTCATAACGTGATATACTTCCAGGAGATTTAGCTATGAATGCTATATAATTTGATGTTGCGTCTGGCATTACTGTAAATTTTTGCATTGCTCCATATGCAACATGTGGTGACATCTCTGAACCATCACCGTCCGCTTGTTGTTCACAAGCAAATAATTGCATAGGGTCAGCTGTACCCCCATCATTAGGGTCTGAAAAGGTTTTTACTCCTGGACCTAAAAACCTATGCCCTCCTTTAGCTGTGGTACTAATGTCTGTATCAATTCTCACTGACACTGCTGCTGGGGTGGTGTTTACCTCGGTTGTTAATACACCATTAGAATTTCCTATTAGAATTTTTCTTTGAGTTGTAGTCCCAGCTCTATTTGCTGTAGCGTTATTAGTCATTAAAATATGTCCGTTGGTTGAGTACCATCCGAATTTAGGTTCGGAAGTCATAGGGTATAAAGGCATACTNTCTAAAGAAGCTCTCATTCTATAAACACATATTGGTTTAGTGGCGTATATAAAATAATTTCTAGTTTGACTTAAATTACAGGTAACCGCACTATATTGTGTCACACTATTAAAAGTTTGTTCAACAGTTAGACTTGTTACCTCAGAATTACCGACTGTAGTATAAGCTACTTGTATTGAGTTGGAGGCTTCTAGAGATATTATTAGTAATCCCATTAGTGCGTTTCTATCGACTCTTGTCGCGAAAGTATATCCTGCGAATCCAGCGTATGCACCAGTTAATGCTGGATAAGTACTACTATTTAACATAAAAGGTTTATTACCTTCAATTCTATCACCCACCGCTAAACTAGCAGTAGTAGAAGACATCGCAGTAGTTATGGTTGCTAAAGATGAACCATTTTTATAAATGGTTGTAGAATTTTTAAAAGCTCTAAATTTATAAGTTCCAGCAACACTAATAAAAAACATATTGGAGAAATCTCCTAAAGCTGCACCGTTTTTCATATATTTATAATACCCAGTAGTATTACCCACAGCGTTAGTTCCTAAGATTTCAAAGTTATTTAAACTTAAATCATCACCACCACCCGTAATTGTAGAACTGGGAATAGCAGCTTCCATACCAGTTAAATCTGCCATAGTAGCTAGACTAATATTTGTGTCTAATGCACTAGTTCCTGAAATAAAAGTCTGGAGGTTATCGTGTACCCCTTTTATTGTAGTAGAACCCATACTTACTTATTCTTTAATTCTTCGATTTCGGCTTTTAGTTCTTTAATTGATTCAATCAATAGTGGAACTATTTTTTCATACCTCACACCTTTATACCCATTTTCTCTTGTGGTTACTATCTCAGGTAAAACTTTTTCTATTTCTTGTGCTATAACTCCGATATCATGTCCTTCATTACCATGTTGTGTTTTCTTTTCTTCTTTAGTTAATTTTTTCCAATCAAATTCTACCCCACTTATTTGAGATACTTTATCCAGAGCATTTTCTATTGGTTGGATATTTTCTTTCCATCTTTTATCTGACGATGAATATGCTACCACATCATTACTAGCATCAATTCTACCATCCGTCCCGTTTGGATTAACTCCTACCCCTAATGCTCCTGAATTAATTCTAATGTCACCAGTTACATCCAATGAATAACTTGCAGAAGCCATATTAACACCAACTTGGTTGTTCTCTCCGTCAATCTGTAATGCTGGTGTTCCATCTGCTGCGGCACTAGTATCAGAATAGAATCTATGTCTAATATCCGAGATATAATCTAAATCACCAACAGAAATACCAAAACCATAATCACCATTATATAAATCTATGTGTGAAATACTCGGTCCACCTGAACTATCATAATAATTACCAAAATGAAGTTGTGGTGTAGGTGCTGCAGCTGTGGTTCCACCTTCTAAATTTAGTATTCCTTTTACATCTAAACTATCCTGGTCTTCATCCCATAACATGTACTTGCCTGATGTAGCTCCAAAGAATTTAACATCATAACCAGTATCATCCACACCAACAGTGAAAGTACCATCTAGTTGTACATTACCATCTATATCTACAGCATCTAAATTTGATGTTCCATCAACATCTAAATCTCCTGTAATGTTGGTTTTTCCTGAAACTCCTAGTACACCGGTTACATCAACGTTTGTTGTTGTACCTGATGGTTTAATTCCGGTTCCACTTCCATTACCTTGCCAATATGTAGCAACTGACGAGAAGTCTGTAAGTCCGGTTAATTGTGCTTTTGTTATTGATTCTACAACACCAGAAGTTTGTTTTACCAAAATTCTTTCTGCACTAGTCGGAGTAGGGGTTGTAGTTGCAACACTATCTAAGTCTAAAGTACCCCCTATCGTAGTATTACCCATAGCAGATAAGGTACCGTTTATATTTGTATCTCCAGATACACCCAAATCATTAGTTAATATTGTATTACCAGAAATTTGTATTTCACCGGTACTCATTTGTAAATCCTTACCGTGAATAATACCACCTATATTCATTTGGTAGTCTCCTGTCGCGGATGGAACATCTTGTCCCGGACCTATTACAATATTAAAGTCTCCTGATGTAATAGCATCACCAGCTTGTGACCCTATACCAATATTATCGTTACCACTAGTAAGATTACCTAAAGCGTTACTACCCACACCTAAATTTCTATCACCACTAGTTAGTGTACCTACCCCAGCACTAGAACCACCACCAACCGAATAATTACCCATCCCAACATTATCACCTCCGGTGTTAGAACCTCCATTGTTACCAGCACCAGTACCTATACCAAAGAAAAGATTTCCTGTACCTTTAACATTATAACCAGAAAGATATCCTACACAAACATTGTATGAACCTGATGTTGCGACACTATTACCCATCGCACTTTTTCCTATAGCGGTATTTCCATTTTGGGTTGTTGTATATCTTAATGCACCCTCNCCTATACCTGTATTCCATTCACCAGTCGTAATAGAATATAAAGATTTGTAACCTATTGCTGTATTACCATCAACGTCTTCACCACCTTGTTGACTATATAAAGCTTGATAACCTATGGCGGTATTGTATTGATGTTGTGTTGTGTTTTGTCCTGGGTTACCTGCTTGATATCCTATGTAGGTGTTTGCACTTGTACTTGCTGTTTCAAATACTATTAGGTTTTCTATTTTAAAATCACCGTTTCCAGTTACTTTACCATTAAATAGAGTTTCTCCAGAAACGCCTAGTTGGCCTATAACGTCCACATTAGTTGTTGTACCTGATGGTTTAATTCCTGTGCCCGTCCCATTACCTACCCAATAATCAGATGTAAATCCTGTTAAAGCAGCTGTGGTTATTGATTCTATTTCTCCATTGGATTGGACTATCAATATTTTATCACTAGCAGTAGCGGTTGCTGTATCTACCGTACCTAGGAATGTTCTTCCGGTTACACTTAAATCACCACCAAATCTTGCATCTGTTCTACCGGAAGTTACACCACTAACATTTACATCCCTATTAAATGTTGCACTTCCTGCTTCAGACATATCAAGTAATAAGGCATCTATTGTACTTGCAGCGTCTTGACCTCTAAATATAATATCTTTGTTGTTATCCTCTGCCTTGATGATGAAGTGTGAAGAGTCTCTTTTAAATCTACCGAAGTCCGTACCGTTATCACTTAGTATAATATCAGCACCATTCGCGTCTAGTGTTATGTCTCCTTCAACATCAAGAGTGAAGTTACCAGAAGAAATATCTAGTTCAGCTGAAGTTAATGTTGCGTTTCCAACGATAAAACCAGCACTACCTGCTTGTATCGAACCATCCACGGTTAATAATGAACTACTAACAGTGTCAGTTCCTATCGCTATTTTATCATTTCCTGCATCTAAAAAGAATAGATTTTGGTCGGTATTCCCTTCCATTCTAACATCTATGTCTTCTCCAGCTTCATTAAAAGTTACTTCACTTACTGTATCTTCAGTAAAGTCTAGCATGTTAAGATTACCAACTTTAATATTTATGTCATCGTCAGTAAATGTTATTTTAGTGTCAGTGTCACCATTATAACCATATATTTCACTTACTTCTAATTGATTTATATCTGTGATATTTGTTGAACCGTCACCATCAATGTTTCCATTTGCGTATATATCACCAGCTATTGTTATATTGGTTGTGGCTCCTGATGGTTTAATTCCTGTACCAACACCATCCTCTACCCAGTATAAACCTTCAGTGACACCTGTTAATTGTGCTTTTGTTATAGATTTAACTACCCCACTAGTATCTTTAACTAATATTACTTCTGTACTAGTAGGTGTTGGTGTAATTGCTGCTACACTATCTAAATCTAAAGTACCGGTTACTGTTAAGTTATCGTTTATAGTAGTTTCAGATGTAGTATGTCCTATCGAAATAGGTACAGCGGATGTAGCTGTACCAATGGTAATACCATTAGTCGTATTTGAATTATCTATGTTTAATGTACTAGTGGAGTCTAGAGATATATTGGTACCGTCTACTACTAAGGTTCCATCTATATCAGTGTTATCTAGGTTGGATGTTCCATCAACATCTAAATCTCCCGTAATTGTTGTATTACCCATAGCGGAAAGAGTACCATCAATGTATGTATTACCCTTGACATATGTATTTCCAGTTACACCAAGATTTCCTTGGGTAAATGTATCACCAGTTATTTTTACATCACCATTAACATCCAATTTTGCTTTAGGTGTGTTAGTACCGATACCTACATTATCTGTACTACCTTCAACATACAACGTGTTGTCGTCGGAATTAGTTCTCACTTGAAAATCAACATCACCTCCGTCACCAATTTTCACAAAGGTTGGAGACTCAGATATAGTAATAAGTTGTTCATTCCCTGCGTTAATCCCAATAGAGTCATCGGCGAATTGTATGAATGTGTCACTGTCACCAGCATGTTTAATATATTCAGCAACGAGTAGGTCTCCACTTATAGTGGTATCACCACTCACCCCTAATTGACCTGTTACGTCTACATTAGTTGTTGTACCTGACGGCTTTATTCCTGTTCCACTACCATTTCCTTGCCAATAATCATTGTCTCCTATATCCGCTTTGAGTTGTGCGGTTGTTAAATATTCTACTTCACCATCACCTTGTGCTACTAATATTTTATCTGCGGAGTACCCATCTCCTGCTGCACCTATATCCCCTAGATAAGTCTTACCAGACACACCTAACTCATTCTTAACTAAAGTATTTCCGGAAACATTAATACCGGCTACTGTGGTTTCAAACTTTTTATTTGCATCATGATATAGGGAGACTGAACCGTTTGCGACACATCTTATATAATATTCCGTTGCAGCACCATCAGTAAAATCTAACGTATCTGCCTCAATCTGTAACACCCCACTACCCGCTGCTATCCTACCGTTAGTACTATCACTATAAATTTCTAAATCATTATCAGCACCTAACATTATTTTATCATTATCACCTAATATGGTATTACCACTAATGTTTAAAGTTTGTGCGGTTAATCCAGCTCCTAATTTTATGTTGGTTGTAGTTCCTGATGGCTTAATACCTGTACCAGTCCCATCCTCTTCCCAATATAGTCCTTCAGTAATCCCTGTCAGTTGTGCTTTTGTTATAGATTTAACAATCCCACTAGTATCTTTAACCAATATTACCTCTGTACTGGTTGGAGTTGGGGTTATTGCTGCTACACTGTTTAAGTCTAATGTGCCGGTTAGGGTTGTATTACCCATAGCAGATAAGGTACCATCAATAAATGTGTTACCTTTAACATAGGTGTTACCAGTTACACCTACGTTACCTTTAGTAAACGTATCACCCGTAACCTTTAAATTACCACTAATAGTTGTTATTGAATTTGCTCCATTACCTACAGTTACATCAACTTCTCCATCAACATTACCTTCTTGTAATATTAAACCGTTTTCTAAATCTCCATCATGAGAAGCTATCTGTAAACTTAATTTACCACCTGCCTGACCTGAATTAGCTTCAGCTATCTCACCTAATATTTGACCGTAAGTATGTGGTCCAGTACCAGAATCGTCTTCAGCGTCCCATTTGATTTTACCAAGGTCGTCACCATCAGCTCCAGTTACACCTGTTTTATCAAATGTAATCACTGGACCATTGGCATCGGTGTTTGAGTTTGACAACATAAGTTGTGGTTTACCACTAACAGAAGAGGTGAAAAAGTAATTAGATGCATCTCCTCTAATATCTCCATCAGCTGTTTCAAGCTTTATTTCACCAACTGCGTCTAATATTATATCACCACTACCTGTTGTATCAATATTTAAATCTCCTGTTGATTCTATATGATTGTCCGTACCATCGTGATAAATCTTTAAATCATTAGCGTCACCTAACATTATTTTATCATTATCACCTAATATGGTATTACCACTTACATTTAAAGTTTGTGCTGTTAAACCTCCATTTAATTTTATATCAGTATTAGTTGTACCACCAGAAGGTGTGATACTAGTTCCATCAGTATTACCAGTCCAATAGTCGTTGTCACCTATATCGGCTTTTAGTTGTGCTGTTGTTAAGTACTCTACTTCACCATTTGATTGAGCTACTAATATTTTATCGTTACTGTATGAATCTCCCGCTGCATCTATAGTTCCCAGATAAGTTCTTCCGGATATTCCAACCACCCCATTAAATCTCGCGTTAGTATTACCAGATATAATACCATTTACTACTAGTGTTTGATTTGAAGTGTCTCCATTATTTGTGAAGAATGTTGCCCCATGTATACCAGAAGCTAATTGTAACTGGAGAACCTTATTAGTATTACCACCACTACCACCACCTAAAACTGTAAATTCAGCATCACCATTATCTTGATTAAAGACAACACTGTTGTCTCCTCCAAATTTTACCACAGTACTACTTTGGTCATATTCTATTGCACCACTATCTACATTTAGGTTTCTAATTTTAACAGTAGTGGTTGAGTATCCCGAGGTTTGTATTCCGGTCCCAGTTCCATCTTCTTCCCAGTAAGTAGGTCCAGTAAAACCTGTTAGAGCAGCTGTGGTTATAGATTCTATTTCTCCTGTAGATTGTACTACTAATATTTTGTCTGTTGCTGTTGCTGTTGCTGTATCTACACTACCTAAGAATGTTCTACCTGATACCCCTAAATTACCCCCAAATCTTGCATCTGTCACACCAGATAATACACCATTTATATTTGTATCACCACTAACACCTAAACTATCGGTTAGTATGGTAGACCCTGAAACATGGAGTCTTGCTCTTATACCTGAAGCTGCATCAGCAGTACCAATTCCAACATCACCTGTACCCATAATAGTTAACAACTCATCTCCTGTAGTGTAACCACCCATCGTAACACCAAATCTTGTCTGAGCATGTTTATAAGAATTACCAATAATAGTACGACTTTGTCCCGCATTAGTATGTCCAATACCACCCTTTCCAGCGATTCTAACCTGTAATGCATCAGCAGCAGCTAAACCACTATCTATATCAACAGCTACTGTTGGGTCAATGGTACCAACACCAAGCATTTGGTTTGCTGCAAAATTAACTATTGTATCACCATCTTTATTTTTTAAATTTAATCCGTAAAATGTACCACTAGATTCTGACTCCAACGTATAATCTTGTTGTACGTGTGACTTATCTCTAAATTTTAAGAAATTACCATTATTATCTCTTTCTATTGTTAAAGGGTAAGTTGTACTCGACCCACCACTTAATAATATATCCGTACTTCCTGATGGTGATATACTAAGACTGTCTGTATTAGATGACCAATAATTTTCAGTAAACCCAGTAAGTTGTGCTTTGGTAATAGATTCTATTTCACCAGTTGATTGTACTACAAGTATCTTGTCTGTACTTGTCGGTGTAGGTGAAGCTGCATCTACAGTACCTAAGAATGTTCTTCCAGATATTCCTAATGTACTTGCTATGTGTTGAGTGTTGGCAGACACTATATTACTATATGTTACCCCAGTAACCCCTAAGTTACCTTGATTAAGTGTGCTACCTGATATATTAATACCGGTAGAAGTAGTTTCCAGTTTTTGAACGTTATCATAATAAAAAGCCTGTTCACTACCGGAGTTGAAGATTGCAGATGTTTTACTTCCTGCAGCATTTGAGATTGTAAAGGTACCGGACCTAACTTGTACATGTCCTGTACCATTATCTTGTATTATAGAGTTACTTCCGTCATGATAGATTTGTAGGTCATTAGCGTCACCTAACATTAGTTTAGCATCATCCACTAATATCGTGTTACCACTAATGTTTAGAGTTTGTGCTGTAAGTCCACCGTTTAATTTTATATCCGTATTTGTTGTACCCCCTGAAGGAGTTATACTGGTTCCGTCAGTATTCCCTGTCCAATAATCGTTATCACCAATATCTGCTTTTAATTCAGCTGTAGTTAGATATTCTATTTCACCGTCACCTTGAGCTACAAGTATTTTATCTGCCGAATAACTCCCTCCTGCAGCATCTATAGTTCCGAGATAAGTTCTACCAGATACACCTAACTCATTTTTAACTAGGGTATTTCCTGACACATTAATTCCGTTTGATGTTGTTTCAAATTTCTTTGTACCGGAATAATATAAGGAAACGGCACCAGAAGCTACCCCTCTAAAAAGATAACTGGTAGCACCACCATCCGTAAAATCTAATGTATCCCCCTCAACCTGTAATGTACCACTACCCACCGCTATCCTTCCATTACTACTATCACTATAAATCTCTAAATCATTGTCAGCACCTAACATTATTTTATCGTTATCCCCTAAACTGGTATTACCACTAATATTTAAAGTTTGTGCTGTTAGACCCCCATTTAATTTTATATCGGTATTTGTTGTACCACCGGAAGGTGTTATACTAGTACCATCTGTATTACCAGTCCAATAATCAGCATCTGCAATATCTGCTTTTAATTCAGCTGTAGTTAGATATTCTATTTCACCATCACCCTGTGCTACCAATATTTTATCTGCGGAATAACTACCTCCTGCTGCATCTATTGTACCTAGATAAGTCCTACCTGACACCCCTAATTCATTCTTGATTAAAGTATTTCCTGAAACATTAACACCAGATGATGTAGTTTCAAACTTTTTAACATTATCGTAGTAAAGTTCAACTGCTCCATCGGCAATACCCTTCACCATAAGTTCTGTACTACTATCCTTAGAAATTATAACATTATTGTCACTTTGTAGGTATAGGCTTCCGGTTCCTGTTTCTCTTACTATTGAGTGACTTCCATTGTGAAATATCTTTAGGTCAGCATTATTACCAAATCCTGCATAGTTAGCACTGACACTGCCATCACCCAGTAATATTTTTCCACCAAAAGTTGAGGTACCAGTTACTCCTAGTACACCTGTTACATCTACATTAGTAGTTGTTCCTGAAGGTTTTATTCCTGTCCCACTTCCGTTTCCTATCCAGTAATCTGAGGTAAATGCTGTAAGAGCACCTGTGGTTATACTTTCAATTTCACCTGTAGATTGTACTACTAATATTTTGTCTGATGCTGTTGCGGTTGCTGTATCTACACTACCTAAATAAGTTTTTCCAGATATTCCTAATGTACTTGCTATATGTTGGGTATTGGCGGATACTACATTACTGTAAGTTATCCCACTAACTCCTAAGTTACCCTGATTAAGTGTACTGCCTGATATATTAATACCGGTTGATGTTGTTTCTAATTTTTTATTACCGGCATGATATAAACTAACATTAAATGCTTCAGAATCAGTTTTTAGAAGAATATCATTATTTCTATCCATAGCCCTGAAGTTAATTCTATTACTACCACCATTAATTGTAGCAGTAAAAGGAGCACTATTATCATCATGAACCGCAAAGAATGTCATACCACCTGCATCAAGTGAAATCTTATTATCAGTAAAGCGGATTGCTGTGTTATCATCACCTTTATGTTTGATATATTCAGTAACGAATAAGTCTCCATTTATAATGGTGTCTCCAGTTACACCTAAAAGACCCGGTAGATTAACATTAGTTGTTGTATTTGAACCAGAAGTTGTGATACTAGTACCATCACTACTGCCTGACCAATAGGAGGCAAAATCATCAAAACCACTTACGGTAAAAGTACCTCCAGAAGAATTGGTAAAGGTAACAACTCCAGTTGCTTGATTTAACGTACCTCCCGTAACAAAAGCGTCGTTAAATAAGAGTGCACTATTTGTTACGGTAAATGTACCACCCGTACTATTTGTAAAATTAAGTGTAGAATTGGCTCCATTTGCCGTACCACCAGTCACATAAACACCCGTCCCACCTGAAC
>JGI25132J35274_1000278_pt1 | contig 14158 bp, 14 predicted proteins | sample ETNvirenome_6_30_FD_35274 | JGI IMG/M metagenome (IMG submission 35274)
TGTTCAAGTTTCGGCTGGAACAACTCAAGCTATGATTACTGTAGCTTCATCTAAGAAGGTATACATCAAATCAATTATTTGTCACGCTTCTGGCACTGGAATTACAACTGCCACTGGACAGGTTTATTTCGTCCCTAATGGTAGTAGTGCTACGGCATCAAACAAAATCTTTGATGTTGATATTAATGCAGGTGAAACAGTATTGCTTGAACCATCATATCCCCTGGTGTTAGATACGACTGGTGATGCATTACATGTGGGAACAGGAAATTACACTGGAATTGCAGCAACTCACGTCAATTTCTTAATTACTGGCGACAAGGAGGCTTGATAGATGGCTCCAATCAAATCATCACTCTCAAGATCTGTAGGTAAATTTCTTGGGGTCTTTAGAAATAGAGATTTAGTATTAAATTCTACTGTTGTTTCAAACAGATTTGTAACAGCAACAGATTATATTGTTGGAACTGGCGGTGTTGTATCTGCAGGTATTGCAAGTGCAACTGATGGATATACATATCACACTTTTGTAGCTGACGGAACATTTACNTGGTCTGGTGGAAATNTTAATTCCACTGTCGAGATCATGATGGTCGGCGGTGGNGGCGGTGGAGCTAACTCAAGAACTGGTGGTGGCGGTGGTGCTGGACAAGTAATCCAAGCAATCAACTATGCAGCACCATCTGCAAATTCTGCTTCTGGAATCACCATCACAGTTGGAAGTGGTGGAGCATCAATCAACGCAGCTCCTGTTGATCCTGGATATGGTGGAGATACTACAGTTACTTCACCCACTGGAACTCTTACTGCTAAGGGTGGAGGATACGGAGGATTTTCACCTGGATATGAAATTGGGGGAACTGCTGGAGGTTCTCAGGGGGGTGCAAGGTCAAATAGTCCAATGGATTTGACTTTCCCTGGTCCATCATTTGGATATCCATTAGGAAACACCTATGATTATCCAAATAATGGAGTTGCTGCTGTTGAAAATAATTATGCAAATTGGGCTAACCCATCAGTTAATGGTAGTGGTCAGCATACTGGTAGCGGTGGCGGTGGTGCCAATGGTGTTGGTAAAGTAGGTGGTTTTACCAATAATACTGGAGAACATCCTACACAACCGACTTGGATCCCTGCACCTGGAATTCCTGAGGCAGGATACGCCCATCCTTCCAACACTGCTACATGGGCAAAGATGGGTGCGGGTGGTGATGGATTGAGACTTCACACATATAGAGCACAAAACGTACTCCCACCATCACATCCATATTATCCATTAATGTCACAGATGGATGGATATTATGGTGGTGGTGGCGGAGGAGGCAGCTGCTCTCCATATCCCAATAACACTTCGGACCTAATACCTGGTGGAAGGGGAGGTGGTGCCAGTGGGTCAAACGCAGATGATGTCTCAATAGCTACTGGAATGGATGGAACTGGTGGTGGTGGCGGAGGAGGTGGAGAATCCTCTGGTGGATCTGCTGGTGGAAAAGGAATATGTATTATTAGATACAAGTCAAATGTCACACAAGTAACTGGTGGTTCTGTATTCACTAGTGGAAGCAGAACATATCATATCTTTACAGAATCTGGAATGTTTGAAGTTCCAGCTTCATCACCATATGTTGGTTCATCTTTTGATGCACTGATGGTCGGTGGCGGCGGTGGCGGCGGTTCATATAATGGTGGTGGAGGAGGAGCTGGAAGGAGAAAACTTCTCAACTCTAACACTATGGCAGCTGGAAGAATGGCAGTTGTCATTGGTCAGGGTGGAAGAGGTGGTGTTGATATGTATAGAAATCCAACTACAGCAGCAAATTTCAACGAAAGAGGTTCATGGGGATGTGGTGGACAAGCAACATATATTGTTAATGGAACTGCAGTGGGTATGCCAGCAGACAGCATCATTTGTGGTGGTGGTGGTTTTGGTGGTTCTAACAGTTATGATAGAGATGGTGGGAGTACTCCCACACCTTCAGACGATCGAGGATCTGGAGGTGGAGCATGTGACAACGGCACTGGTGGTGGAGGAGTAACAACTGGTGGACCTGCCTCAGGTTCGCCTGCTGCTGGCGGAGGCGGTGGAGGATCTGCGGGGAATGGAACTTCAACATCAGGCGGAGATGGTGGTGCTGGAGGTAATGGATCACCAGCTCCATGGATTCCAAGTTCTTTACCTTCCCTATTCGGTGATCCATCAGGTCCTACTATGTACCATGCTGGTGGTGGAGGCGGTGGTGATCGTTCTAGTACCGCTGGTTCTGGTGGAACTGGTGGGGGAGGTGACGGTGTAGGAAACCACAGTGGGGTTGGAGATTATCTACCTATGGAAGGTCAATACGCCACAGGTGGTGGCGGTGGTGGTGCAGAAGGTGGAGGTAGTACCTATGGTAATCCTCCTGTATATTCCACTTGGGCTAGAGGCCAAGGTGGTCCTGGTGGTCCTGGTGTAATGATCATTTCTTATACAACTTAAATATTGACTTCTCTTTAAATCTGATATATAATACACCTGAATACATTATAGGTATATGGCGTTTCAATCAGTTTGGTATTATACCGATCTGCCAGAAGATATTGTAGATATCATCGAAAGGGACCTGACAGAGACTTTCGATGAACAAATGGCAGACTCTCGTCTNCACGGAGACGCTCTGAACAAAGATAAAAGAAATTCACAGAACACCTGGATTCCCACGACACACTGGGTTGCAGGTTTTCTGTGGCATTATGTTCAACGTGCTAACCGTGAGAACTTCCTGTATGATCTGAGGAATATTGATGGTGAGAGTCTTCAATACACTCGATATGCAGAAGGTCAGTTCTATGGATGGCATAATGATGCTGGACTGGCAACACAGTACAAACCAGTAAGTGTTGGTAATCGTCAGGACGGTTTGCATCAAGACTTTGTGAATGAGAACATTGAACTTGTCCGTAAGTTGTCATTCTCCATTCAACTCTCTGACCCTGATGACTATGAGGGTGGTAATGTTCAGTTGCTTGATGAAGCAGGTAACAACTACATTGCTCCACGAAAGAGAGGATGTATCGTACTGTTTGACTCCCGTACACAACACAGAGTTCTGAAAGTTACAAAGGGAACCCGTAAATCCATTGTGGGTTGGGTTGTCGGACCACGCTGGAAGTGAGGTAGATATGGCAGAACAAATGAACGAACTGCAGTTGTTGTTTCAAGAGAGACAAAACACTGGAACTGCCTGGACTCGTAATGAAAAGTTTGACAAAGATGGATACCTGGTAGTCAAAGACCTGTGGGATCCTGAAGAACTTTATCACCCTCTCCCAGAACTTAGAGGACAACTAAACTATTGGGACAAGAACCCCGAACACTTCAACCATGACGAAGTAGAACGACAGGTAGAGGGATCATTAGCACGTTACTGGCACCCACAGTATCGTGAAATCCATACTAAAATTAGACTGAAATTAGAAGAGATTATTGGTCGTAAGTTGTACAATACCTATTACTATGACAGGTATTACTTTCCAGGTCAGGAACTCACTAAACATGCTGACCGTGATGCATGTGAAATCTCTGTATCAGTTCACATCAGCACCAACCTAGAAGGTAAGGATGCTAAGTGGCCATTCAAGATCAAAACTCCTGATACCTACACTGATAAGAAGAAGACAACTGTTCTTGTTCCTGGTGAAGAAAGAAGTCTGTCACTAGAACCTGGTGATGGATTACTTTACAAAGGTTGCGAACGTCCTCATTGGAGAGATCCAATGCCTGGTAAGGTTAAGAAGGTATTTGGTAAGAAAGTAGAACTTTACTACCACCAAATCTTCTTCCATTATGTACTTGCTGATGGACAACGTGCCCACTGTGCATGGGATAGAGCACGATGAAGGCACCACTTTTTGAATACCCCACCTATCAGTATCAGATTAAAGACTGGGAGTTCAAGAAGAAAGGTTTACTCAAGAGATTGAGAGAGGAGAAGTTTGTAAGAACTTCTCTTCAAACCTTTGAGACTGATAGACAAACAAATAAGAAGACATATCTTCATTACTTCCAGAACCTTATCAGAGATGAACTATTTGAGTTCTGTCAGGAAGCAGCAGTCACTTGTAGTATGACTGATGTATGGGCAGTCAGGTATCAAAAGGGAGACCAACAAACTATCCATAACCACAGGAGTTGGGGATTTACTGGTATTCTTTACCTAGAGTTTGACCCTAAAGTTCATACTCCTACCTGTTTTGTTGCCCCATGGCAAGATCCTAGAAGTGATACTACAACACTGGCACATCCACAGAATGTAAAAGAGGGAACCATTTTTATCTCTCCGTCATATACTTTACACTTTGTTCATCCCAATCAGGTAAGAAAACATAGGACTATTATGTCCTTTGACTTACTTCCTAAACTTCCCGACCATCAGTCTGTCTAAATAACTAGAAAGAATTCTAGAAGAATGTCCAGAATTAGAGCTGATAGGATTGTAAATAGGACAGCTGAGGGAGCTCCTACCTTCCCAAATGGTGCAGTTGTTACTGGTGTGGCAACTGCCACCACCTTTGATGGTAATGCAACTACAGCTACTTCGGCTACTACAGCCACGAGTGCAACTACCGCTGCAGGATTGACTGGGAGTCCCCACATTAATGTCAATAATGTGGTCGCGGCGGCTGCTACATTTAGTGGTTCTGTTTCGGTTGGTGGAACACTCACATATCAAGATGTTGAGAATATTGATTCAGTTGGTCTGATTACAGCAAGGACAGGAATTAACGTTCTTGCTGGTGGTTTAGATCTGAAAGGATTACTTCAAGAGAAAGTTGTTATCACTGCTGGTAAGTTAAGTGAAAACACTGACATCAATCTTGAAAATGGTATGGTTCATTACTTTACCGCTACAGAAACAACCACATCTACACCAAATATTAGAACTTCAACTGGTATCAACACCGATATGGCTATTGGTGATACCATTTCTGTTACCATCATCACGACAGCTGCAGCTGCTGGATATTCAGCTCAACTGAAAATTGATAGTCTTGATACTACAGAACAATGGGTAGGTGGTTCACCACCATCAGAGGGTGGAGCTAGTGGTCTAGACATGTACTCCTATCAAATCATCAAAACGGCAGACGCAACATTCACAGTGATTGGTAATCTCACCAATGCTGCTTGATAGGAGGTAATACCATGTTAGATAGGTTTTTTAAAAAAGAATCACCCATTCTAGGTCTNATGGGACTGGGTGGAGGAACTTCATCTAAAGTAATTGCTGGTGGTGGAGGAGCAACAATCACCATAGAAATGTGGGGTGCTGGTGGTGGATCTGGCGATAATGGTCCACACAACCAAGCAAGGAGATATGGTTCTCCTGGTGGCGCCATCAGTGTTACGGAAGTTCCTTACAGTGATATGGGTCTTTCTTCTGGAGACACTCTTTATATGTACATTGGAGGCGGTGGAATTGGTGTTCCTGGTCCCTCTGCTGGTGGCCCTAATGGTGGACATCCTGGACGTGGTGGAAATGGACAGCCTGGATCTGACTCTTCTGGCGGTGGTGGAATGACCTCCATCTACAAAAACAATCCACATAGTAGTGGGGAAAGTAATCTTTGGTTAATCGCTGCTGGTGGTGGTGGATCTGCTGCTGGTTTAGGTCTTGCTGCTGGTGGTTATCCTCAGGGTATTGGTGGTGGTCCACCTTCACATCAACCAGGATCTGGATTTCCAAGTCCACCAATCATACCTAAAATGGACTTCTCGTCCGTAGGTGGTGGTGGTAGTCAAACTACAAGTACGGGTGGTTATCCTACCAGTGGATATGGTGGAGCACCTGGAGGAAGTGCAGGAAGCAAGTTTACTGGAGGAGATGGACCTGACTCTGGTGGTGGTGGAGCTGGTTATTATGGCGGTGGTTCTGGTCGTGGTGACTTTGGTTCTGTTTCTGGCGGTGGTGGCGGCGGTGGTTCAAACTACCAAAACCCAGCTATCACAGGCACAGTAACTCATCATAGTCTTTGGACTGATCCATCATGGACTCCTTATATTACCGCGCAGTTCCCTCAACCATACATAAGTCCTATTGGTGATGAAGGAGCTGGAGCACTAAACCAATCAAGTCCAAATTATTCCCCTGGTGTTGGTGCTGGTGGAGATACTTCTGGACCTGGAAATGGTGGAAACGGTTACATTGTAATCACAGATCCATCAGGTACAAGTACTTTCAGTTATACTGGGTCACAACAAACATATACTCTAGCTTGATGTTAATTCTTGATAATGTATTCAGTGATCAAACTCAAAAAGAAATTGAATACAACGTATTTCGTAATATAGAATTTTATCATAAACAACACGCTGTCACTGGTAAGAAAAGTATCTTACATAGTGACAGTGATTTTTGGTGTCATATGGTATGTGATGGTGAAGAAAAGAGTGGTTGTTTTGATAATATAATCTCAACATTTAACCCAATTTTCAAATTGATTGGAAAACATTTTAATAGAGACAAACTGGAAATAGAAAGAATTAAAATAAATTTATTCAATCCATCAATAGACCCAAGACCACTTCCCTTTCATATAGATAGTCCTCAAAAACACATCGTTGGGTTATACTATGTAAATAACTCCAATGGTGATACAATCATAGGTAAAAGATTTGTGAGTCCCAAACGAGGGAGATTTGTGATGTTTGATGGATCAACATATCATACTCATTTTCTTCCAAAGTTTTCTAAAAGATCTACTATTAACTTTAATTTGACATGAGTCGTGATGTAATAATTAATGAAACTTTTATCTTCGGCAAGAAGATTCTAGTAGTTGATAATGTCTTGAATTTTACCGATAGATTTTTAATGTTAAATGACATTAAAAAAGAACTCAAGAAGAATACTGTCACTACCACTGAAGATGACTACAGACCCAATGAACAAACTGGTAGAGATTTTTTTAAAAAATATAAAAGTAAATCCTGGGAAAAGTTTCACAAAAATATTATTAACATAGTAGAATCATTTTACAATTATAGGGCAAGTGTTTATCAGTCATGGGGACTTAAGATAAATGCAACTAATAAGTGTAAGAATTATTTTCACAAACATAATGTTCCAGTATCAGGGGTATATTATTTCACAGTACCTGAACCAGAGGTGAGTTTATTGATTCGTTCCCAGATAGGACAAGCATCAATACCTTCAGTAAAAAATAGACTTATTTTAATGCCTGGAGATGTCATGCACTCCCCAAATACAGAGAAATGTAAGTCCAGAAGGTCGAGATATTCCTATGCCTTTGATATCGGGCATTTTTAATACATAAATAACTAGAAAAGAAGTGTGCAATGGCTGGGACAAGAGCACGAAATTTAGCCAGGTTAGGTAATGAACAGGCACTAAGTGTTAGTACTGACCTAAACGTTGGTGTTAATTCAACTTCTCCTGTTGAAAAACTGAATGTTGTTGGTGTTGTAAGTGCTACATCATTTTTCGGTGATGGTTCAAACCTTGATGGTATCACCGCTGCAGGGTTAGGAACTGCTGTAGAACCAGACTCAACATTTGGTGGGGCACAGATTTACTTTACCGACACCNTATTAGGTATTGCTGGAACAGTCACAGTTGATCCACCAGCAACAACAAATGTCGCATATACTCAATATGTTGATATTTCTGTTGATGAGGATGCGGATTTAATCATTGGAAATAATGATGATTTAGTAACCGACATCCTTGGTATTGGAACTGAGGGTCTTGGTCTTCTTCCTGGAAATGGTGGTAGAGTTCGTGCTGATACCTTTACCGACAAAGCAGGAACTGGAGCTCCCACATTCCAGGCAGGAGTTCAGGTAACTGGTATCGCAACTGCTGATGGATTCAGTGGTAATGTAACTGGAACAGCTGCCACATTCACAACAGTTGAAGCTACCACATATATAAATGTTCCTGAGGGAACAAACGTCCTGAAGGCAATGCTCTTCGTCTAAATACATTTAAAACGGGAATACGATGGGACTCGCACAATCAGGTTTAGGAAGTATTACACAGGTGGCTGCGGCCACTACCTCTCCAGTGGTGACCGTTGCCGCTGGAAAGACGGTGTATGTTCGAGCACTTGAAATCCACAGTTTGGATGCAAACAATGTCAGTAATGTGAGAGTTCATGTGGTTCCCGCTTCTGGTGGTAGTGCAGGGACAGCATCATCCATCACACAGATTGCTAGATTGGGTATTTCAACAGAAGATACATATTTCTTCGAGAATGCATACCCCATCACACTGAATGACACTGGAGATTCCATTCAGGTTTATAACGAAAACTCAGCAGATGCCGTCAATGTATTGGTCCTCGGTGATAAGGAGGCTTGATAAATGGCTGGAAAAAGTTCTCAGAGTAATAACAGGGGTTCTGACCTGTTTGGATATTTTGTAAGTGGAAAATTTAAAGAGTATCATACAAATCAGTTTGCTGAATCAACTCCTATTCCAGCATCAGGATACACTTATAACAGTGGCGGTGTAATTGGTGAATATGAGGATAGTGGAACATTTTACAGAACACACACATTTACATCAACCGATTCATTTACCTATGACGATCCAACTCCAAGAGTTTGTGATTATGTAGTTATCGGTGGTGGAGGTGCAGGAGGACAAGGAGGTGCTGGCGGCGGAGGCGGCGGTGGTGCTGGTGGTCTTCGTGCCACTCCAGCAGTAGGTGGTCCTGGAGGTCCTGGAGGATCAGAATCTCAAGTCACATTATCACCAGCAACATTTACCATCACCATTGGTGGAGGAGGAAATGCTGCACCTGAAGGTTCATCGATCAATCCTGCTTCTGGATCATCTATTGCATTTCCATCAGGAACAATATCTGTTAATGGTGGTGGAGCTGGTGGATTTAACAGCGACAGTGATAAAAAATCTCAAGATGGTGGTTCTGGTGGTGGAGGTGCTGCACAGGAAGGATCTACCTTTGGTACTGGCAGTAGAACGATTGCTGGAAATGGATCAGGAACTCCAGCACCAACACAAGGATATCCAGGTGCTCAGGGAGAAACTCATCCTTCTCCTGGTGGTGGTTCCTCTAGAACTTTTGGTGCTGGTGGCGGCGGAGGTGCAGGTGGTGCTGGAGCAGATCCAACCATTCCAGATGGTCAACCAGCAATAGGTGGTAATGGAGGACTAGGAAAAAGAATTACTATTGGAGGACCAACATCTGACCCATCACCTATTGGTTATTCGGGACCTGGATCAGGAGCATCTGCGACTGGATGGTTTGCTGGCGGAGGTGGAGGTGGAGTTGGTGTAGAACCTAGCGGATACAATACCTCCAATGTTGTTGCTGGTGGAGGTGGTGGTGGACCTCATCAAAGTCCATATGCTGGTTCAGGTTGTGGTGTTCAAGAACCTGCCGATGGTCCACAACCAGGTAGAGCAACAGATGGACCTGCTGGTGGTCCGATTGGAAAGAATGCTGCGTCTAATTCTGGATCTGGTGGTGGAGGAAATAGTTTTGACAGAAGCACATATTCCCCTGGATCTTTAAGACACCAAGGTGGAAATGGTGGGTCAGGTGTTGCTATAATTAGATACGAAATTCCTAGTTCTAATGGAACTGCTAAAGCAACAGGTGGAGCAGTTTCTTTTTACGATGGTAAAACGATTCACACTTTCCTAAATTCAGGAACTTTCCAAACATTAGCAACTTGGAATTCTCCAGAAGTTGAAGTTGTTGTCGTCGGTGGTGGCGGCGGTGGAGGAATAGATGGTGGTGGAGGAGGTGGTGCTGGTGCCTATTATAGAAATGATGCAGTTCCAGTCTCTCACCCAACTTCTTATCAAGTCGTTGTTGGTGCAGGTGGAAGAGCTGGTCAAGGATTTACTCCAGTACCAGATAACCAACCTTCACAAAATGGTACTCCATCTATATTTGGTCCAGGACCCATGGCTGGTGCTGGTGGTGGTTGGGGTGGTAATGGTGGTTCTCCACAACCAGTAGGAGAAGGTGGTGATGGAGGTTCTTCGGGTGGTGGAGCAAGAGGAGGAGCTCCACATCCTGGAGGAACAAAAAGTGGAGCCACAGGTGGTGCCACTAACACTAATTCACCTCCTGTTGGATTTGGCAATAATGGCGGTAATAACCCAGGAGGTGCTGGTCCAGCTTATGGAGCAAGTGGTGGAGGTGGTGCTGGTTCTACTGGAACAGGTGGAGCACTACCAACTGGCGGTGGACATGGTGGATCGGGTCTTCAACTTCCCAGTACATTTAGGGATCCTTTCTCCACCGTTGGATATCCAGGTCCTGGACCTAGTAATTATTGGGTTGCAGGAGGTGGTGGAGGTGGAGTCTACACTGGTGATCCAAATCCCCCTGCGGGAACACCTGGTAAGGGTGGTGGATCTGGTGGACCCTACGCTGGTGCAGGTGATGCAGGTCCAACTTCTACATATGATACTGCTGGACCATACCCAGATGCGTATCGAGGGAATCCAGCTAAAGCAAACTCTGGTTCTGGAGGAGGTGGTGCCAATGGAGGAGAATCTCCTCATCGTGGATCTGATGGAGGCAATGGTGGTTCTGGTATCGTCCTCATTGCATATCCTTCCTAAATAAATACAAACAACTAGTCAAATATAAAGATGGCTCATTTTGCACAATTAGATTCAAACAATGTGGTTACTCAGGTCATTGTTGTGAGCAACGATGACATCACTGACTCGAATGGTAATGAAGTAGAAAGTATTGGTGTTGCTTTCTGTCAGAAACTCCTTGGTGGTGACACCAACTGGAAACAGACTTCATACAATAACAACATAAGAACCAGATACGCTGGTATCGGTTACTCATATAATTCTGAACTTGATGCTTTCATTCCACCACAACCATATACATCATGGACACTGGACAATACTTCCAAGGACTGGGTTGCACCTATCACCCAACCTACACTGACTGACGAACAGACAGCAGCAGGTTCATACTATCGTTGGGATGAAGATGCATATCAAGCAGACAATACAGCAGGATGGGTATTGGAAACACCTTCAGCTGAGTGATACCAAGGGGTCTCGGACCCCTTTTTTTATGCCTATAAATAAGTAAAAAGTACTTGGTATAATGACTAAGGCTGTAACACTTGCTGAATTAGCTGATCAGAATGTACTGTCGGTTGATGGAGCAAACAACCGAGTTGGTATTGCATCTACTCAACCATCAACAACCTTAGATGTTGGTGGAACAGTAACTGCCACTGCATTCGTTGGTGATGGTGCTAATCTGACTGGTGTATCTGGATTTGCAACAGCACTTTCCTCTGATTCTTCTTCACCATTAAGTAAGATATTCAAGACACCAAAACAACTTGATATTGGTGCTGGAACATCTATAAAAGTTGAATCAGATACTCCATCTGGATCTCTCGCTTTCATGAGAGAAGGTGTCGTTCATGTTGCTGTAGGTGGAACTTTTCATGTTGGTTCTGGGACGACATTGGTCACCAATGTTCTCAACCTATTTTAATAAATAAACATAGCAAAAGGATTTTAGAAACCAATGTCTGAAATTAGGGTAGATAAAGTTATTGATGAAGCAGGGACAGGTGCAGTTGAACTGACTCAAGGTGCAACTATCCCTAGTGGTAAGACACTTAGTGGTGCTGGTAGTCTTAACATCACTGGAAACAGTACAGTAGGTGGAAGCTTATCTGTTGGTGGTGTTCTCACATATCAAGATGTCACCAATGTAGACTCCGTTGGTATTATTACTGCACAGTCTGGTATTGATGTTACTGGTGGTAACACAAAAATCAAAGGGGCTGTTGAGTCAGTAAATACTGGATCATATTCTTCTGGTACTTTAACACTCGATACCGCAACTGGAACAGTATTCACACACGATCTTCAGTCGGGTGCTATTACGACATTAGCAATTTCTAACTTCCCAGTAACTTCTAATTCATTCCATACAGTTACTCTTCTTCTTCAACAAGGTTCTGCTGGTACTGCCAACACAACACCAGAAACAGGTATTGGAACTAACATCACATTGACTCCAAGTGGTGTATCTGGTTTTACCACTGCTGCAATGGTTGGTTCTGGAACAACTGTAACTCTCTCTTCAATAAACGACGACATTGACATTGTTACTTTGGGTATTCACTATAATGGTGGTGGAACAGGAACAGTAGGAAACTATAAGACATTCGCTACCAAAAACGGTGATTTCCGTTTAGCTTGATAGGAGGTAACTAAAAATGTTAGATAAGTGGTATAAGAAAGAGAAACCAGTCTTTACTGGTATCGTCCGTGGGATGGGTGGTTTCGGTTTTGGTGCAGGAAGTGCCAGCGCTGCTTCATCGGATCCAGGTGATTCTGGTGTCGTAGCTTCTGGTGGTTTTATATCAGACTTTACCGAGGGTAGTGATCATTATAGAGCACACATTTTTGTAGATAGGGGACCAAATAATTTTGTTGTGCATTCTACTCCTGGTGATGCCATCACAATGGACTATCTTGTCGTCGCTGGTGGTGGCGGTGGATCAAGATATGGAGCAGGTGGTGCTGGAGGATTACGTTCTACAGTAGATCAAACTGGTGGTGGTGGATCCCTTGAATCTGCTGTTCCAATCTCTACTGGAACATATACTATCACAGTTGGTACTGGTGGAAGAGGAAATTGGGGTGAAGGACCCAATGGTGATATCGGCACATCTGGATCAGATTCATCTATTGCGGGACCAACTTTTTCAACAGTCACCTCAACTGGTGGTGGTTATGGAGGAACTAATGCATCCTCAGGAACACCAAATACTAATGGAGGACCTGGCGGATCGGGTGGTGGTTCAGACTATAGTCCTCCTTCAATTGGAGGATCTGGTACAGCAAATCAGGGATATGGAGGAGGTGAAGGAACTGGTGGACCACCATGGCTAGGTGGTGGAGGAGGTGGTGCTGGTGGCGTTGGTAGTGATAGTACACCAAACGTTGGTGGTGCTGGTGGAACTGGAGTTCAAGTATTAGGTATTGCAGGACCATCTTCCTCTCAACCAAGTTGGGGAGCAGTTCCAGAACCAGATGCTCGCGGTGGTGGAGCTCCAGCACACCCATCACCACTTGGCGGATTGTTCGCTGGTGGTGGCGGTGGAGCAACTAACACACCTGGTTTCACTGGAGGATATGGTGGATTTGGTGGTGGAGGTCAGGGTATAGGTCTTAATACATTTGATGGTACACAACCCTGGGGACATCCCACTCATGGACAACGTGGAGTTGATGGAACTGGTGGTGGAGGTGGCGGTGGTCGTCACGGTGGCTCTGGTATTGTTGTTCTTAGATACCAAATGCCTAGTCCAGTTGCACCAAAATCAAAAGCAACTGGTGGTATTGTAACTGCATATGATCCAACATCACCATCACCCATGGCAGGTAAAACTGTCCATGTGTTTAATGAACCTGGTACATTTACTACTAATCCTGGTTCACCATTTAATATTGAATACCTTCTTATTGGTGGAGGAGGTGGTGGTTCCTCACAGGTGGCATTTTCGGATGCTGGTGCTGGAGGTGGTGCTGGTGGAGTAAGATGTAACACTCCAGAGGCACCATCACCACAGAAAATGCCTGCATATAACTGTGGTGCAAATACTCAGTTTACTGTTCAAGTTGGAAAAGGTGGAGAGGGTGCATATAACAGTAATAATATAAATGCTCCTCAGTATATGTCTGTGGGACAAGCTGGTGAAAATAGTAATTTCTATCCAACTCCAGTAAGTTATCCAAGCACTGAGTATATCAGAGCAGTTGGTGGTGGACGTGGTGGTGGATATACACAAAATAGCAATAGTTACAGAGAGGGTGGTCCTGGTGGATCAGGTGGTGGTTCTGGAGGAGGTTCCTCAGGAACATCAGGTGGTTCCGCTGCATCAGACGATCCAAGTTTCCCAGGTATCCCTCAAGGTAATGCTGGCGGAAATTGTGGACCTAACTACCAAGCTGGTGGCGGCGGTGGATACACTGAGGGAGGATCTGGAGGAACTGGCGGCAGTCCTTTTGGTGGACGTGGTGGAAATGGATTTAATTGTTCAATCACAGGTGTTTCACGCGGAGTAGGTGGTGGAGGAGGTGCTGGTGGAATGGACCCAGCCAGATCACCACAATATAATGGT
>JGI25132J35274_1000282_pt1 | contig 14083 bp, 7 predicted proteins | sample ETNvirenome_6_30_FD_35274 | JGI IMG/M metagenome (IMG submission 35274)
TGTAGTTTCTTCTTTATCTGATCGAAGAATGGTGTAGCTAAGGTGGTTGTTGCTACTGCTGCCACAGCTGCATAGGTTGCAGTTGTTACTACTTCAGCAGTTGGCAGAGGTAATTGTATATCTAATACAGGTATATCTAATTTAGGTGGAGGTTTAGTTTCAGTTTGAGTCTTAATTTCCTCAGTACCTTCTGGACGTTCAAGGTCACTAGGTGGAACAAATATCATTTTATATGATGGAACGTCTGCTGTTGGTAAAGGTATTTCTACAGTTTCAATCTGCTGAATCGGTGGAATTACTATCGTTGGTATTTCCATCTTCTCGATCTTGTATAACAGCTTGAATGCCTATTATTTGTTCTTTACAGTTCTGCTGAACTTGAACTGCCTCGTTATGTTGTTTAACTAGCTGTTGTAAAGTTTCTTTTAATTCCTCTGTGGATGGTTTTGTCATAATTAAAGTTTAGAGTTTTCTTCTTGTTTCTTTTTCCAAGCATCTTTTACTGCATCCGTCCAAACTGCATCACATACAGCTTTAACCTCTGCTGGTTCTTTGCTGACGTCTGCATCTGGGTTTAACACATATCTTTCAAAAGATCTTGTTAGTTCTTTGTCATCTTTTTTGATGACATGTGCCTTTCTTACTTGCACCGCTTTGTATATACCGACAATTTCTATCTTGTCGTATTCGATTGATTCGCTTAATGCCATTAGGATATATCTCCGATATAAACAGGTTTAGGCTTAGTTTTAAGACGTAGCTCGGTCTATCCTGATCTGTATGTAGCAACCCCATATATAGCTTTTGCTGGATTGCCACCAGTAAGAGTAGCGTTAGTACCTCTATCTCTATAGCAAATAAAGGTTGAAGCGTTATCACCAAGATAAAGGACGATTTGAGAAGTGGCGTTGTCCCAATTTGCGTTCGTAAATAAAACTATCCCACCACTACTATAGTTAGGGGTTGTATCTGCTGAATTAACTGGAAGTCCTCCAATCTGTATCACGTTTCCATTACCTGTTGAACCAGTATTAGAATTAGCAAATTGTAGATAAAACGAAACCTGAACTAAATTACCAATTTTAATATAAAAACCTCTTTGCTCNGCATACGCAGCACCACCATCAATGCCATTAGTTATTGTTGGAGTCCAAGTTCCTTCTTCATAGTCGTCTAAAGCTGTGCTTGCTGCGGAGTCTGCTGGATTAGGGTGAAAACCATACTGAGTTAATCTGCAAACTGTAGAACCATCTACATAGAAATTCAATCTTTTGTTTGTATGGTCAGCAGTTAAAGCAACATTATATAATTCCGCAGTACTACCACTACCATCTGAAAACAGTAAGCCGCCACCACCATTGTAAGCACTTTTAATCGTAATACCAGAGTAATTACCGCTAGGTGCTTGAACAACTAAGCCATTAAATCCATGTCCACTTGAACCATAAGCTTCGGGGTTAGTAAGATTGATTCCTATTTCTCCCGTACTTCCGATACGCATACGTTCAACAGGCGTAGGAGAGCCATCGGCTGTTGTTAAAAACTCTAATCGACCCGGCATATCTTGGTTTCCGGGTGTTCCATCTACATGAGCTTCAATATATGCTGCTGATACAGGTGAGCTTCCATCATTACCTTCAAAATAAATTCTTCCTAAAAGGTCATCATCTTGAACAATGGTATTTCCACCAACAGTTCCACTTCTAGACTTGCGAAAATGAATATAAGGTGCAAATGCACTATCAGCATACCTATTTAACGAAATAGATGTACTTGAATCAGTACCAGCCACATAAAGTTTATTACTTTGTGAGTGAAGAATTGATGTAGTTCCTATAAGTATTCTTCCAGACGAATCTATACGTATCTTCTCTCCGCCATTGGTATCAAATCTTAAATAACCTGATCCACCTGATTCTCCTATAATTCTTGCAGATGTATCACCCCAATTAATTCCGTTTCCATTTCCAGCGGTAATAGCACCATTATTGGTAATAGCTCCAGTTACTGTAATTCCCGAACTGGTTGTCTCTAACCTTTTACTGTTGTCGTGATATAGCTCTACTGCTCCGTTAGGTATAAATTTACCTAAATATTCGCTACCAGCAATTAACTCAATATTTCCGTTAGAGGTCGCAAATACATTAGAAATTCCACTATGATAAATTTCAATATCATTCCCTGTTCCCAAGCGGATCTTTTCGTTATCAAGAAGGTCGATAGGAGTATTTAAACCCCTATCATCGACTTTAGTTATAGCCATTTAGCCTCCATAAACTTTCTTACCATCAACAATAGCTTTGTCGATAGCTGTGAAAGATTCTGTAGTCCAGATGGAGGTGGTTCCATCTAACTTTTTATATGCCTTGATTATTTCAAGGTGTTCAACGTTTCTTTTAACTCTGTCTTTATATTCATCAGTAGTTTCATCTGATGTTTTAGCCGTATTGATAACTGTTACGCTATCACCAGCAGCTTTAAAAATTGCTGCTACTTCATCGGTTGTTCTTTCTTCCATTTATTTTGCCTCCAAGGCTGTAACTTTTGCGGATAGTTCTTTTATTGCATTAACAAGTATTGGTATTAAATGTGATCCTTGATATTTCAAAGAATCTTCATCTTTATTATTGATAACTACAGGATCTGAACCTTCTAAAGCAAGAATATCTTGTGCCAAGAATCCGTATTTTTTATCACCATGTTTTTCAGCAGAACCACGTTCTTTTGTAAACCAGAATGATTTAGGCTTAAGTTTATTTACAAAGTCTAAGCCAGTTGTAATATCTTGTATATCTGTCTTATCTCTTTGGTCTGAACCAACTGTCCAATCAACTTTTACGTTTGCTGAGGTAATACTATTATTACCAAGACAAATAGTATTACTTCCTGTCGCCATTGAAGCAGGTGAATTACCTGTTCCAGCATCAAATCCAAGTAATAGATTGTTTGATCCTGTTGTTACACCTTCCCCAGCATTTCTTCCAACACAAGTATTATTACCTCCAGTTGTAAATGCTACTAATGCGTTTACTCCGATTCCAACATTAGGACCGCCACTTGAACTACCATTTACACCAAATCCAGCTTTATAACCCATAAAGACATTTTTTTCTCCAGTAGCATAAACCCCTGCATAAGATCCTACGCCTACAGCCTCACTAGAAGTTGTCATACTGTAAAGAGATTGATATCCGACTGCTACGTTATTTGCTCCAGTTGTGTTGTTTAGTAAAGCTTCATCACCTATACCAGTATTGTTACTTGCTGTGGTGTTATTTGCTAAACAGTCACGACCAAGACCTGTATTACTTGCTCCAGTTGTGTTATTTGATAAAGAAAAATGCCCAAGTGATGTATTGTTATTTCCCGTAGTATTTGCATCTAAGGCTAAAGATCCAACAGCTACGTTTCTAGTTCCAGTTGTGTTAAGTACTAGAGCATCCCTACCTACTGCTGTATTATTAGAAGCTGTTGTATTATAATGTAAAGATTGATACCCAACAGCAGTGTTACTATGTCCAGTCGTGTTGTCAGTTAGGGAAGCTCTACCAATGGCTGTATTGTAAGAGGCGGTAGTGTTTGCATCTAAAGCAGTATCACCTACAGCAGTATTGCTTTCTCCAGTTGTGTTTAACCTTAGAGCTAAATAACCCAAAGCAGTATTATTAGAAGCTGTTGTATTGTCAGCTAGAGCATTTTGTCCTACAGCAGTGTTGGCTGATCCAGTTGTGCTATCACTCAATGCAGCATGACCAATTGCTACATTTTGACTTCCTGTGGTATTAGCATCTAAAGCTATTGCTCCTACAGCAGTGTTTTCTGTTCCAGTTGTGTTTAACCTTAAAGCTAAATAACCAACTCCAGTATTATCATCTGCGGTTGTATTAGCCTCTAAAGCTAAATAACCAACTCCAGTATTATTATCTGCAGTTGTATTTGAATCTAAAGCTAAAGAACCTACGGCTGTGTTATAAGCTCCAGTTGTGTTTTGTTGTAATGCAGATTTACCAACAGCAGTGTTGTCAGATGCAGTTGTGTTTTCTAGAAGTGCAAACTTGCCAATTGCAGTATTACTTGCTCCAGTTGAGTTAGTAGTTAAAGCACTTCTTCCGACTGCTGTATTATCATCAGCAGTTGTGTTTGAGGTCATAGCTAAATGACCTATAGCAGTATTACTATCACCTGTCGTATTAGCATCTAAATTTAAAGAACCTACTGCTACGTTTGCTGTTCCAGTTGTGTTTGCTACTAAGGCTAGATGTCCAACGGCAGTGTTATTTTCTGCCGTAGTATTTGCTAATAAAGCACTTCTACCGATAGCAGTGTTGTTAGAAGCTGTAGTGTTTTCTCTTAAAGCTTCATAACCTACACCTGTAAGATTTGATCCAGTTGTATTGTTTTTAAGTGCATCAGAACCTAAAGCTGTATTTAGTGATCCAGTTGTGTTTACATTTAACGCATAATTACCAATAGCAGTATTATTATCTGCTGTCGTGTTTTCACCTAAAGCATCATAACCAACAGAGGTATTTTTATCACCAGTTGTATTTTTAATTAATGAAGCATAACCAACCGCAATATTTTTTTCTCCAGTTGTATTATCTGATAACGCATAATAACCAATACCAGTATTATTACTTGCAGTTGTATTAGCATCTAGAGCATAAGCTCCAACAGCTACGTTGTTAGCTCCAGTTGTGTTACTTTCCATTGCCTTACCACCAACAGCAGTGTTGTTATTTCCTGTTGTAGTTCCGTTTAAGGCATTATGTCCGATAGCAACGTTATAACTATCTTCATTTCCAGATGGATTATATGAACCTAAAGAATTATTACCAATAGCAATGTTTCTATCACCTACTGTGTTTGCGTCTAATGCACTAACACCAATAGCTACGTTGTTATCTCCAGTTGTGTTTGCTTCCAACGCAGCAAAACCTAATGCAGTATTGTTTGATCCAGTGGTGTTAAGTCTGGAACTATTTACACCCATTGAAATATTATTATTTCCAGTTGTATTGGTAAACCCTGAGTTCAAACCTACAGCAGTGTTATTAGCACCAGAAGTTAAAGAAGTTAAAGAATTTTTACCAATAGCTGTATTATTTCCACCAGAAACAGAAGCATCTAAAGCACTTTCTCCAAGAACAGTGTTACCAGCAACAGAGTTTGCTCCTTTACCTACAGTTACGCTGTTAATAGTAAAGTCTTCGTTATTAGATATTTTTGCAGCAGTTACTCCATCGTCTGCAATCTTAGCTGTAGTTACCGCACCACTTGCAATCTTAGCTGCACTAACTGTACCGTCTCCCGGTGTAGGGATACTTACAGCAGATCCTATCTGTACTATAAATACAGAATCTCCACTTGCTAAGTTAGCACCAAAGACAATAGTATTAGCATCTACTAANGCAAAACCTTCTGCCGGAGCAGATGTTCCTGTATTAGCTTTCTGGATTACACCATTAATACTAACTACTAATTGAGCTGCAGTTGAAACACTAGCAGCAGAACCTGAGTTACTGCTTTCACGTAAATCATATGTAGCTATACTACCATCTAAAGTAGGTGCTCCACTGCCTCCAGCTGGACATAAGAATAAGTATTTAAAGTCACCAGTAGATGTTACTTCACCCCAAGATGATCCATCATACACCTTCATCTTGTTAGCATCTTTATCAAAGAAAAGATCACCTTCATCATCAGTACCAGTTAAAGCAGCTTCATTATTAGCTACACGATACCTGTTACCAAAGTCATTGATGTCATTACTTAGGTTAAGTATGTCTGCTTCTTTTAGCGTAGCTTTGTGGAAGTTATATATCTGACCTGAGCCAGTAGAGCTTACCATAAAAGATACACCAGCATCAACAGTCGAGCTGTTAAAAGCTGAGTTAATATTATTAATAGTTACAGTACTACCGCCTACAGTTCTACCTGTAGTTGATGTACCAGATCCGTTAACAACTACACCACCAGCATCTGCTATAGATATTACTACACCAGCAGCAGGCTGTGTGTTAGGAAACGCTACCTCTGTAGCTATAACCTCTAGACCGCCAATAGGTGCTAGCTGTGCAGCTACATAGTCTACCACAGCTCCGGATGTTGGAATCTGGGTATCACTATCTGAAATAGTTGTCTGTTTTAGATCACTAGCTAACTTGGCTAGTGTTACATTGCTGTTAGCAATCTTATTTTCTGTTACGCTAGAATCTGTAATTTTAGATTCAATAACAGCGTTAGAAGCAAGAGCTGCGGAGTCTATAGATGTAGGAGCATAGTGCTCAGTGTCAATAGAATCAGCTACATAGTGTTCTGAATTTATAGAATCATCTTGAATGTTGTCACCATCTATACAATCGTTAGATAAGTGTGCATGATCTATACTACCATCTACATAGTGTTCAGAGTTTATAGAATCGTCAGCTATTTTTGTACCATCTATAGCATCGGCTGCTATTTCAGAACCAGCTATAGTACCACTAGAAGCAGCTGTAATTCTACCTTGAGCATCAACTGTTAAATCTGTTGCTGTATAACTTCCTGCTGTTACAGACGTATTAGCCAGTTAGCACCTGTTACTGCATCAGCACCGAGAGCTGTAGTATCTACAGAACCTGCTGCATAATGTTCAGCATCAATAGAATCAGCTGCTAGATGTTCAGAATCTACAGCGTCATCGGCTATCTTAGCTCCAGTAATTGCGTCTGCTGCTATTTCAGAGGTACCTATTGTACCACTAGAAGCAGCTGTAATTCTACCTTGAGCATCAACTGTTAAATCTGTTGCTGTATAACTTCCTGCTGTTACAGACGTATTAGCCAGTTTATCAGCAGTTACAGCATCATCTGTAATCTTAACAGTAGTTACTGCATCAGATGCTAAATCACCAGCTACAATCGAACCATCAACAATTTTAGATGAATTGACAGAGTTAGCTGATAAATGTACAAGATCAACAGAACCATCTGCAATATGTTCTGAATTAATTGCATCGTCTGCAATCTTTGTTCCGTTTACTGCATCTGCTGCAATCATTGCAGTAGCTACACTTCCTGTGTCTCCTGTTGTTACTACCGTACCTGTGACGTTAGGTAAGGTAATAGTCCTATCAGCTGTAGGATCAGTAACGGTAAGAGTAGTTTCATAAGCGTCATCTGTAGCACCTTCAAATATAATTTTAGTATCCTCACCCATGGTAAGGTCACCAGTCATCGTACCGCCTTGCGATGATAGTTTATTGGAATCAAATTCCATTGCTTTACGCATTACTTGCAACTGATTATTTGTTAAATCACTTGCAGTTATTGCAGACCCAGCTGTATAAGGTGCCTTAAGAGTAGGTGCTCCTAAATCAGTAGATGGATAGATAGACAAAGTTCCACTTGATAGATTACCTCCACCAACATGGATTGTTTTGTCTGTTAAATTTACGCTATATTGGGTGTTATTGGATGGTGAGCTATTATAAGTTAAAGGCGTGCCGTCTAATTTGACTTTAACTTCAGATTCTTTGAATGTCTCAAAACTACCTGAATAGCTATATGTATTGGCTTGACTATTGTATAAGTCGTCGTAAGCTCTTGTTAATGTTATTATGTGTGCCATTTAGTTTCTAGTTAATCCAAGTGTTTCATTCAATGCTTTAGAATTTTGATTTAAAGCAGCTTCTTCTGCTCGTCTATCTAATTTACCTTCTAAATCTATTTCATCAGCAGTAGATAATCTGGAGTGAACCCGACCAATAGCGTCATCTAAAGCTCTATCTACTTTATTTTTTATTCGTGAATATTCTTCAACAGCTTTACTGGTATTACCTGTTCGGCGTAAGTGTCTCATTACTTTAAAATATCCAGTAATTACTTTACCTGACGGGGTTACATATGTAACCGATGGAGCATAGTCATTCATTATTTTTTTTAATTCTCTATTGAAATGACCATCTTTTCCCATTAATGCTTTAAGTTCAGATTTCTGTTGACTATTATACATAACTCCATTTGGTGCAGTATTAAATTGTGGAGTTATATCATATTCCATTTCCATTAAAAAATTACCTTCGGGAGATCCATCAGCTGTACCACCAAATCCAAATATAGTTTTAGCTGATCTTTGTAATATATTTTCTCCTTGCCTATTAATTGGTCTACCTGTAACAAAATTAATTAAATCAGGTTGTTTTCCTAAAGGATCAAAAACATCTAACCAATTATTTTTATTTCGCATCATTTCGCCAAAATCATCATATTGAACTTCTCTTAACATACCAAATAAGTTTTTACCTAATTCATTTCTAAAACTAGCTAAAGGAAATAATACATTGGTCATTTGAGTTGTATATCTATTAACAGGTGCTCCTCGTCCACTTATAATATCAAAGACAGGTTCTATAGCTCCTAATAAAGATTGATCTGTAACTGCAGCTCCAAATATAAAACCAAATTTCTTTAAGCCATCTTCAAATGCCGAAGTACTAACCATATCATAATTTTCAAAAGCTGTAACAGTTAATGCTAACCATGTTCCTAATGGACCTAAATGTTCATAGCTGTGCCATTTACCATCTAATCCTTTATAAGTCATTCTTTCGTAACCTTGAGCTGCATTAACTTTTTGAACTTTAGGATCATAACTACCATAACCTCTAATACGATCTTGTAAAGCTAACATACCACCTCCCATTACTGCTATATTACCTAAAGCTACTCTTCCACCAACAATACTTCTTCTATGTACAAATTTAGCTTTAATAACTTCAGCAGAATCTTTAGGGTCAAAATTCTTTACTTTCTTATTAGCAGCAATCATTTCTTCAAGACTAAAAGAATCTAATTTTCTTGTTCCAAACTTTCCATAATAATCTACATATTCACTAGCAAACGCTGGTCCTAAAGTAGGAGTAACTCCTTTAATACCTGCTCTAGGTCCATATTTACCAAACATGTCCATGTAGTTTGTTATGGTTTTAGGAAACCAAAAAACACTACGTGCTATCGGCCATTTTGCTAACCATGGATCTAATGTTTTTGTAACATCAGTTTCTAAGTTTAAAGCTACTTCACTTCTTGCCCAATCAACTGCTTCATCTTTAATGAAACCATCAGCATCACGATTTTTAGTATATAAATCTTTCCATAATTCATCAAATTCTTTATTAGACCATTTACCGTTAGGATATTTAGCTTCTAATAAATCAAAAGCTTTAGCTTTATCTAAAGCAATTTTTTGAGTTGCTTGGGTAAAGCCATCAAATCCTGTCATAGCTAAAGGACTATATCTTCCAAACCATGGACTATTGGATATCATTTCCATTTCATCATGCCAGCCTAATAAAGCTTGAGGACCATAAAATCCTTTTTTAGCAGACGCATCGGCAATTTTTTTATTTAAGGTCATATCAAGACCTTCACTAAAATTAAAATCTTTTCTAGTAAACTTCTTTAACGATTGTGGATCTACTGCTGCTTTTCTAAATGTTTTTCCCATGTATTGAAAACCATTTTGAAGAGTATCAGTAAAACCAAAATACATATAAGAAGATCTTCTTAAATCTTTTAAATCTCCTTGCCTTAATCCACCATATAAGGCAGAAATAGGTTCAGAAACAAAACCACCAAAGTTACCATATAACGCTCTGATTGGAGTACCTATAGCTGACAACATATTATGAAATAGCTGACCCATTAAACCTTTATACATAAAACTTGGAATTTTAAAGTTAGGATCATATATACTTTTACCCCAAAATCCAAATGAATTTTCAATATATTTATTTAGATCTTTAATACTTTGTACATGACCATCTGCCATTTCATAACTATACCTAATTACTTCTGCAAATTCTGGAGCATTGGTTTGTATATCTCTTAAAATATTAGTAAACCTTTTAGCTCTAGGAATTATGTCTTGAAGTTTAGCAGTATATAAACTATCTATTTGGTTAAGATATTTAGTAGCATTTGTAGGATCAGCATTAAGTTGACTTATTAAATTCTTTCTAGCTTTAAAATTAAAATCAGCAACTTTAGTTTCTATTTCAAATAATTCTACACGATCTAAAATTAAGTCATTAGCTCTACTAATTGCATTACTATCTTTTCCTAATCTAGCACCTTCTGCAATATCTGATATCTGTCCAGCTTCAGATGTTATAAAATAAGCTGTAGCTTTATCAGTATTAATATCTGCCCAATTTTGTAAGATTGTTTTATTAGCTTTACTTACAGCATCATAACCTACTTTATTTAGTTTTTCAACTCCATCAATTGTACTTTTAAAATTATTTAAAATCTTAACTAAATCACCTTTAGGTAAAGTAGGATCAGATATTATTTCAGCTAAGATAATCCCTTCATTTTCAATTTGTTTAGCAGATAAAAAAGAACCATCAGGTAACTTGACAGAGTATTTACCACCATTTACTAACTCATCTCTTAAAGAATTAATAATAGTTCTGTTAGTAATATTATCAACTTCTAAACCAGCTTTTCTAAATCCTTCAGTAATTGTATTACCTAATCTACCAAAGGTTGTGTTTAAATTATTTGCTATTTGAGCTTGATCTTTAGCAGCTCCTATAATGCCATCAAAAGATTTTGGTAGAACACTTTCATTTGCAGCATCCGTAAATTTATGAATACCTACAGTAGGTTCTGTAACATCATCTAGTTTATTAGTGCTCTTATAAAATTCAGTTAAAGAATCTATTTCTCTAACTCTTTTAGCTTCACCTCTTAAAACTTCATCTGCTACAGCATCTGTTTCATCAAATACTTTTGCATCTAAAGGATCTAGTAATGTATCATTAAGTTTAGAAGATTTCTTTCCAGCTTCATCTAAATAAGTAGTTACACCTCTAGTATTACCTAATGCTTTATTTAACTTAAAAAAACCTTCTATAACATTAGAAAAAAATCCAAGTCTTTGACCTTCTAAAACATTAGCTCTATGTTTCATATCTGGACTTAACTTATCTGAAGTCCATGACTCTGGAATTAATTGATGACCCCACCATTTCCCACGTTTCCATGATGTAGCTAAGGTATCATTCATGCTATTTTGTTTACCTATAGCGTCTACAAATGCACCTACACCTTGATCTAAACCAACTTTTGCAAACCTTTGAAAAGCTGTATTATTACCTAGTTTATATAGTAAGGGTGCATATTTAGCAGCTATTTTAGATTTATGAATAGCTGTTCCACCACCAATAGCTTTGCCTTTTAACAGAAAAAATGGTCCAACAAGTGAACTAATTTCTCTTAAAGCAGTAGCTCCTTCATTTTCAAATTCAGGTACCTTAGGTATTTCTGGAGCTTTAAAAGGTTGACGTATAGATTTTGTACCCCAATTTGCTAAGTCTGTAAACCAATCAAGCATACCAACTGCAGGAGACATCATAACTTCTTGATTGCCTAATGCACTATAACCTTGATAAGCTTGCCATGCATTTTTAGGTTTACCTGCATCTTTTTCGGATTTATATTCGGCATATGATTTACCGTGGTATTTCATTGCCCATTGGTTTGATGCTTGAGTTTTTTCTTCACCATCAGGTAATTTTCTCCAAGCATAAAACTCTTCGTTTCTTTGTTTTCTTTTAGCGTAAGTATCAGTTTTAATAGGATAAGTTTCTTCTTGTTCCGTAGAAGTAGAAGATGGCATAGCTGCAATCTCTTGACTATCTGTTAAACTGTTAATAGTATTTGTAACAGTTTCGACAGCTTGAGTTGGATCTATATCTAAATTTTGTATTTCTCCTATTAATGATTGATCTGTACCCTCGTAAGGATTAGCCATAATTAATTATTTTGGGTTTAATGATTCATCAATGTTATCAGTTCCGGAAAACGTTTTTATTTCATCTCCAAAAGTATCATTTGTTTCAGATGTAAAATTTTCTTCTTCTTCTGGTTCTTCAGTTTCCCACCATTTTGCAAGTTTTTGCATTAATTTATTTAAATTATCTTGACCTTTTGTTTCTTGTAAACTATCTAATACGGGTAGAAAATCTATATCACCTGTATTAGCATAAGCATTAATGCCTATTTCTGGTGACATTAGTAAACTTGGTAAAGTTTCTAAAGTTACATTTTCTTTTATTGCTCTTACAAATTGATCCTGTCCTCCTTCGTTAAAATCATTAAAGACTTGATCACCTAAGCTCATAGCTACACCTGAATAAAATCCAAGTAAAGCTTTTTGTGATTCAACATCACTTATCCATTCACCATCATTATCAATACTTGAAGCAAAATCTTCATAGCTTGCACCTATTGATTGTACAAATTGTTCAGCAACTTCTCCAAATGTCATCACTAATGAAGCACCTGCAAGCGGACTAAATTGAGACATGTAAGCTGGAAGTTGTTGGTTAGTATATTTACCATCTTTGATCTTACCTAATAAACGAGGTTTAATAGCATGACCTAACATACTAGCTTCGTGATGATTTAAAAATTTTTTCCACTTTGGATTTATTTCTTTTCCAAAAGCTTTCATACGTGTCTTTATAAAGTCGTAAGTAGTCATATTTAAATCATTGGCTACTTGTACAATATCTTGTGGAACAACTCCTGTTTTTTCTATTAGTTCATTGTAATCAAGTTTAGTATCATCTCCATTTAGTGGTAAAATTGTTGAACCAAACATTGTTCGTTCTGCAGGAATCCATTCACTAGGATTAGTAGGGTCATAGTCTTTTATAATATTAGCACCTAACAATTCTTCTCTAAATTCTTTTCTATCTTCTTCAGTTACAAGAGGTGTTCCTAATGTATTTAAATTTTTGTATACACCATTTGTATCTTTTGTAAATGGTAAATCATAGATTTTCTTTTCAACGTCAGTTAACACTCCTCCAGCCTTTAATCTTGCTTCTAGATTCTCCCATGGAGCTTCTATTGTTGCAGTATTATCTTTTACAAATTTTTCCAACTGACCACGTATTTCAGTTAAGTCTAATTTACCAGATACTTTTTGATCATTCTTAATAACTAAATCAATAGCATATGCTTCTATCATATCATATTTACGTTCAGCAGTAGCATTTTTAAATTGCCATACAGCTATTCCTTCATTATTTTGTTTTTGAATTTGTTCATTTTTTCTAATACCATCTAAAATATCTTTAACTTTAGCTTTAGCACTTAACTCTTCTTGTAATCGTACTTGTATTAATGGATGATTTTTAACATCTTCACCTTCTTTTTGTAATTGCTTTTCTAAAGATAAACGGAATTGAGAATCATCATAAACTGTTGCTGTTGGATTATTCTCTTTTCTTAAATCATAATTTTCTAAAAATTTTTCAGCAAAAGGTGTTGTTTCTGGTTTAGGAAGTGCAGCAATTCTTTTTTTCAAAGCTGATATATCTACTGCATCTGTTCCATCTGCTGACTGACTAACTTTTACTATTTCTGCTATACTTAAATCAATTTCTTGTTTAGATCTAATATCTCCAGACGTAACATTTTGTATAAGTCCTTCTGTCATTTGATTAACAGTTATATTAACATTTTTAGCAATAGCTGTATTTCGTTTAGTTTTAGCTTCTTTAGCTAATGTAATAAATTTACCTTCAACACCGTATTTATCAGTAGGTTTCCATAATTTTGGTTTATAGTCTGCTAAGGTCATTTCTTGACCATTTATTTTAACTTTATAATTGTTAGCAAAGTGTTCAATTTCTTTTCTAGTAAACATACCTTGTTCAAGAAAACCTTCCATATCACCTTCAAACCTTTTCCATGTATCTGCCCAATCATTAATTTGATCTTTACTATTATAACCTGCTTTAAGATCATATAAATAATCGTCTAAACTTTGAACAGTTTTAGTTCTTGTAAATGCATCTTTACTTATACCTATATTATATTCCGCTTCATTTTTCTTAGCTTCTAATGCTATTTTAGATTTAATTACATTAGTATGTTTGATCATTTCTAAACCAAACCCACTACCCCCTCGGTCTTTAGGTAAATAAAGAAAAGCTTCGCTATATCTATTTACATTTTTGGCATCATAAAAAGCTTTAGTTAAGTATTGTAAACGTGAATATTGTTGTAATTCAGTTAAACTT
>JGI25132J35274_1000283_pt1 | contig 14082 bp, 26 predicted proteins | sample ETNvirenome_6_30_FD_35274 | JGI IMG/M metagenome (IMG submission 35274)
TGAGCCGCTTGAGGAATAGCATTTATTCCCATCAGATCCTCTGCAACACTTGTAGCTGGCTCCTGTTTCATAGCCTTGTCACGCATTCTTTGTCTGCGTGTCATCTCAGATATAACTAAATATGAAGGATATGCACCTGTTGGTTGTGTTATTTCTCTTTGCAAAAAATCGTCAGGCACATCTTTTAACTGCTCTGATAATTGTATTAAATTCATGAACCTTGCCCCGATAATCCTCTATAAAGTCCGTAAGCTGGTAACCCAGTTCCGACAATTTGCTGTAAAGCTGTTTGAGGAGCTGTGTATAAAGTTTCTCCTCCTGCTAGGGTTCCTGTTCCTCTGAGGATGTCTGACATAAACTGCTCTCTCTTAAATGCGTCTTTTTGTTTTTGTTGAAACTGTTGTTGTTCGTAATCAAGCCTTCTTTGCTCTTCGATTTGTTTTTCTCTAGCAATTTGTGCTTGAAGTTTAAGTTGATTTAATTCAGCGGCGGTTTCGGCCTTAGATATTTCTCCTGCTGAAACGCCAGCCGCCCTTAATTGTTCCAGTCCCTTAAGACCAAGACCTGCCCCAAATTGTCTAGATCCCTCTGTTGCTTTTTGAGCTTCTAACATTTGTTTGGCTCTAAACTCTTCCGCAGACATTNGAGCTTTCCTTTCTGCCTCAAACCTTTTGGCCGCATCTTCAAATGCTTCNTTTCTTCCGGTAGATTCTATAAGGTCTAGTTTTTCTCCTAATCCTCTTTCTCTTTCTGCCTGAAGAAGTGCTTGTCTTGCGCCTCCATATGTTCCTCTTCTTGCCGCTCCTAAATTTGCTCCTAATTGAGTTTTTTGAGCATCCTCTAATGCTTTTCTTTTCCTAACATTAAGAACTCTTTCTATAAAAGGATTTTCATAAGCTCGTGCTTCTGCCGCAGTAAACCGTCTGACAGGACTCATATAAGGGCTTCTAAATTGATATGGATTATACTGAGAGGCTTGTAAAGCCCTGCTACCAGCTTCCTGTACCATCTTTTGAGCGCCTTTAAACCCTTCAGGAAGTTGTAAATTAGCCGCTCTTTGACGAGCTTGCATTTGTTCCGCTGTAGGGTCAGCAAATGCTTGACCTCGGTATTGAAGAGTTGGAGTTTCGACTAAAGCCTCTGTCCTACCAAGCATTCTTTCTACATAAGGTTTTGCGTACTCAGGTATCGTTGTTTGACTTGTTGAGGTTGGCTGACTATTGCCTTTACCCATAATAAATCCTTATTCTAATGGTAATTCAAANGTATCCCATAGAAATTCATGCCCGTGACNCTTTAGAGCCTTAGCCCAACCTTTACGTCCAGTAGCTTCTAAGCCGTCACATTTCATGTCGATTGCAAAATTNTTTAACATAACAANCATTTCATCTTTCCATGTATCNANCTCTTTGCCTCCGCAAAAAGCCATACANANAAANNTNTTTCTAGGATAAACTAAAATATGTGTAACAACNGCACCTTTTATTTCGTTTTCGTCAAATGCGATCCAAAGGTGATGATCGTATTTGCATATTGCAAGATATAAATCTTCTATTTCATATCTTCCATTTGTATATTCAAGGGCTTTTTTAAGATACCCCTCAACATCTTTCCAACAACTATTTACATACTCTGTTGGAACCTGTGAAACTTGTATCATGCAGGCATGGTTGATCTTGCATTTATCTCCGGTGCTTGTTTGGTTGTACCTGTTCTTTCTTTTCTAACTCTATCCATCATAGTATACAATCTATCAGCTCCAGCATCTGAAGATCCGTTCCCTAACCCTGATACCACATCAGCGGGTACTACAAACTCCCCATCTGATAATCTTGCTTCCATTGTACCATCAATATTAGCTCTTATCGAGTCGCTCATACCATCTCCTTGACCTGATAAGAACCTTCCACCTTGTTGCATTCTAACCTGACTTGTTAGACCTGGTATTACTCCACCTGATCTTGCTAGATAAGGATCTAGAGCAGTAAATTCTGTAGTCTCAGGGTCATAAGAATATGGCCTAATCATTGATGGGCTTACNCCTGTTTCATAATCCATTTCTGTTTCCAAAGCTGGAGTTAATGCTGTAAGACCAGACATTGTTAANCTTCCAGCNCCTCCAGCGGCTTCCAACGCTCTAGGATCTCTTCCTATAGCTCCTAATCCTTCTTGGACAGAAGCTAATCTTTCAGCAGATGTACCTAAATCGCCATATTGTGTAGCCGCTTGTTTGGCAAGATCTGCGCCTTCTAAAGGATTGCCTTTAGGGACAAAGACTTGGGGCTTAGTTTGTATACCTGTTGTAAGATTGGATATAGGTTGTCCTTGTGCTAACTGCGAGGCGGCTTGGTACGAATCAGCGGCTCCAACCGATGCGGGAGCAACTGATGCGGAACTGACAGATCCGGGTACATTTTGAGCAACCATTTGTTGCCCTGTTTGAGCGGCAGATGTGGCCTGTCCTGCTTGTCCTAAACCGGATGATAAATTAGCTCCTCCAAAAGCTCCAAGTCCGGCTGTCAAGCCTTTACTTAAATCTTTTGTGACCACTGCTGTTCCAAGTCCTGTAGCAAGACCAGCCTGAAGGGCTGTTAATCCTAATCCTGTCTGTAATCCTGCTCCTAATAATGCTGGTAAAAAAGGTAACATTTTAAATCCTTATGTTATCGTTACTGAAACTGACCCAAGACTAACACTACCAGAGACACTTCTTGGATATGCATCTTCTGGTAATAGTATCTTAACATCTCTGCCTTGTCTAAATAAACTAAAATTAGGAAGACCTGTTGGGTTTTCCGGCAAATCATTCAAGGCCAAGCCCTCTAAATCCAGGGGACTTTTTGAATCTAATTGTCTAAAGTATATCTGTAGAATTTTAATAAGTTGTTCAAAATATCTACTGTCATACTCTGCTTCGGGTAATGGTAACGGAGGGGACCGAAATGACCTCATTGCCATTATCTTCTCCCGTCTGGCTTACCATCCAATCTTGGAGANCCAAGCTTCCAACTTGTACCCAAAGTATCTGATGTTATTTTAAATCCTATCTGCCTTGCCCTAGCTCTTAAAAATATTTGGTTAGTGTAGACACCTACAGAGGTTTCAATAACATTCTTATCGTCTTCTATCCGGTACGAACTACCAGTAAAATCTCTAGGTTTTACTGTCATTTTAACACGAGGTTCCTCTATATTGGAACCCGTAAAATCTACATCCGGTAAAATTCTNTTNACAAGAGTAAATTTCTCTCCATCTGATATATCAAAATCAGAACTTGTAATAAATGATGTCATAGCTGAACCATCTGCATCCACTCCTCTTTCATGGTCAAACAAAGTGTTCTCTCCAATTGCTTGTGGAAACTGTCTCAAATTAGCGTCTAGCCACGCAGAACGATTTAATTTTCCATAAAACCATAATTTGTCTTTGTAATTGTAAGTTACATACGAGTCGTTTGTCTGGCTATCAGCCGAGGGGTAAAACCACCATATTTCATTGTGAGATTCTACAGTTCCTGCATACACATATGGCAAAGCATCAAAATTAATATCATTAAATACATGGTCTCTTAAACTGCATGGCAATGTATCCACACGACCATTATAAAAATAAAATTTATCTGTTCCCATCCAGAATAAAACATTACTAGCTACTGCTACACAACGAGGTCCAGCTATGGATATGTTTGTCTCTAACTCTTGTAAACTAAATACTTCGCTGGTTCCTAAAAACTGTAAGGAATGGACAGACATATCTGTAAATACTAATGTCTCTTGTCTGGTTCTAAACGCTGTTACAATTCTAGACCCGCTACTAACTCTTAAAAATCCTGCACTGTTTGTTATTTCTGGTTTAAAGTTTTGCGGTTCGTCTTGGTTTGCAAATCTAATAAGTAATGGGTCAAATGTTCCTGTATCCTCTGATGATGTTGCTCCTGAAAAAGGAGTAGCTCCAAATGCTAATAGATGTCTATCTGTTTGAGACACCATAATCTGCCCTACCTCGGCAGGGACATTTTTTGCTCCAGCTAACGATGTTAACCTTACTGCTCTAGTAGAAAGAGATGTTCCCGGATCTGTTGACGACCCTCTTTCCCAATAAAATATGGCTCCTTTACCACCAGTATTTACATTCATAACTAAATCATTGTCAAAGTTATCAAAGAACCAAACAGTTAATGGTAATAATATTGGCTGTAATGCACCAGAACCCCAACCTAATCTACCCCATGTACCAACGCCCCATCCGTATCCATAAGTAACAGTCCCGTTCCCGACTGGTATTTCGTATGTGCCTATAGCACTAGGGCCACCATCTCCTGTGTCAGAAGCATTAGCAGTAACGTCAGCAGATATACTGTAGTTGTCAGCATCTATTTCTGTAATTTCGTAGTTTTGATTTAATACATCGGAAGTTATGTTCCCGCCTAAAGAAGAAGCTCCAGAAAAAGTTACAAAATCACCATTGTTCGTTCCATGTGCTGTTGCTTCTACGGCTATAACAGAGGATGCGTTTGTAGCAGAAAAAGCATGAACAGCTAAAGTTGCATCAGCAGAACGTAAAGGGGTTATATCATTTAAGTTTGTACCAACCTCTATATATGCTTTAGAGTTTGTACCTATGGCTAAAAAATTATCATCAAAAGAAGTCACCCAACCAAATAAAGCCCTGCAAGTTCCTAATATAGAAGACGGTGAGTAAGTAATCCAACCGTTTAATTTTTCAGGATACCCATTTAAAAATCGAACTTTGTCACACTCAAACCAACCACCTTCGTTAGAGTAGTTTGTTATATTTCTATTTATACCGGGTCTGAATTGTAGTTTTTGTAAAGCCATGTTAATAAGACCAAATTGTTGGCCTTGGTCTCTCTGGTGAATTTTTTAACGTGTCTAAATGTATAAATCTTCCTGAACCTTTTTGTTGAATACCAATTCCAGTAAAACCTTTTGTCAAAGCAAGAGACAACAAATCAAAAGCATCTTCTCTTGATACAGCTATATCTGCGGCTTGACCAGTTGTGTGAGCGCCCGGAGTCTTTTTCTTTCTCTCTATAGGGTGACTTGTATGTCTGTAACCTGATGTAATTTTCATAGGCTTACCAAAAGCTAATCTCAAATCGTTGAGTTTGTCTATAAACTCTGGGTTCATATCACATTGACCTGTATGGCTACATTTAAATTCATATTGTGAAAAATAAGTGCTTGTATTCCAATCCATCATTTTTTCTTTGCCTGTTTTTTCATAGTTTTTTCAATTAAGTCAGCCTGTCCTTTATGTAAAGCAGAGGCCTTTCGTAATTCTTTTATTAGTTTTTTTTGCTGTGCAATAGTTAAATTTGCCATTTTCTACCCTTTCAGATTAGGTTCTTTTTTCATCAATCCTTTAATTTCTTCAGTTTTGTCTTTACTACCAACTGAACTGCCAAAGTAGTAAGAGCAAACCAACCCCACCAAAGTTGTTAAATTACCAAGCAAGAAAATTAAAATATCTTTGTTTGCAGGCGTTACCTCTAAAAATAATATAACAGCAAACAGAGCAAACGCTAACCCCACAATACCGAGTGCAAGTAGACTGGTAATTATTTTATTCAACCAAGGACTATGTTCACTGGTAGAGATAGCCATTTCACGCTTCCTGGCGCTATCTTTATCGGCAAACTCAGCTTCCATGCGTTTAAGACTTCCGTCTTGCTCCATTTTTTTTAACTGTTGAAGAGCCTTTGCCTGTGCTTGTTTGTCTGGTATTAGGCGTTCTACAAGCTTCTCTCCTATTGGTAATAACCCTGATATCAAATTAAACACTTGTCTTTTCCTTTTCTACTTTATAAAACAACTTTTCTATTTTACAGCCTTTATCCGTTTTTGGCTCAAACCAGTTGAACCCTCTTTTTGTATTAGCGCACCAATAGGTGCATAAACTTCTTTCAACCCACTGTAACTTACAATAATACTGGTCTACATGCGGAACTAAAGTAGCCATCCAAAAAGCTATACTAATCATTTATTTATACACTTTATAGTTTTTTGCTTTATTATTTGCTTCACTCATAACTTTAACTATCTCTTTCTTTGTAGCTATTATATTAGGATCAGGGACTTGTTTAAATTTTATATATTCACCATGATGTGACCAACTTGTCCTTGTGTACTTTTTCACTTACTCGCCTCCATAACTGCTGTCCATGTAAAATGCAGTAGCCACAATAAAATTAATACGAGGGTTCCAATTGCCACTCCCATCTTGGTGTTATATAAGAAAGCTTTCCGCCTTCGCATCTGATTATATATTTGTTTTTTCCGCTTTTCTTTGATTTCCCGGCGTATCTTAATAAAGGCTCTGTAGCCGTAAGGCCCATCCATGCCAAGATGGTGAAGTTTTCCCCATGTAAACTCATGCTTGATTGCGTCTTCCATCTCTTTAATTTTCTTTTTTGCAATAAGTTCATCAAATGCTTCTGCCGTTTCGCTTTTGTCCCATGTCAGTTTTTGCCATAAAGTAGGTTTTTTGAACTTCCTTTCTTGTCCCATCCATTCTTGTAAATCAGATACATGACCACTCCAAGTAGATAACTGTTGGAATATATCTTCTAAGTCTCTTCCTACCTGAATAGCTTTTTTGACACCATTGAAAGCCAAATTTGCGGCGCTCAATGCAGTGATTGGATCTATCATCTATCATTCACTCTATTCCCCACCCTTTTTTAAACCCATGTTTGATTATCCTCGTCCCACGAATAATATTTACCATCTGTAGGCATCGCAGACGGTGCTTGCCAGTTTGCAGTATCATCTAATGTCCAACTTGGAAAAGGTTGTGGTCTGATAAAAGCATCAATATCTGATCTATAAATAAAACCAACACCTGCATAGTTTTTTCTATGTATTCTTTCTCGACTTCCTGGTTTACGTTCTTTCCAAGTTTGTTTATATGTATCAGAAGTGCCAAATACGTTATTTAAAAAGTTTATTCCAGCCGTTTCAGATGCGCTCCCGTCTGAATCTAAACAATTGTCGTGAGCAACAACATGAACGGCAGTTACAGTATTGTTTGAATCTAATTTTGCAAAATAATATCTCATAGTTAACTCGTTGTATATTTAATTATTACTACACCGTCACCACCATCACCTCCTGCTCCGATTGGGCTAGTTCCACCTGCTCCGCCGCCGCCTCCAGCACCTAAATTTTCAGTTCCGTCAACTCCGTCTTCTGAGCCAGATGAATCAAAACCTGCTCTACCGCCACCACCGTCACCACCTGCGGCAACATCAGACGCACTATTTCCGGGAAGATTTTCCCCGCCACCGCCACCGCCAGCGTAAGTAACAGCGATCCCAGTAATATCCGCAGTATAACCGTGGCCTCCTTTTGCAACAGTATTAGTTGGACTGGAATTAGTTCCATTCCCTCCTGCCTGACCAGCGCCACCACCGCCTCCTGCTCCAGCAGTAGCACTATTACCGTTAGTGCTTCCTCCGGCTGTACCATGACCCACTACAATATCGCCTCGATTGGAGTCTATCAATGTTTGAGTTGCACTTCCGCCAGATACAGCGCCATTTGTAGCTCCAGCACCTCCTCCGCATCCGCCATCCTCACCGTCTTCAGTATTAAAACCTCTACCGCCCTCACCTCCGCCATTAGCCACGACTAAATCAGGAAAACCAGATTTTGTAAATGAGGTGTTTAATCCTCCTGTAGCAGTAGCACCTGAAAAACCATTACCACCACCTGTACCTCCTGTGCCTACAGTTACGGTGTATGTTTCTCCTGCGGTTACTTGTAGTGAGTTTCCTGCTGAATAAAAAACAACACCTCCTGCTCCGCCGCCGCCACCTCGAACTCCACTGCCTCCCGCTCCACCGCCAACAAGAAGTAATTCTATGGTGTTTACACCTGCTGGAACAGTAAATGTACCTGTGGAATTAAAAGTTTCTACGACAGTTCCAACGTCTCCACTTGTGAAATTAGTCATTAAAAGTTGATGGCTTCCAATCATTATTTTTCCTTAAGAAATATTGCCTGTGAGTACAGCTAAATCGGCTGTATAAGTAAACACAATACTTGCAACTCCATTTGCATCTAATGTATGCAAAGCAGTCGCCTCTAAATCACCTGCTTTTACAGCATTAATAGCAGTGCAAGCCAGACTAGCAGTACATCCGTTTACAGATACAACAGATATTATATCTCCTACAGCAAAGGTTGCAGAGGGAACTGTTATTACAACATTCGCTGAATTAACAGTTAATTGATTCCCTGCATCTCCTATAGCTAATGTGTAGTTACCAGATAAATTTTCACTTACAGGTATATCTCTTAAATTACCATCTTGGTCTGATACTGTAGATGAACCCGTTATAGCTTGTGCTACATTTAACACGGATGCCGCCGAAACTCCTCCGTCAAAATGCGTTGTTCTTGCAACCGTTAACTGTGTTATCTCTGCGGTGTTTAAGCTTGTGACTGCATCTACTACGCCAGACCCTGTGCTATAAACTATAGCTGACCTACCGTCGGGTACAGTTACTTGCGCCCCAGAAGAATTTTTTATACCTACATCAGTGGCTAAAGTATTATTTATTATGTAATTTTTCTCTATATCAGGAATGGTTAAGGTTATACCTGCCGATCCTGTACCTGTTAAATTAAGACGTAAATGCCTAGCTACTTGAGTAGTATTAACATCACTTAAAGTTAATGTGACACTGTCTTGTGAAAAAGCTACATCTGCCGATTCGCAAATAGCCTCTTCTATCGCAGTGCCTAAGTTTAAATTTGTAACCTCTCCCCATTGGCCTGAATTATCTCCAGTTCCCATGAGTTGTATTTTTAAATTTGAATATGATGAACCCATTTTTTTCTCCTATGCCGCCTCTTTTATTGTCTGCCAATTGGGGGTTTGATCCGTATTTATTTCTCCCCAAACTAATTCATTGCCTAAATTTGATGTCATTGAAAATCCTGTAACATTTACATTAGCGTCTACAATTAAATCTATGTTGCCTAAACTAGAATTTCCACTAATACTACTTGCATTTATCCTGTTAACTAATTTTTGACTAGTAGCTCCAAGATTACCTGTTAAACCAAAACCAGTAACACTTATATTGTTATTGGTTCTTACTTCTTCATCTCCTAAAAACTTTAATGCGCTAACTCCAGATAAACCACTAACATTTGCATCCGCATTGGTAAATATGGAGCCAACAGCTCCAACCATACTCATATCAGGTAACTGAGTAGCCTCGTTCCAAGCACCAGAACCCCACGAACTTCTACCCCATCCTCCTTGAGTTGCTACTCTACCTACCGTAACTGTTGCTGATTTTTCAATTCCAGCAGACCCTACACTACCTGAAGCGGGAACACCTGTTACCTCAACTGAAATTACTGATACACCACCCCATCCAAAGTCTGAGGTTCCCCAAGTATTTTGACCCCAGCCGTTTGACATTGTTAGGCTATCCTAATAATTGCATCTGCGCTTGTATTATTTGGGAATATTATAGTAAAGTCTCCGGCAGTAGAAGTTTTGGTTCCTCCGAAATCCAATACGCATACAGCCGCATTTGTTAAGGTAGCCCCCGAATTATCATTTGTAGAAGGGCTATTATTATAAATTAAGCAACCAGCCGCATTTACAGTTACTGTACTAAATGTCAGATCACTGAAATCTAAAAATCCAGTAGAATCTCCTGTAGTTACTCCTAAGTTTGTTAGTGCTGAACCGCCTGCGGTATATCCTGTTCCAACAGATTCGCTATCAGTAACATATGCTGTGGTTCCGGCGCTTAACGCCGCTCCGGCCGAATACAACGCTAATTTAAAAGTGTCTGATGTAGCAGATGCGTCAGGTCTAAAATCATGTACTCCCAATAATACCTGGGCTTTAAAAGATGTACACATTGCTTGTGTAATAGCCATTTTTTACTCCTCTAATAATTTAATTAATTCAGGATAACCCATTTCCTTAAACCTATGAGCTAAGGTTGTATTATGGCTCCTGACCATTTCTTTCATATATAGAACTAAAACTTTTCTTATATCTTGTTTAAAAGCTTCAGCTTGCGCTCTTACCGCTGGATGCGAATCGCTTCCAACAGCTATTATTTTATCCAAAGCTCTTTCTGCAACTTCCTCTGCATTAAAACCTCTACCAGAGGTAGTCATAACTTTTACTCCACCACCTAATAATACTGATGTACTATTCCCAATCATCTTACCGGATACCTCGCTTGTTCGTTTCTATACATATCTTGCCTGTTCTTTCCTTCACTTAACTGTTTAAGACCAGACAAGGCCTCCCCATATCTCTCTTTGTACGCATTAAATACGTCTGACTCACCTTTCATAAAAACTTGAGCCTCTAATAAAGATCCGTACAAGAGAACTGAGTCATAATTATCTCCTAACCATGAAGTATTTGCCGTAACAATAGACTGTGGATAAAAGAAATAATGTAATTCTGTCGTATAACTTTGATCTGGAGTTGGTCCTAAAATATAGGAGTCCTGATCAAACAAAGCATAATGAGTTGGTTTGCCAGTAGCCGTTGGGTCTGGAAAAGATTCTCTAATAAAATTTACATCTTTGTTTAAAAGATAGGAATAAACACCTGTGGAATCTATTACAGCTAAAGAAAAATTAGCCAACCAATCAGATGGAACTGTTAAATATTGATTTCCAGAGGTCATATTTCCTGTAACATTTTTTCTTAAATCAAGAATTTGCACAGAATTAAATATTCTTCTTTCAGCTTGTCGAATAAACGTATTGATTTGCTCTTGACTGGTAAATGTGGCAGAAGCCCCATCCGTGTCAGAAAAAGAGGTATCAGGGAAATCGTTTTCACAATATCCTTTTATAGTTTCAAAAAGCTGTGTGTAATTCATTTACCTTTGGACCCGTTAGAAACAGCTTTTCTTAAGCTCGGTAAAAATCTGTAACTCAAAGAATGAGATACATCAATAGCACCAGAAGAATAATTTAAACCCTTTGTAGCGGCTCCTGTTCCTCTAGTCTTTAATGTTTGTGTTTTTCTAACATTATTCGGATATCCACTTGCCTGTGGAACCGGAACTTTTTTTGGTTGTTTTACAATTTTCATAAATTCTCCTATTCTGTGGTAACTGTTACATTACCTACATTTACATCTGCAACTAAATTATTAGGATACCCAAGACCAAAAGGATCCCGTAATCCCACCGGGTTAAAACCATATTGAGTATTTCTAGCTTTTGATAAAGGATTGGCATTTAAATCTGGCCTTGGATTCCTTAAAGCTTGAGGGTCATCAATCGGTTTCATACCAACTTGTAATTGAGGCTGATCTTTTTCAAAACATTCTGGGCAAACTCTTATATTTACCTTTTTTGTTTTAATAGTCAGTTGTTTTAGTTGCTTTAATTTGTAACGAAATCCGCACCTATCGCATTCTGCAATAGCGTGTTTACCTGAAGCGTAAGCCCTACCCATTACCTTGCAGAGAATGAGCTAGTAGGAACAACCCTAATAGAAGCCTTTTCTCTGTCCTCCTCAGAAGCAAGTTTCCACTGCTCTTCGTAGTCTTGTTTTAAGGCGGCAATTCTTCCTTCAGCTCCTGGTATTTTAGCAGATAAATAGTATGCTAGGCCAGATATTAAGCAATTATAAAACCTAAAAGGTATGGCCTGAGTATTTACTCCGTTTCCTGCGTCATCGATTCTCTTGAGTCTCCAATATACAAAAGTGTAATCTTCAGAGGAGTCAGGGGCTGGATAGAGGTTAATCTGAGGCGGAATAGAACCAGAGGATGTAGTGGCTCCAGAGCGTCTGTCAATATAAACTTGAATTGGTCTTCCTGTTGCATTTTTATTTGGTATTGTTGCGTAAGTTGAAACACTAATTCTGGTAACGCTTAAATCTTGTTGATTAGAACCTGTCCCTGTTCTAATAACGTGTTCTAATAAATCTATGGTATCGGACGGTAAATCATATGCAATTGTTCCAGGAGAAAGAGATACAGATCCCTCCTCTATTGTCCATAAATTTACGCCACGATTAGACCACTCAATTGTTAATAAGTTAAGTGACCTCCTAGCAGTCCTAAAATGATAACCAGTTCTAGCCTCTACCCCACACCTTTCAAAGGCTTCTTCTATGATCTCATTAACATTTGGTGTAAAACTTGTTGTTCCTGTTGTAGTCATTTCTTTTTAACACTATTTATATATTTTCTATACACTCCAGCGGCATCTTTTTTACCCATGACTCTGGCTCTTTGTTCCATCGCTATGGCGGCTTGTATCTTATGAGCTTTAGATCTACCGCTATTTCTAATCTTACTTATACTTTTTACTGCATCATCTCTTGTAGCAAACTTTAATCCTTTTATTGTACCCTTTGGGTTTTCATCCGTATATAAATCAGAATGCTTTTTAGACCTTGCGGGTTGTCCTTTTTTTCTTGGTACTCTTGGTTTTGAGGATGGTTTTAACATTTGTTGGTTTACCTCCAGGATTCCCAGCCGCTCTTTTTCTTTGAACCGCTGATTTTATTTGTGAAGCTGTCATTGTTTTTGCTTTTGCTCTTGGGACGCATTTTGGATAACCACGTTTGCTGGTCTTCGTTGATTTGCGTCCACAGGCTTGGTATTTTCCCTTTTTTTTAGGCGCACCTATATCAACCCAGTCACCTTTTTTACCTTTACCAAACCATTCTTTTAGAGACATTAATTAAAAACCTTTCTATTTTTATCTTAACCCTGTATACGCCCCTTCAAAGGGGTAACTTTCTTGCCCGTGAATTTCTCCACACTCTTTACAAATATTAGTTTGATTATCTAAAGTTGAAAGAGGAGACAAAAGTTTAGGCAATGTCCAATCTAGCTCCTGTTTATCTTCGCTTAATAATAAACTTGCTTTTGTTTCAGCTTCATCAAATGTATTAAAAATATACTCTTTTGTTCCTTTACTTTTTACCCAATTTTTTAGGTTATAAAAAGAACAATAAAGCCTGTATGTTCCACCAAACTTGTACAAAAAAATTTTATTTCCATCGTAGCTATAATTTTTTAAAATAAACATTATTTATATCCTCCACCTCGTGCCTTATATGTACGCACTAACCATCCATTTGCATACGCAGAGGGATAAACATCAAACTTACGCTTTGCTTCAGCTTTTACACGAGCATATAAAGCAGGGTTTGTAGGAGTAGAGCCTGATTTCTTTTTAGTCGTTTTCTTTTTTGTAGCCATTTCTCTCCCTTTCCACTCTTAACTCTTCTCTTAGCTTTTTAATTTCTTCGTCTCTTTCATTGAGTTTAGTCATAAAACTTTTTACTAACTCTCCGCTGACTTCATAATGTTTAATTAAATCATCTTGTCTTTTGCTGGCATCTTCTTTCATTGCATTGAAGAGTCTTTCTGAATACTCTATTTGCTGTCTTATGTAGCCTGCTACCTCCATTTAAATCTCCTTTATCGTTTACCACCTATTCCCGCTGGTGCGGCTCCCATTCCTATTGTACCACTTGGCCTACCTCCTTTACCACCTCCCATTGGCGAGAGTTGTTGTTGTGAATATGGATTAAAAGGTTGGGTGTTTTTAAAAAATTGCTCACCTGATGAAAATAACTGGGGTTTATCTTTCGAGAAATATTTTTTTCTATCTTCCTCGGTAGGAGTCACCATAACAGGAGCTTTGTATCTATTCATTCGGTTTCTTTGATATTGGTTCATATAGTTCTGAGAGTACGGATTAAAGTCTACATTTTGTCTATCCACTAATCCTCTAAACTCAAAAGGGTCAAAAAACGTATTTCTGTAATAATCTAATCCAGATATTCTAGGCCTTGAAGCTGTCNNTTTCTCCAAAGGCATACTTCTTGTAGATGNTAAAGATTCCCTCATGTAAATACCTNACTGAGNGGCTTCAGCGGGCGCTTCTGGAGGTTGGGAGGGTGGAGTCCCGTCAACGCCCGCATCCGCCGTTTTTTCTGGTGGAGTATATCCTGGAGCAGATGTTATCTCTTTTTGTAGAAATTGACTCTCTATTTCATCTAACTCTGCTCCAAACCTTTTAGAATGATAATCTAT
>JGI25132J35274_1000286_pt1 | contig 13783 bp, 21 predicted proteins | sample ETNvirenome_6_30_FD_35274 | JGI IMG/M metagenome (IMG submission 35274)
TTTTATTTTTCATATGCAATCACAAATTGTGTTAATTGTTGCTAGGACAAAAACATACGTCATGTATCCTCCCAATGTCCATATTAGTATTTTTTCGAACAGGCCCATTACTTCCTCAAATATTTCCAAGAAGTTGGAAATGCTTCTTTGGTTAATCTATCTATCTCGTTGGCCACCTCCTGTGTTTCTTGTTGTGTGTCTGGTTTGCATCTCAGGTTACACACCCTGGCGAATGCGTACAGTGTGCCTGACCAATACCATTCTGTCATCATCGACTGTGGTAGCACCATACGTGCCTGCTCTGGTGCCACACCTTGGTTCAATAAGAGATGATAGTAGACCTTACAGCCGTTGATGTATCTGTTGTAGTATTCCTCGTCCGTGTGTACTTCGCCGTCAGAACCCTGTTTGCTGTTCTTGGGTCTGCCCCTCCAAGAAGAAGGTACAAAGAACTCTGGCTTGTCATCTACGTAGCGTCTCGATACTTCGTTCCAAACAAGACCCACTTGGTGTTTCACAAGTTGTCTTGCAACAAACACAGGTGCTTTGATTCTAAATTGTAGTGATGCGTGAGCGAATGGAGACCAGTGCTCGTGCTCTGCGAGATACTTGATCAGTTTCTCGTCCTTGTCATCGAACACTTCCTTTGTCTTGGCGTAACTTACCCGTGCCGCATTGACAACGGATAAGTCTGTGCCCATCTTGTCTACAAGTGTGACTTCCATCTAACCTTAATTATACTAGAAGTTCAATTTGTAAGTCAACAAGATATTCCTCCCGTGCTGTGCATAACCATCTGGTCTTTCGTAGGTCTTATCGCCCACGTTGTTCAGTGAGAATATGATGTTAGACTTGTCATTCACTTGATAGTTGGTATGGAAGTTTGCTACTCCTACCGCAGGTTGTGTTATGGTCGCCCATGTGCCAGAGTCGATGTCAAGGTGACTGCCTGTGTGCAGGTATTCGGCAGTTGTTGTCCAGTTGCCTTTGTTGTAGTCAATCGCTGTAAGTCCAGTCCACTTCGGCCTTCTAGTAACCTGTGTGCCATTGCCGTCTTCTGCTATAGTGAAAGTAGCATTGTTTCTCCAGTAAAGGTTGTCTGATATAAGACTGTTGAACTTCATCTCGACACCATGCCTGTTAGATGTGCCAGATGCGTTGGAGTAAGTGCTGTTGCCATATGTGATCAGATTCTTGAGATCTGTGCTGAAGTACACAACATCTAACACATTATCATTGAACTTGAATTCAAATCCCACATCAGTTGTCTCTGCTTCCTCAGGTAAAAGATTTGGATTACCGTTGTAGCCAAAGTTATCTGATCCATGCATCTCATACAAGGTTGGTGTCTTTACAGATGTTGAGTAGTTGCCCTTCAACTTGAAGTTGTCAGTGATATCATACGTACCACCCAATCTGTATGTAGAGTAATCATCAAACAGGCTTGGATCATCTTGACGTACACCGGCCGAGAGTATTAACTTGTCAGAAGCGATTATGTTAGTATTGATAAAATAACCTATGTTCTCGCCACCCGTGTCTACACTTGCAGAGTATCCACCTCTGTTATTGAACGAACCATCGAACTCTTCGTACTCAACGCCTGGTGTGATGTCCCATTTGTCTTTCTGTATTGTGTTAGTCAGCAATATAGTGTTGCTGGATGAATCATACTCATCCAGTTCTGTACCGTTCACATACTGTCTGTCATATTCTGTACGTGAAAATGTGATGTTGTAGAATCCTAAACCTGTGTCAACTTTGCTTGACAACTGATACAAGTTCATGTGATTTTCAGCAGTGTAATCCAGATCATCGCTGGTGCCGTTGTCTAGGTCAGCATCACTTTCTCTTCTTATGATAGTTGTGTTGATTTCAACTTCTTCCCATTTGCTTTTGGTGTTTATTGTAATGTTGTTAGCATCAAATCCATCTTTCTCTGTTCCAGAAGGTGCCACTGATATACCGTCAGACGTAGTGCCGTCGGCGACTATGCTGATCGCGTGATTGTCTTTGTTTTGATATATCTTGAGTGTTATGCCTTTGGTATTGTTGGATCCCATTGTTGCAGATATACTATTTGCATAACTGTCTGTTGTGATAAAATTTATCACACCACCGACTGCATTGGCACCGTAAAGTGTTCCTTGCGACCCTTTCACTATTTGAATGGCTGTGACATGCTTGATAAAATCGGCGCCTATGTCATGTAGTCCACCAGTTGTTGAATGATCTTTGATTGCGACACCGTTAATGGCAACCATTGTGTGGTTTGAGTTCATACCCCTCATGAACACAGAAGTTTGCTGACCTGTTGGTCCTGACTGTACCACATTCAAACCTGTTGCTTTCGCAATGGCCTGCACGGTGTCTATTGTGTTTGTGTTCTCTATCGCGTATTGATCAATATAGTCAATACTCATCGATGCCGTTGTAAGCACACTGGGATCTCTCAAAATATATTTTGAAATAGTAATGCAGGGTGCATACTCCAACTGCTCACAAGTGTGTTTGCTAGAATGATCTGCTTGAAGTCCTGTGTGGAAAAGCAATAATGTTAAGACTGCTAGTAATATTTTCTTCATCGTCCGTATATCTCCTCGATATGTTTGTTGCAGAGAAAGACACAATTCCTAGAAGAAAAACGTAGAACAAAGTACCAGCCAACGTGTTACCAAAGAAAGGGATAGCCATTGTGTAACAGAGTAGCAATCCTTCCATGGTCATTGGATACATGTTGCCCGACATCCATACCGCAAAGTTTGTTATCACAAAAAATAAGGTTGAAGATAACAAGGCATTTGCTCCTAGATGAACAAACGTTTTCTTTATAGACATTGTGTAATGACTCAATGTGGTTGTTAATAGGATACTGCCGTAAACCCAAAACATCATAGAGTGAAACCCTATGTACAGATCAGAAACAAACATAGCCGTCAACGGTAATAACATTGCCGTAGAAAGGTTACGAGTAAGGTATGGCATAAACACGGCCATAGCGATCACAGGTGTAAAGTTTGGTGGATGTGGTATTATCCTACCCAAGGCTATAAGGGCCATGAGATAAAAGAATAATACTATCTGTTGCTTTGTTTTTTTCATAACAGTTCCAAATTGCCACTGTTAACTTCACATTGTAGAATTAGACATTGCCAGGCCCTCATTCGACAGCGGACTATACTGGTTGGCACTCCGACTTTACGGTTCCTGGTAGAGCCATGGAATTGCACCTTGATTCCCCAACACGATTCAGTATGTGTGTTATTTTATATGAAAAAAAGTGTGCAGTCAACCTTTTTGGTTATAGTCCCATAAGGTCACGTATTTCAGGATTGATCATGTCCCTGCCCCACTGTGGTTGCATGGTTATCTTGACAGCACATTTGAGATTTGGAATGCTTTCAACTTTTTGTTGTACATCTCTAGGTATCATGTCTGCGGCCGGACAGAATGCACTTGTAAGGCTCATCAACACATGCACCCATCCGTTTTCAGTAACCTTAACGTCATATATGAGGCCAAGATTGTAGATGTCTATGCTTATCTCTGGGTCATAACATTCTTTCAATTTTTCAACAATTCTTGGCATGTACTCCTGTTGAGTGGGTGGATGTTCTTTGATATCGCTGAGGTCAGTTTTCAGTTGTGGATCAACTGTGGCGTTGTTGTTTGGTAGCCATCCTGGGGGTGTTTCAATCATTTGCAATCCTTATTATCCTATCTATTAATTCGCCAAGGCCGTTTTGCCTTTGTATCGTCAGCAGTTCTCTAATGCCCAGTGGGACAAAACTCTCAACCGTGAGATTGGCAACTACACTCCTGTGTTCTCCATTGACTATGTCAGTGACCACCTTTGCGGTACCTTTGCTTATGTGTGCGTCTCCGTCCACTTGATACATCATAGTGCCGTCATCCCTGGCTCCACCTATCAACCATAGTTTAGAGGCACATCCACGTATTCTGTTTGATTCGATTTTTGCGGCATCGGGCAAAGGTTCAACTTCTTTTGCCTTGTCTATCAGGTAATGTAAACGATCATGTCCCTCCAACAATCTCAGATTATCACCCATCTCTTTTATCTTGTCAAGAATCATTTTTGTTTTGAGAACGGAAGGTTCTTGCCCGACAGTTCATCTGGTCTTTCTTTGTAGTCTTTTTTCATTCCGAAACCTATACCTTGTCTACCTAACTGGTGTATCTCAGGATCGAACTGTGAGTTTTCACTCGCCTGTTTCTCTCTTTGTTTTTGCCATTTTGATTTTTTCTTCATTTACTTGTCCTTAAAATATTTTTCTAGTCTCCCTTGTTCTCCGGAGTGCTGTTCCCAATCCGGCATGGGATCCTTTTTTTCTGTAAGCACCGCCCATTTCGTTGACCACTTGCCGTTGAATTCTATCCATTTTGCTCCTTCGGGGTCAGTGTCAGGCAGTATGGCATCTTCTGGACATTCCGGCTCGCAAACGCCACAGTCAATGCACTCGTCAGGATTGATCACGAGCATGTTTTCTCCCTCGTAGAAACAATCCACCGGACATACCTCAACGCAGTCTGTGTGTTTACACATGATACACTTGTCGTTGACAGTGTATGTCATTATAACTTCATTAGGGATTCTAGTTTGTCCTCTGCGTGTGCCAACGCCTCTAGTTTCTTTTCAGCAGTTATCACGTAGTCTATGTGTTCTGCAACTCCAATTGGATTCGCGAGGAAAGTTCTTAAGTCTGTCTTAGCGACTTCGATCTCCCCTTCTAATTTTTTAATTAATGCCTCTTTTATCATTTTTTTCTCCTATGTATTAATTGTATAATTTATGCTTGTTTTTGTCAACTGCCGAATGTTCTTATAAAAGCGTTTATAACCTGTTCTTTAACATACTTAGAATGCAGATTTGCTCCTATATCGATCACTATCCTGTTATGCTTACTACCGTTGTAGACCCAATGTGGTAGTGTGTAGTTGTTTAAAAGAAAGACATCACCTTCTGTGATTGGTATGTTACCGCAACCGTACATGCCAAATTTATTTTCCGACGACCATTTCAAAGCAACATAGATTTTTGCCAGTCCCATACTGTCAGACGCATAGTCTCTGTGCGGGAACACATATCCTCCCGGCGGCAAAACGTAAGAGTTCACTATGTTGATGTCTTTCTCATCTGGTAAAAATTTACTTACTTGCTTCCTTACGTAATTGTCATTGCCTACTTTCCACTCATACTCTACCGTATTACGAAACTTCCTGCAATGGCCATCCTCGTCATCATTGTGTCCACCATCCTTAGATATGGTCATGTCCAAAAAGTCTTTAAAATTTTTAGGCCCAAAGAATATGTCACCGTTCCAGCCTTTCACTTGATAAGATGCATCTTCATCCGGAAACTGCCATTTCTTCCGCCAGTCATCTGGTGAGATCAGTTGTTTAACTTCTGTTTCAGTTGGAGTATCGAACTTTAAGTCTAACTTCAGCCATGGCAACTTAAGATGTTTTGTGATCACATCTACGTCGTAGGCGTTTTCTCTCATGGCATCCTGTAAAAGTTTTGGTATATTATTTTTTGTCATTTAACCATTNCTCCATGATCATTTTCCATATTGGTGTTGTCAATTTGATTTCCCACACACCCCCGTGCCTTAATTCTGTACAGGGCTGGTACACTAACGGTGGCTTAGGATCCTGTTGATCGAACCAGTTTTTGTTATATCTGGGGGTGAATGATCCATTCAGCAAGAAGTGTTGTAAGTCTATATCGTCCACTAATAGTTTTTTTATGAAAACCACATTGTCATCGTTGTCATCTTTATTGACAAAATCAATATTGAACACGTCGTCTGACTCCAGGTCGAAGTCCAGCACCACATGATTGGAGGTTTGTAACGTTNGCTCTCTGCTGTTGTGCTTTGATCCAAACACACAAGTCGGTGGGGTTGTGTCAAAATTACAGTCTATAAAAATTTCAATTTTCATCTATTACTNTCTTATAAAGTTCTTGTATCGTGATGGATTCTTTTTCAGCACTGTCCACTAATTTGCCGGTGAATTCAAAAGCCTCTACTTGCTTTCCATCTGGTCTAACAATTACTTTTTTGTTGGAAATGTTGGCCATTCGTTCTTTCTCAATGAGATTGTTGTAGTAGTGCTCTTCACCATCTATTCCAAAAGTATATTCATACATTCCGTTGTATCCAAAATATAGATTGTTCTTTATGTATTCTGGGTGATCCTGTTGTTCAGTTTTTTGCCTGGTGGTCCAGTTGATGTAGAATGGTTTATCAAACAGCACGACTTCAGGTACATCATATCCATCTATTGAGATAGATTTCAATATAATTGCACGATCACTTATTGTGTCATTGTTACTATCAGTTATTGTCTCTCGTCCGTCCTTGTCATAATGGACGATGGTGATCTTGTTTTCTGCCAGTGGTTCGCTTAGGTCATGTGCAAGTGTAAAATATTTCTTGTTGTTTGGCAAGCAAAAGCCATCATGTAAAACTGTTTTGTTCACGAACAATTTTAATTTAGGCCAGCGAACGGATCTGATCGGTTCTATGGTGATTTCTATTTTCATTAGTATGTCCTTAGTGGATCAAAGTCAGGTCTTTCTTCAAGCACACCTTTTTCCCTATCAAATTTTACTTTGGTGGCGTCAATTTTTTTAGTTTCCTTTTTAAGATTTTTTACCTCTGCCCATGCTATCGACAACGCTCTAGTATAATTTTTAGATTCAAATACTTTGTATCCAAGTTTCTCAACGTAATATTGTGCTTCTATTCTCCTTTTAAGCCTCTCTTTGAAATCAAGGGTTGGATTTTGTGTGCATACCCAATCATTTATGTGATCCTTCGTTGTGTCTAGACCAAACTTTTCTGCGTTATCGTACAATGGCGTGTTAGGTAAAAGGTTTAGGGTCAAGCCTAAATTTACTTCTTCGACCAACCCCTTCCTGCCATACTCAGCATACCTGTCAAAAAACTCTAGGGTCTGTTTGAAGTCTTCTTCTGTCTCTGTTGGATACCCAATGATCATGAGGAATCTAACTTTTATGTTGTTTTTGAAAATTTGTTCAAGNCTGTAATGCAGTTCTTCATCTGTGTAACCTTTTTTCATGTGTTCTCTTACAGTTGGACTGCCAGACTCGACACCTATCAACAAAGTTCCTGCACCGCTTTCTGCCATCTTGGTGAAATCGCTAGGTGGCATCTGTCGTTGACCTCTCACTATGAAATGGCTGTCCCAGATAAACCGTTGTTCTGGCGGCATTGCCATACGGAATTCCGCGAGCTCATGCGTCATGTCTCTAAACGCTTTCATAGATCCGTTTATTAGACTGTCCGTAAACCTAAATGCCTTTGCGCCATATCTCTTGACCTGTGTCTTGATTTCCTTGGCTATGCTTCGTCCAGATCTGTATTTGTACTTTGGCCACATGCTGGCAACATCACAGAAAGTGCAGGCACGAACACACCCCCTGGATCCTGTTATGGGTAAGGCAATCAAGCCTTTCTTGTTGGTATAAGATGCAAGTTCATAATCACTGTAATCGGGAAACTCTAAGTCATCTATCTTATCAATTTGTTTTGGTGGCTTGCCGTTAATGCCTGGATGGTCTAGGTTACCCTTTAGATATGCAGGCACACTGAGTTCTCCTTCTCCCCGGATCCAACAATCCATAATTTTTTGATTCATGCAAAACGGACCAAAGTTATTGTCAGTATTCAGGCCGGCACCACCCATAAAGATGTCAATCTTAGGATTTCTTGCTTTTATCAATGTTGCAAGGAGATACGTTGCACGTTGTGAATTATATGAAAATACAGAGATGCCAACGGTAGTGGGTCTGTATTCGACCACTTGATCTATCCATTTTTGTGCCAATCCAAGCACTTGATTGAAAATCTTTTCGGAGTAGAAAGTATGATTGAGAAACCAATTGTCGATCGGCACTAAACTTTCTTTGTCATCTGAAAAAAATTTTTCTAGTTCGGCATTGAAATCAAAAATTTTACATTCGTGTCCATGCTTTATTATTGATGCTTTGACCAAAGCCGCCCCCGCGGGAGTGTATCCAAAATCATCTTGGATACGTGGCGCAATGATCAATGCTACTCTTTTATTCATTGACCTATTCTGGGTTTTGAGACTCTAGTGCCTTTTCCAGTTCAAAGTAGCCACCTATATGATTGCCATCAAGCCATATCTGAGGCATTGTTCTTGCATTTGGCACCATTTCTAAAAGATCCTGTATTTTGTGTCCATCCGCTATGTTCTTCTCTTCGTACTCTATTCCTCTGTTCTTGAGTAAATTCTTTGCTTTCTCGCAATAACCACAGGCTGGCTTGCTCCATACTACTGCTTTCATTCGTCGTCTCCTATCATTTGTTTTGCTCTGACCCAACCATAGAATATCAAGTCGAACCAGATCCAGTTTATTATAAATCCTAATTTTGTAAATTGCAATCCAAAAAGGTATGTTGGCACAAAGAACATGACCAACCAAAACATAAAAATGTAGCGTCTCACATAGTTGGGAGGTATTGCCCAAAATAACCAATTCATAATGTTAATTATTGATTTTTTCTAGAAGCAATTTTATCTTTGGAATCTGTACCTTGCCTTTGTAGTGCAAAATTAATTTTATTATTGGATGGAGCAACCAATGTGTGTTTGTAAGCCTTACGGTGTGAAGATAAAAGTTCTGTATGATGTCAAAGCATTTCTCAACGTCATTGCGATGTTCGTCCGCTTTAAGCACATCTTGTGATAGTTTCAGCAAAATGGAATTGAATCTAGCACACGCATAATCGAGTGTTCCGGTATACTTGTCAATATATCCTGGCGTCACATCATTTAAGAAATCAATTATTTTTTGATTTCTCTCGACGTAACTACGGAAGTCTATCACTGTTTCTTAACTTTTACCTGTAATGGAAAGTTCTCTTGTCTCGCCGCCAGTGTTGCCTCTATGCCTTTTTGCTCTGCGACTTCGTGGGTGTAAGATCCAACCACTCCCTGTCCGTCTTTGTGGATCCTTTGAGTAATGGCATTTGCTTGTTCGGGTGTTTTGTTGAATATCTGTTTAAGCACCCTAACGACGAAATCCATTGTTGTGATGCTGTCATTGAGGAATATAACATCGTACATTCCCGGTTCATCTAATTTTATTTTCTCTTTGGTCAGCGTTTGTATATCTGTCATGTCTTGTATCATCCTTTATTATAGCATATCTTGGTCAGATGTCAAATAAGATAGGGTGGCTTATTACCACCCTATCCATTTTGCTTTACTTGATGTCGATCAGTTTTGCTTTTTTGTGTTCTGGGATAATTCTCTCCATTGACACTTTAAGCAAACCGTCTTTAAGTTCTGCACCTTTGACCTCTACGTCATTTGCGATGGTAAAAGACTTTTGGAACATTCTTTTAGATATCCCTCTGTGTATGATATTACCGTCTTCGTCCTTTGTCTCCTCCTGTTTCTTAGATTTGACNGTAAGGATGTTTTCCTTGTACTCGACTTCAATGTCCTTCTTGTTGAAACCTGCAAGTGCAAGTTCAATGTCGTAGGTGTTGTCACCGGTCTTCACAATGTTGTATGGCGGGAAGTTGCTCATTGTGTTTCTCACAAAGAAGCCGTCATCGCCCATCATGTGTTCGAAGTGGTCGAACATGTCGTCGAATCCTACTGTTAGTGGTCTTAGATTATTAAAAATAGATAGATTTTTTGTCATTGCTTTCCTCCTATGTTAGCAAGGTTAATATTATGAAGATCCTATCTAAGCAATCTTCAACTGTATTTATTATAACATATAATTGTGATATGTCAAATTACGACCTTTTTGGTAAATTACCTGCCTCTTTTGACGCCTAGAAAGATGTTGCTGTCTCTTTCACGTTGCAATTTACGGAGTACTTTTTTGCGTTCTTTTCGTTTTTCTCTTTTTATTTCAGAAGGTTTTTGGTAAGTGTTATTGGCTCTTATTTGATCAATGAACTTGTCCTCTTTGATCCACCTCTTTATCTTCCTGTATGCCCTGACGGCATCCTCTCCATCACGCACTTCAACATAGTAACCTTGGAAACCAAGAGGTCTCTCTGTCTTTTTCCACTTATGTTTAATTTTGTTTTTTTGATATTCCATTCGTCTTTTTAAATACTAACACAGGGTCTGCTCCATTGTCAACCACCGCATTAGTTATCTGTATCTTACTGACACCTCGGTTTCTCATCTCCTCGGCATCAAACTGGTAAGGTAGAATGACTGTGTCCACCACGTTCTTGAGCCCCCTCGCATTTGTTCCAAGATCCTTGGCTTTACGAGCGATGCTTTGCTTTGCTTCTTTGGTAAACTCAATATCAATGTTGTCTAGGCCAAATAGGTAATGTGTCTGTTTAAGAATTGCGTTCTTAGGTTCCGTCAATACACGGACCAATTGTGCTTCTGATAGTGGGTCTATGTTTGTGATCATAGAAAACCTTCCAACAAATTCTGGTATCAACCCATATTTTATCAAGTCCTCTGGTTGCACTTCTGACAGATAGTTTCTTTCGTCCTGCTCTTTTAGTTTGGTCCCAAACCCGATGCCACCTGATTTTTTCGACCTTATCTGTTTTTCCAGTTCAGTGAAGGCTCCACCAACTATAAAAAGTATGTTTGATGTGTCTATGGTAACTGTCTGTTGGTCAGGGTGTTTCCTACCACCATGTGGGGGGACTCTACACTCTGTTCCTTCAACTATTTTTAAAAGACCTTGTTGCACACCTTCTCCGGACACATCTCTGGTCAGAGATGTATTTTCTCCTTTACGACAAATTTTGTCAATCTCGTCTATGAATATGATTCCTTTCTCTGTCTTTTCAATATCTCCGTCTGCATTGGCGTATAATTTTTGAACAACATTCTCAACGTCCTCGCCCACGTAACCCGATTCAGTCAAAGTAGTTGCGTCAGCGATTGCAAAGGGCACATCTAGGTATTTGGCAATGGTCCTCGCCATGAGTGTCTTACCAGCACCGGTGGCCCCCAGCACCATGACATTAGATTTGTCTAGGTCAAAGTCGATAGGTGGTTGTACTATTCTTTTGTAATGATTGGCCACAGCCACACTCAAAACGGTCTTGGCCGCGTCCTGGCCTATCACATATTGATCGAGATGTTCTTTGATGTTAACGGGATTCAGTATGTGCTTGTCACCGGAGTATAATTTCTCCTTACGTGATTTTACAATGTCTTCTTCGAGGATCTCAACACACAGTTTCACGCACTCGTTACAGATTGACGTTTTCTTAGCGCCAACTATCATTTTGGTCACATCCTTACGTGACTTCGAACAAAATGAACAGATCAATGAATCTTCAGACATCAGACCTGCATTTCTTCTTTGATTTTTTCAAAGGTCTGTTCAACCGTCTGCTCTTCGGACACATAATGAATTTTTTCTGGCTTTGCGTGTTCTTCGATCCATATCGGCACGGATGCCTTGTCTACTAACACATATTTAGATTTAGTGATTGCCTGTCTTAGCCAACCATTGTCCTCGCCTTCCATAATGTACACGACAATATTGTCGTTTGGAAAACATTTGTTCAGTTGTGATGCAAAATGATTTTTTTCTTTTTCTTTTATATTGATCAGTGTAAAACTTATTTTTTCTGGATTGATCATAGACGGAGGGGTCACCACTGTGATCATGCCTAGTGTGTCAAACGCTTTAATACCAAGTGTCATATTATACCTCGTTTTGGTTTCTTATCTCTATTATAACTTGTCTGTCCTCAGGAGTCAAGTCCTCTAATTTTATTTCTCCAGAGTCCACTTTGGCCATTAGGTCCTCGATGCGTTGTTCCATCCTGTGATGATAATCCTCTTCGGTGGTTGTCTTTGTCTTGATCTTTTTCCAAGCGGTGTTTTCATTCTGTTCTTCATTTTGGACGTATTCCGCAACGTCTTCAAAGTTACCGTGTTCCTTGTGAAAATTGTCGAGTAATTCTGCCCTCTGCCAATTACTCAGTGCTGGCTTTGGGGGCGATACCTCTTTTTCTGGCTCTATCACCTCGGTAAGGTCAGGTTTGATCCTTTCCTGTATTGGAGAGTGGACGCTCTCTGCTTCAGGCATCTTCAATGCCTCTTCTACTGTAGTTTTATTTTTTATCACCTTACCAGGACGGAAACCTTCTATGTTATGGTCCTCGTATTCTTTCCTTGCCTTTTCCGCTATCCTTTCAAGGTTTTCTTTTTCTTCTTGTTCACGTCTCTTGAATTCTTCCAGTTGCTTTTCTTTGTCTACAGGTGGTGGGTCTAGATCAAACATCACCTCGTCAGGATCAAAGCCGTCTTTGGTATTATCTGCTACTATTTCTTTGTCTTCAGTTTTTTTTTGACCTTTTAGATCTATGTGAGGGATCACGTCATTATCTTCTTGTATGATCTCTACCGGTTTGTCTTCTGGTTTTTCTACTCTTTGATTGAATGATTCGAGTTTTGTTTTCCATTCTCGCAGTTGATCAGTGGCCTCTTCCATCCTCTCAGCGGCGTTCTGCTTGTTCATAGCATCATTCCATTTGAGAGTGATGTCTTCATCATCTGGCTTCTCTAGGTCAATGACTTCCTGTGGCTTAGGTGCTTTCACAGGAAACCTTCTTAGGAAACTCTGGTTGGCCGCTATCAACAACAACACCGCAAGTGGATCAAACACCACTATAATGATCAGTATCACCCATCTTACCGCTTCTGATGTGTTGACCTGATCTGTTATCCCAAAGTCAACTGCCAGTGCGGCAATGTATTTGACAGGTCCAACTTCCGCTTCTAATTTCAACATGGAACTCTGTAATGGTTCCCTTTCCACGATGTAGCCGTCTATCCTGTTCTGGGCGTTAATTATGTTCTGTTCTGCTTTTACTATGTCGTTGTTCACGCCTGAGTTGTCTGCGACGTTGCTTTTCCTTAGGCTGTCGATCCTAGCCTGTAATTTTTCTGTGTCCTTTGCGTAGTCATCCTTGAGGATCTGTATCCTCTTCTGTGCTTCTGCTATCTTGATCGCGATCGTTTTCTCAACTTCTGCTATCTTTTTGGCGATCTCTTCACGCTCTTCTTTCTGTGATGCTTTCAGTTCGGCCGCCGCTTTCTCCTCATTGAAGAATGATTTGTTTGAAGTTAGAACGTCGCTGACGTCCTTGTCAAGTGTTCTCAGCCTATCATTTAGGTCCTTCAGTGTTGTTTTGAGTTGGTCGTTGAGATCCTTCACAGTGTTGGTCTCGACCGCAAGTAGTGTTTTGAATTTGTCTTCTGCGTCCTTGAGGCTCTGTATCTCTATGTCAAGTGCGCCTGTGTTTGACGTAGTTGTACGATTGAGCGTTGACTCCAATCTCACGATCGTGTCTTTCTGTCTCTTGATGTATGTCTCTTCCGACGCAATCTTGCTGTTGATGATCTCAATACGTTGTGTGACAGTGTCTTCCGCTAGATTCTGCTCAAGGTGTGCCTTTGACAGGAATCCAAAGATACCCATTGATGTTATACAGATCAACACAATGACTGCCGTGGTAAGGTATGTCTTCAACAGCCAGCGGGTGTGCTTCCAGTTCCTGTAAAGCCATGAGGCAGTGACCAGTTTACCCACTTCCAACACTGAACCCATAATGACCACAGGCCAAAACGCTCCAGGAAAAATTGTTGCAAGTCCAATAACGGAGTAGAAGATTGCAACTCCAGATATGGACAACGCAGATAGTAAAGTGAGTATCGCTATAAACATTATAAAGTGTATTTAATATAACAGATAGCC
>JGI25132J35274_1000287_pt1 | contig 13738 bp, 19 predicted proteins | sample ETNvirenome_6_30_FD_35274 | JGI IMG/M metagenome (IMG submission 35274)
TATTTTACGTATTCCATCATAAGCATTTGTTCTGCTTGAGCTTGACCTGCGCCACCACCCATATTTAAAAATGTTTGAGGCATTCTTCTAGACACACCTGCACCAGATCTAATATACTCTTCTTCGTCATCTTCTTCGACCATCATGCCATTTGCATAACCGGCTCTACCACCGTCAGCCGCATAAAAATTTTGCATAACATATTTTTTCTGTGGCATGAAATCTAAACCAGCACCTGCATCACCTGCACCGCTGTAATAATTTTTAGCACGTTGAACTTGATATCTTGGATCAAAAACTTCTTCTTCAACTTCTTCCTCATCACCACCCATAAAAAATGGAGCTGCAATAGCTGTAGCACCTAGGCCACCCATCAACATTCTAGGCACACTAAAATCTGCACCAGATTTTCCACCTACTCTAAATAAATCTCCGACCGTACTTAACTTACCACCGGTTCCAAGTGCGCTTCCAGCACCTTTAGCAAGAGCTATTAAATTTTTAGGGTTAAATCTCATAAGACCGGTTCCTGTTCCACCAGCCATAAAAGAACCACCTAATGCACCAAGACCACCAATTAAAGCCATCTTACCTATAGGACTTTTAACAACTTTCTTTAAGGCACGACCAGCTTTCTTTACAAGTTTACCTACAAAATAACCTTGTCTAGGTTCTTGTAAGGAACCTATTCCTGATTGTATTTGTTGGGGTTCTTGCATTCTAGATATTGCCATAATTTTACCTTAATTCCTATGTTTACTTGGTTTTCGAGAACAAATCAAGTGTAGGCATAATAACTTTTACGTCCTGTGCCATCTCTTCGTTTTTAAAACCCCTTGCTTCCCAGTCTTTTCTTTCCTTAAAAACCTCACCTGTCTTTAAATGTCTATATGTAGTCTCTACAGAGGCTGCATCTAATTCAGGTATTTCATGATCATCTACTACTATTGTTTTCATTAGTCTATTTTCTCCTTTTTAATGTTTAAATAACTCACTGCAAAATCAAATGAATCTGCAGTGCTTGATTGTATGGTAAAAGATGACCCACCCTCTACTATTAAAGGTTGGGTTAAAAGCTCTGTAGTTTCATTAGCTGTTAAAGCTTTAGATTTGATAGCTGTAATACTTTTGTTTGTTACCGTCACTACTGGCGTGCCAGCAGAAGTCACCAAAATAGATTTAATAATTATAGTTTCGTTTACACCAGGGTCACCTGCTGCAAAAACAGTTAATGCACCACCTGTAGTATCATTATCTTTACCGACAAATTTATATTGGTTTACTACTGCCATTATTCTAAAAAGAAACTTTTAGCTTCTATCTCCTGTTTTACCTCTTGTTGAAAAGAAGTATTTAATTTTGTAATTACTGCGTCCAAGTCCCTAACCAATGATTGTAAATTTTTTTGATCGTATTCTGGTTCAGCTCTTGTTAATGATTGTACAATTTTTGCCATTATAAAATACTTGCTAGTCCTCCATTTTTAAAATTTACTCTACCACCATAAAAATATCCGGCTCTACCACCTCTTGCATAATGTTGTGAGTATCCTTGAGATGTTCCTGTACTTGGATCATTATCATATGTGGCTTCTCGAGCAGTTTGTCCTCCATATGTAGCAGTGTTTCCACCGCCACCACCAGCTATGTTAGCTGCTTGATCATAATTTGAACTTGTTACACCTCCTGGTGCATCATAACTACCGCCACCTGTTGTAGTACCAGTAGTATCAGTAGTATCATCTTCTTTTCTTTTCTTGTCTGCATCTTTTTTATCTTTTTTCATTTTATAAACTAGTTTTGTTTTCTTACGTGCTCCGAGTATGTCTTCTTCTGCTTCATCTAATAAACCTAATCTTTCAATTAAATCTTTACCTGGTCCTGTGTAGTTAGGGTCGTTTTTAGCGGCTTCAATTTGAGAAGCACTTAAATTATATTTACTACCTAAAGTATTTTCTATTGTACCCCTTCGTTTATCGAATGTACCTGCATCTATTTTATTAAGATTGTATCCTGCCATAATACCTCCAGCAGTATTATAATCATCAGTAACAATTCTACCTATGTCATCTGTAAATATACCTGCACCTCTTGCTTCGTTCTCCATAATAGCTCTTTCATTAATAGGCATTACTCTACCTAGAAAATCTTTTGCCATTCCAAAACCCTTTCCTATTAAACTATTTTGCATATAACTTTTTATAGCACCTGGTATTCCTGGTTCAGGGACACCTGACGGTACGCCATAGTAATCTGGGTAGTTGTCCATAAATTTTTGTGCTTCTGTTATTGAAGAGTATTCAGGATCATACGGATCAACAAATTGTCCTTCGGTTGCATACCGCATTCTTGCATCATCTATAAAACTATCAGCACTTTTTAAAGTAGCTGCTCTTCGCTCAGGACTAAATTTTGAAACATCTAAAACAGTATTACCTAACCTCATTACTCCAGGTCCTGTGCCTGACTCATAGGTACGAATTAAATTAGCTGCATTTTGAGCTTTAATAAGCGATGGATTAAAAGTAGATTGTGGATTAAATGTTTTAGAATATATTTCACCAGCTTGTCTACTTGGAAATGGATTGTAGTCTTGTCTAATATTGCTCATGTTTGTGTTGTAAGGATTAAAACCATCTCCGCCACTGTTTGTAAAAGCATTTGTATTTACAATACCTTCATTTGCTACCGGTGGCACTGGTGCAATAGGTAGCTGAAAAGGACTCTGTAAATATTTTTGTTCAGGGATATATTTAAAACCAGCGTCTCTTATCTCTTGGTCTGTAGCCATTATCTTCTCCCTCCTGGATGTATATCTAATCTAAATGTTCCTAGTTTCCAATCTTCATTTGTAGTTGTGTTAGCAACTTCTAATGCTATTTGTCTAGCTCTTACTCTTATATCTTTTTTAGTTGTAGAAGAACTACACGTAAACGTAGTAGTGGTTTCACTACTGTTTGGATATAATCTTGTTTTAAATTTAATAGAAGTGTTTCCTGTCTGACTAATAAAATCTGGTATAAATCTACTGATCCTCATAATATATTCACCGTCTCCTCTCACGTCCGGCATTCCTACAGTCTGTCCTGTAGTATTTCTACGTTGGGTAATATCAAAATCACCAGAAGTAATAGTACCTATTACAGCAGTTGTCACACCACCAGCATTAATTTGATCGGTCCCTGTTTCCTGTTGATAGTATATCGTACTTCCATCTGTATTACCAATAACATCTGATGACGCATTGTCTGATAGTCTGTAGTAAGTTGCATGTGGTCTATCAAATACCGCAGAATCTTGCCACGCTGCTCTAGGTAAAGTACCGGTTGTCCATATTGGACGTTTAGGTGATGAGTCAAGATAGTTATAAGTAACTACCCTGTCAATTTGATTTGAGGCAGCTGTACAATAAAACCAATTTACTTCACCAAACAAATTATTTAAACCTGCATTAATGAGATCTCTAGATGTAGCATTTATATCATCATAGACATGATCTTCTACAAGACACGGCATTGATTTTAACTGACCATCGTATGTAAAGAAACCATTCTCAGACATCCAATAAGCTGTACCATCAACCTCAATACAAGCATTCTTACCAAACAATCCACAGTTAGTACCAACTTGTTCAAAAGCAAATACAAAATCTCCTCCTACAAATTTCATCAAAAACAATGCAGTATCACTCCATACATAAATTGCATCCCTACCTTTAATAGCACCCATAATTTTAGAACCATCAGCTAGTCTTTGTGTACCAGAATTGTTTTCTGCTTTTACTGTGTAAGCATCTGTGCCATCTATATTTTCTTGATCTGAGAAACGTATAAACATATCATCTTGAGTTGTTGCATCTCCAACAGTTGTTTCTGTACCAAAAAATACTAAGTGTCTGTCGGGTGTAGATACCAATACATGACGTGATGCTGTAGGCGCATTTGCTAATATTGTAGCACGATTATTTACAGCTCCAGGTGCTGAAGCGTCCCATTCAAAACATCGACCATTATATATAAGTGCAATTAATTTTGTACCGTAGTTATCTAAAACCCACAAACCTGGATCAATTGTAAAGTCAGAAGAAGCTGGGTCACCCCAACCAGAAAAACCAGAAATATCTGTAACAGTATCGCCACTACTATGGGCAGCTTTTGTGGTACCGTTAACTTCTCTTGCACCACCACTTAAAGTATTTGTTGTAGTATTGTTAGCTGTAAAACTTATATCCTCTGTGCCAATTCTTATTTCTCCTGCTGATGGAAATGCTGCTGAGTTGGTTAAAGGAATATCTGTTACAGCGTCATTGATACTAGAAGCTAGGGTTGTAGTTGCGGCACCCAAAGCAGTACCACCAAATAAACCAGCACCCCATCCAAATCCACCCAATTGTTGTGATGGTCCTACATGATAATAACATAATACAGAAGCGCTGTTCCCATCACTTGTAGTCAAAGGTGTCCCTGTTTCAGTATTTTCCATTGTAATTGTAAAAGTTGACGTTGTTGGAACTGAAGTAACCATATATTTTATGTCTTCAAACGTAGCATTACTGTAAGTAGAACCAGCAGGAACCCCGGTAACACTGTCAAATAAAACAATATCGTCTTCAATTAATCCATGAGACCCGGTACATGTTACTGTGACTGTTTTAGATGATGATGTACTTGTAAATTTTGCACCTGTTAAAGTAGCTCTTATAGGATGTATGTCATAATATATACCTCCAGAGTAAACATATAGAATTCTATTAGTCCCTATTGCCGCGTATTTAATACCTGCGTTATCGTCCCAATGATGAATGGCTCTAGCTGCACCGGTTAATTTATCTTGTCCTAACTGTTGCCAACCGCCTATTTTTTCAGGTGACCCATATCTAAAACGTACGTTATCACCATCAAACCACTGACCTTCAGCACCTGTTTCTGTGACCTGTTTGTTAAACCCTGGAGCAAAACCTAATTTTTGTAACATATAAAAACCTTTGAAATATTTGATTTATGTTATATAATAGTTTTATATAGAATGAAAGTCACAATATAATGGTAGAAACATATAGCAATATATTGCCGAAAGCAGTTAATAAATTAATATTAGAAGAGCTCTGCAACTCTTGCAGGTGGAGGTTGGCTTTTGATAAAGGTCCCAGAGATATATATGTATCAATGTTATTAAATAAGGTAGATAAAGATTTTGGATGGAATATGAGAAGTTACCATCGTACAGAACATTTTGATGAAAATGTAAAACTTAATACTTGGGCTCAAGTTATTTTTTATCATGTAATTGAGACTAGTAAGAAATTTATAAATCCTATACCTATTAGATTTAACTGGAATTACTACAACAAATCCTCTACAGGTAATTTTCACACTGATTCTGAAAACCCTAATTCTTATTCTATTTTGTATAGTATTCACGATACTGACGGAGGCGTACAAGTAGCAGATTCTTTTTACAAAGATATAGAAGGTGAGGCAAAATTATTTCCTAGTTCTGTTGAACACAAAGGAGTTGGTCCTACAAACAATGTTTTACGTTTTAATTTAAATATTGTTTTTGAATGTGACGCTACAATAAGATGATAAAATTAAATTCAGCAAATAAACTATCCTCAAACTCCTCTTCTCTAATGGTGAGTTATTTAAGACCTGTTCAAATAAGCTTTGGTAACTACCCCTATATAGAGGACCTACATAATTTTATGACTATTATTAAAAATAATTTATTAGACAGTGAATACTGCGCTACTAATGTTTTAGGAGGCAAAACAGATTGGAATTTATTTAATGAACACCCTTTATTTATAAAGTTTTTAAACTGGTTTATAAATAAACATCAAGTAACTAATTCTTGGCTAAGATTTTTTTACGAAAAAAGACAAATAACTAATGCTTGGGGTAATGAATTAAAAAAAGGGCACTCGGTTAAACTACATGAGCACGCTGAACATCACGGCATTCTATATCTTACAAAAGGAGCACCTTTAATTGTTCCTGAATTAGAATTAGAAATACATCCAGAGCAAGGAGACTATTATTTTTTCCCCCCTCTTTTAAAACATTATGTCAATGAAATTACAGAAGATGAACCAGCTAGGTATAATGTTATTTTTAATATTTCTGAAAAACATAATTGGGAAAAAAATAAAGAAATAAATAAACTCCAAGGAAATGTTATTTAAATTATGGATATTAGAGATGCTATAATAGAAATAAATGGTTTATTTAATTTAGACTTAGCTGATAGAATTGTTAACTACATTAATTATATTGAATTAAAACCTCTTGGTGTTGGTACAACAGACAAACCTAATTTAGAAATAAGAGATGTTAAAGGCAGATTTTTAATAGATTATAAAAATCCAAATAATATGTCGGACAATGTTTTTTTACAGTTAATAAAAAATGAAATCTTTAAAATGCTTCCTATGTATGTAGCTAAATACCCTAAGTTATTATTAGATCAATTAACGCAATGTGACCTTTTAAAATATAATGTAGGCGGTAAATATGAAGTACACGTTGATTCATTTATTAATGCCCGTAGAGAATTAAGTTGTATTATTAATTTAAATGATGAATACGAAGGAGGAGAATTAGGTTTTTATGATGCCTCTCATACAAAAGAAATACTAAGATGTAATTTAAAAAAAGGCGGAGTAATTTTTTTTCCAAGTAATTTTATTTATCCACACAAAATAAACCCTATAAAAAAAGGAACTAGATATAGTATTGTAGCATGGATAGCATAAGAAATAAAAAATACATTTATATACCTAATTTTTTTTCTAAAAATGAATTAAAAATATTACAACCTTATTGTAAAAACGTAGTTAGTAAAGGTGTACTACATGACCCACAATCTCCTCTTACACCTTCTTACTATAAAGATCCTTTAATGGACTCTTTATTAATTTATAAAAAACCTTTGGTTGAAAAAATATCTAAATTAAAACTTTATGAAACATATGCTTATTGGAGATATTACATACATGGGTCCACGTTAAAAGACCACACAGATAGACCTTCTTGTGAAATAAGTATAAGTGCTTGTATAAATAATTGTGGCATAAAATGGCCTATGCATTTTAATAAAAAATGGTTAAATATGAAAATTGGAGACGCTGTAATGTATTTAGGTTGTGAGGTTTTACATGGAAGAAAACCTTTTAAAGGAATTGAAAACCCTCAAGTGTTTTTTCATTATGTAGATCAAAACGGGCCATATAAAGATCATAAAGGAGATTGTAAAATATGAAATATAAAGTTATAGAAAATTTTTTAGATAAAATTTTATACGAAAGATTAAAAGAAACTATTACACATTTAAACTTTCCTTGGAGAAGGATGGAAGGTTCTACTGGTCCAAATACTCCTACAGATAAAGGATATTTTACAAACAGTATTTTTTGTGAATTTTTTATTCACGATTCAGAATTACACTACAATTATATGTATCCAATTCTTTTAAAATTAAAAGCTAAATCTATAATTGAAGCAAGAATTAATATGTTTATAAACGAATTGTTTATTGAAGATACAGGCAACTACCATACAGATTATCCATTTGCCTGTAATACAGGCATACTTAATTTTACAAATTCTGATGGTGGGACTCAATTAAAAATGGAGGATAAAGAAGTCATTATACAGTCAAAAGAAAATCAACTCTTACTTTTTGATAGCAATATTCCACATAGAACAGTGGTACCAAAAAACACAAACATAAGATATATATTAAACTTTAATTATTTTTAAATATGAAGAAAAAAATTATAAAAAGAACAGAAGATATAAAAGATTTCATAGGTATATATGATGGCTATTTAGATAAAACTTTATGTGATCAGGTTTTAAAACTATTTAATAATCAAAAAAAATTTCATAAAATTTTTAAAAGGCAGGATTATCATAATGTGTCTTCTATGTTAGTTAAAGATAAAGCAGTAACTATTCATAAAGGTAATGTAGAAAATTTTACCAAAAATGAATTAAATTTTTTAGTTATAAATTTTCAACAAGCTTTAGACCACTACGTTAAAGAAACCAATATTTTAGAATATCACAGACCATTTCATGAATTAGCTTACACAGATATAAAGATACAGCAGACTTCACCGGGTGAAGGTTATCATGTTTGGCATTGTGAAAGAAAACATAATGATCCAACCTCTAATAGAATACTTGCTTTTACTATTTATCTAAATGAAGTTAAAGGTGGAGAGACTGAATTTTTACATCATAAGAGAAGAGTAGAACCTAAAACAGGTAGAATAGCAATATGGCCTGCAACATTTCCTTACATACATAGAGGAAACCCACCTTTAAATAAAGATAAGTTTATAGTTACTTCGTGGTTACTGCTTGTTTAATTATGCTGAAGTGTAACTTGTAGGTCTTGCACCTAATCTAGTAATTTTTTCTGCTTCAGTTTCTTGTCTGAAACCACCTTCTGCACTTTCATCTGCTACATCAAAATCATTGTTGTTATCCCATGCTGATTGTAAATCAGCAAGATATTGTGCATCAAATCTATTTATAAATGTAGTTCTAAAATCTCCTAAAACATCTGCATCATAAGATGAATGCGGAGTTCCATCAAGATGTTCTACTTGGTCGTTATCAACATCATCATCAGTAAATTGAATAGCATTAATATTACTGTATGATGACCAAAAACTATTGTCATCTATTGTTACTACACCAGGATTTGTAGGTGAAAAATCTTCTGTTTTCTTAATGATTTTTTTATCTACTGGTATTACTGTCCATAGTCCGTGTTTTGACATTTTTTTCTCCTTATGTTTTTATAATATATACCAAAGTTAAGTAGGGTTGCAATACTGAAGTTGCATTCCCTGTAAAATTTATTGATGCATTATGAGCATGTTGATTACCACTACCTGCACCAGGTGAAGTAGTTTCTGATCTATCAAATTGAGATCCTGAAGAACCAGCACCTGATCCTGTGTTATAACTGTGTGTGTGACTTGGTAGTTCTGGAACAGTTACAGCGTGTTGATAAGTACCACCAGTTACATTTCCAGTTTTTGTTACTGTGTTTGCTCCCCCTGTAGAAGTTAAACTTTTTGACGGTGAATTAGACACACAACATTTATCTGTTAAGTTTGGTAAATTAAAAGTAGATGCTCCATCACCAGCTCCATAGTCCGTGCCTATGACAGCAAATAATGCTGAGTAAGTTGATCTTGATACAGCAGCTCCATCACATTCTAAAAATCCAGTAGGAATACTAGAATCACCCCAAGGTACAATAATACCAGTATTAACCCCTTGAATACCTGTAAGGTTTGCTCCTGAAAAATCATATTTTGTTGCTTCGTAATTTGCCATTTTTCTCCTAAGTCTTAATAATATATTTTATTGTTAAATAAGGTTGTAATACAGAATCTGCACTTGCGCTAAATGCTAAAGATGAATTATGAGTATGACCTCCACCACCACCTGTGCTTTGAGTTGAAAGTGGGTTAGCTGGTGATCCAGTAATAACTGAAGATATATTACCGCCAAGACCATTTCTTCCATAAGTAACTGCGGCATTTCCAGGACTTGGGTGGTCGTGAGCTGCAATTTCAGGAGTAGTTAAAGTATGGTTAGCAATATTTCCAGTAACAGTTCCAGCACCTGCAACAGTATTTGCTCCACCAGTTGAAGCAAGAGCTTTTCCAGGAGATCTCCCTAAAACTACTTTATCTGCTAAATCAGGTAAATTAAAAGTAGATGCTCCATCACCAGCTCCGTATGTAGTTCCTATAACTCCAAACAAAGTTGAATAAGTTGATCTTGAAACAGCTGCACCAGCACATTCTAAAAAACCAGTTGGTAAACTAGCATCGGACCATGGTACAATTAAACCTGTGTTTACACCTTGAATACCTGTTAAATCACTTCCATCAAAATTATATTTAGTTGCTTCGTAATTTGCCATAATATTTTCCTACGTCTTAATGACATACATTAATGCCATATATGGTTGAAGTACAGAGTTAGTTCCTCCAGTAAATCCTAGTCCCACTATATTGTGGTTGTGGGCTCCACCACCACCTGTAGTAGGTTGGTTAAAAGTTGCAGTTGGGTTTCTTGTAGCAGATTGCCCCATACCCATATTGTTTTGAATATTGGCAGCTTGAGCTGCTAATGCTTGTTGGTGATCGTGTGAAGGCAATTGCGATTCTGTTAAAGTGTGATTTGCTAAGTTACCCGAACAGTTTCCACCTTGAGTTACTGTATCAGCACCACCAGTAGAAGCTAAAGCTTTTCCTGGAGATTTACTTATTACAACATTATTTTGTAAATCTGGAAGGTTAAACGTACTAGCCCCATCGCCTGCACCGTATGTAGTTCCTACCACTGCAAATAGAGCTGAATAAGTTGATCTTGAAATTGCAGCACCAGTGCATTCTAAAAAACCTGTTGGGGCAGATGTTGTTGTCCACGGTATTATAATACCTGTGTTAACACCTTCAATATCGATAAGATTAGATCCGTCGAAATCGTACCTAGTAGCTTCGTAATTAGCCATGGCCTATTTCTCCCTATATGTCCAACCGGTACTCGCGTCTCCTGAAAAAACTAATGAAAAACCAGCGCCTTGCGTATTAACTACTAGGTCGGCTGCTGCATTAGCTATGTTAGAACCATTTCTTCCAACAGTTAATGCGTTAGTATTGAAATCGTATCCTTGATCTATGAATGAAACTTCATCTCCTGCTGAAGGTGATGCAGGTAGAGTTATTGTAACTGCTCCACCATTTGTATTTACTAAAAGTTGATCACCAGATGATGCTGTGTATGGACCTGATTTAACGGCCCATGTTGCTGCGGGAGCTGCAAAAGAAGCTTCAAAAACTCCAGTGTTTGTTGCGACACCATCTAGATAAATAAATTTATATCCTTTATCATCATCTGCAAAAGTAACTGTTGCACCTGAACCAGATACAGCTTTTAACTGAACTGTGTGTGCACCTGTAGTGCCATTTTTAATTACGTAAAAATTTTCTGTTTCTAAAGGAAAAGTTATAACTCTGTTTCCAGATATTGTTCCTGAAAATTCTATAATTCTGTGTTGAGCAGTACCTGTTAAAGCACCATCATCTATTGTTAAAGCTTGAGTTCCTGCACCACCTGCAATAGATAAACTTAAAACACCGCCTGTTAATTGTTCTATAAGACTTAAATTTGCGTTAGTTTTTGTTCCCCATGTACCAGCATTTTCACCGGTTGCCATTAGTTCTAAACCAAGATCAGTATATGTTGATGCCATAATTTTTTTCTCCTAAACTACGTGTGTTACGTCTGTATACGATGTATTTCCCGTAACGTCAACATCATTATAAGTAGTATTTCCTGTAATGTCAATGTCAGCATATCCCGTAGTTGTAAGTTCTCCAACAGCAGTTACAGCTGTTAAACCTAATCCATTTAAGGTAGCAATTGTAACCTGTACAGTAGTAAACGATCCTACAGCTGTTGTGGCTGATTGACCTGCTAACAATGCAGGGGTTATATTATCTATTGTTAAAGAACCTAAAGAACTTGTAGCAGAAATACCTACCAAATCTACAATAGGATTAGACGTAATAGTAATATCTCCTAAAGCAGTTTGAGCAGCAGACGGAGCAGTTATACCCATTACATCTGCAGGCGATATACTTCCTACTGCACTTGTAGCGGAAAAACCAGGTAAACCTACTGAATGATCATCTGCGGATAAAAGTCCTACAGTGCTTTGTAAACTAAATGCGGGAAGGACTGTGCTAAAATCTGATTTAGCAATTAAAGAACCTACAGCTGTTGAAGAACTTAAACCAGTTATTCCAAAAGCCATGTCGTCAGGAGTTAAAGCTCCAACAGAAGATGTTGCAGATAATCCTGTTAAATTAAATACTGCTGACTCAACAGTACCCCAACCATTTTCACCCCAGTTAAGTGTACCCCAACCAGGTCTTACTTCTACAAACTCAGTAGGTACGTTTAAAGATGTTGTTAATGTAAAACCAGGTAACGAGGCGACAGGGTTATTACTTTCACCCCAAGGCTCTTCACCCCATAGTGTTCTACCCCAACCTTGTTGAGGAAACGCAGATAATTCACCTATACTAGATGTTGCTGATAAACCTGTTAATTCAGCAACATTACCGGACTCACCCCATGTTTCAATACCCCAACCATCTTGGCCCCATCCAGTTTCATTAAAAGCTGAAACACTTCCGACTGTTGATGTAGTTGATAAACCAGTTATAGGAACTGGAACTTCAGTTTGAAGACCGTAACTATTTTGACCCCAGGTGGTTCCGGATTGGTTCCAAGTGTTAGCCATAAGGATTTACTCCTTATGCTATCTGAACGATTGCGTTACCTGCAGTTTGAGCTGGGAATTGAACTGTGAATGTTCCACTTGTTACAGTTTTATCTGCACCAAAATTAACTGCACAGACTGCTCTGTTAGTTGTGAACCCTGTAACTGCTGTTGAGTTGTAAATTAAACATCCTCTTGCTGTAAAAGAAGCTGATGTCCAAGAAATATCATTAAATTTTACGCACGCTGTGTCTGTAGATAAAACTGGATCTGCACTTGCAGTTAAAGCTTTTCCACCTGCATCGTAACCTGTTGCAGTAGCACCACCGTCAGTAGTTTTTTGACTAACTTCATGTGTTGAAGTTGGTTTTGCGTTTGCGTCCGCAGGCGCTGCGTAAGCAGTTGTTGATTTACTAAGTGAAGCTGAGTCACTAGCATATAAAGCTATTTTAAATGTGTTACCTGTAGGAGCACCACTTGCGTCGTTAAAGTTATGTCCACCTTGTAGAATTTCTACCTTAAATGAGTTTGCTATTGCCGATGTTATTGTCATAATTTTTTACCTCAATTTACGGGGACGGAGATTTAACTTGTATTCTAACTGTACCATCAGTGTAATCGTCTCTTCTTCGTCTTCCTAGTTGCATTCCTGCAAACTGTTGTATTGCATTTTTATATCTATTTTCATAATATGTCAACATATCCATTGGACCTTTTAAATACCCAAAAGCTTCTACTAAACATGCATATAAAAGGCCTTGTGGGAAGTTTGTACTTAAGTATGTATTAGCATTAAAATCAGTTCCAGATCCAAGACCATTTGGATACTTGTTATAATAAACTCTAAATTTGTAATTAGCATCAGGTGTAGGAGCTAAATACATTCCTCCAGAAGTAGTATCTGTAATATTGTCAGCACCACCAAACATCGCATAGTATTTGGGAAAACCTGTTACAGAATTAGTAGTATCTGTAGGAGACTGTATGTCTCCAGATGGTCCAAATTTTCTATCAACAAACTCTGACAGATATGTTTGATCTTTTTTCTCCAACCATTTACCGTTTCCTTCTGTATTAGCAACAGATTCAAAAACTTCAATTCCTCTTACAAATAAACATCCAGCCGGTGCATTAATTGTATTATCGTTTGTAACTAATGTACCTTCTTGAACAAATCTTTCAGAATCCATAGGAAGCTCTTGATATATTCTAAGTTGAGCAGCCATTATAAAACCATCTAAAATAGCTGTAGTAAAAACAGTATCATCTACTTCAGCATAATCTAAGATAGCTTGTTTTAATGTAGTATAAGTATAATTTTTAACTCCTGACATAATTAAGCCCTATCATTTATCGGTCCAATTGTACACTGAAAACCGCCTCCTGTTTCTGTGCTACTAGCATTACTAACTAGCTCA
>JGI25132J35274_1000288_pt1 | contig 13715 bp, 14 predicted proteins | sample ETNvirenome_6_30_FD_35274 | JGI IMG/M metagenome (IMG submission 35274)
CAAGAGTTTGTCTTTGTTGCCCAAGAGAAAGTACCGCCTTATGCTGCAAAAGTATTCAGAATTACAGAAGAGCAAATGGATATTGGCTGGGAAAGAATGCAGAAATTTTTAGAGGACTATAAAAATTATTCAAAAGGTGGACATTTATCTATTTATAATTCGCCAAATATTGTAGACTTAATACTATAACTATTATATTTACAAATATGCAGTATATGTCGAAATACATCTGTGTCTATAGAGACNAACAAGAACTCCAGGCTATTGTCATACCAGCTCCTAATCAGGATACAGCTGAGTTCTTTGTNAAGTTTGGAAAGACGNTAGATCCAGAAAATGATTTCGACATATTAAGTATTACCAAATTNAATCCAACGCAACATATCAGTTTAAGAATTCATTAAGAAAAGGCTAGGTGGGAATCAGACTTTACGGAGAATGATGGAGGTCCCTTATGGCGTCCTAGCAAGCCAATTAAATTATAGTGAAGGTTTAGCTGGTTTTGCAGCTGGCTCTTCAGTTACCCAAGCAGGTGGAGCTTCAGCAGATTCTGCCTTCATTCCCTCTACTGGTTTAAATTCAAGCACTTTGTTTTTGTCGCCGTAATCCGGGTTGTCGCTTTTCTCTATACCGAGTTTACATACAACCTTTCTACCAACAAGCTCAGAAGCATTCGACGGTGGATTATCTTGTAGGCCCAATGCTTTTAATAATTTAGCAAAGTTTCTAGAAGCAATCTCTCTAACCATTTCCTGCTTACTGGAATCACTATTGTTATACCAGAGATTGTAATTCTCTCTAATGATCCAGTTGTTATACTTATCTTCATCTACCTGCACTTCTAATTTCAGGTAATCATTACCAGCTGCGGATGTAGTCTTTTCGCAAACACTAACTCTGCACTTGTAATCGCCTTCTGGAATAAAGGAGTTACCTTCATCCCTGCTTTCAAAATCAAACTTGACGTCAGCAAAATCGCTCATTTATCTTCTCCTTTAGTAGTAAAACCAAGTTTATTAATAACATATGACAGGTTAGGCTCTTCAAAAGAATCTAACTTACCACTCCTATCCTTGGCAATATAGTTATCGCCAATTGTTGTTTGCAACCATCTATTGGTTACTTTCTTTCCTTCTTCATTCTCTTCAGTAAATGTTCTAAGGCATAATACTTCATCAAAGAAGTAAGGAATCTGTGTCGGCAGTTTAGCACCAACCATCATAGGCTGATAGTGAAACATACCAGTTGACTCATCTCTGAGTTTGTCTTCTTTAGCAACAAAGATTACATGAATCTTTAGATCTCTAAACCTACGCATAGTTTTAGTCATAACTTCTATAACTTCTCCGTATGCTCTTCTAGGATCTTTAGATCTAGCTTTCTCTTGCGCTAACAATAATTCAGACATTTCAGTAACACTATCTAAACAGACAGTATCATAATCAAGTTGTCCACTTTCTAACAACGCAGCAATCTCTTCAATCTCAGATGCTTCTTTAACTTCAATAGCGGTTACATTATCTGCATCTTTAATAGATAACAGGCCAGCCTCCATACTAATAATTAAAGTCTTACCTGGTGCAGTAGCGCACGTTGTTGTTTTACCGGCGCCAGAGGCACCATAAATTAAAAGCTTGGCCCCTTGNTTTTCTACCAACTGGCTNGGACTTTTAATACGTTCTAGGATATTCGACATATTCTTCTCCATAAATAATAAAAACCTATTTTAAAATAAAAAAATATAATATACAATAGGTCAACTAGATAAATTAACGGAATGTATAATGAACGAAATTAACCCAGTACAATGGAAGGTTAATTATCTTTGGAGAATAAAGAGCTTAGCTGATAAAGAGCTAAGTGTCTACACATCTCAGAAGATTGAACCTGAATATAAGGAGCGAGAAGTGAGAAGAATTACCCTGAAGGAGTATATCGAATTTGTAGGTATTGAACCTGCAGCAGAACTGTTTGGCTGTTCGCCAGCATCAACCAAAGCTTGGAGGTATGGAATCAGACAACCATCTATCAAACAAGCTAAAAAAATTATTCACGCCTCTGGCGGAAGATTAGATTTTGAATCTATCTTTGGACCTGTTGAAGATGGTGTTGAATAAAAGTGTTCAATTTAAACGTAACAGCGCAGGATTCTGCGTTGGACTTAGCTCTTGCGTATGCTGAATATGGACTGAGCGTTATACCTCTACAGAGGCATAATAAAGTTCCGCCTAAAGAATTAGGCAGTTGGGAAAAGTATAAGACAGAGCAACCAACGACAGAACAAATAGAGAAATGGTTCAAGGGGAGAAACGATTTAGTTGTAGCCTTGGTCTGCGGTAAGTTTATTGTCGTAGACGCAGACACACCTGAATCAGTTAATTGGGCAGAAGCCAATTTACCAGTAACACCTTTTAAGGTGGCAACTGGTAAAGGTATGCATTATTACTATAACAATCCGGAAAACTTTACAACTTACGTAGCTAGAAGGACTGAATCAACAGACCCAGCTAAACTTATTGACTTACGCGGCGTCGGTGGCTTAATCATTGCTCCACATAATATACATGCTACTGGCGCCATCTACGAACCTATTGTTATACATGATTGGGGCCTAAACGATGTTGATGATCTTCCGGACTTTACCAAAGAGTTATGGGTAAAGATTACCGGAGCAGAAAAATTAAACGGTAAGCCCATATCTGCTCCGTTATCAATCAAGGGTGTAAAAGAAGGAAGTAGGAACGACCAAGCCGCAAGACTTGCTGGTTATCTAATAGCTAAAGATATTAATGTAGACTTTGTAGAATTTTTTGTTCAGTCTTGGAATAGACAAAACAATCCACCTCTTGATCATACAGAAATATCTACAACGGTTAATTCAATACAAAAGACGCATGATCGTAAAAACCAACAAGCACCTGCTTATATAAAAAGTACGCATTCAATTACTGAGCCAACTAACTTATATAATCCTCCAGGTGTTCTTAAAGATATATACGATTACTCGGAAAATATAGCCAAGATATCTCAGCCAGCCATTAGTATGCAAGCTGCGTTATCTGTTGGATCTGTTGCAGCAGGAAGAATGTATAGAACAGATATGAATAACTTTTCATCTCTATTCTTTATGTGTATTGCTAAATCAGGTCAGGGTAAAGAAAACGTAAAGACTGTTGTTGAATCCATATTGGATAAAGCAGACCATTCTGATTTAATGGCTGGTGATGGTTACACATCTAGTGGTGCTATCTATTCTTTACTTAGATATAAACCAACTCATATAACAGTTATGGATGAATTTGGTAAACGTCTTGAAAGTATATCTAAGGCATCTAACTCTAATAAAGAAGACGCTTTGCAAGTGTTAATGGAAACGTGGGGTAGGTGTCATGGTGTCTTGCGTCCAGATAACTACTCGATGATGACGCTTAATCAAAAGCAACAAAAAGAAGCTATGGATAGATCTACGATTAAACCTGCTATTACGTTAGTCGGTATGAGTGTTCCTAAAAACTTTTACGGCGCTTTGTCAACCGGGCGTATTGTTGACGGTTTCTTAAATAGATTTATTGTCGTTGAGTCTCACGTCCCAAGAAGTGTGGGCAGAATGATACCTTATGTTGAGCCACCTAAATCTGTATACGATTGGGTAACTGATGTAAGACAGACTAACAACGAAATGGAACAAATAGCTAGAGACAATGCTGAGCTAGATTTTAAACAACGCATACTTACCTTTGATGATGATAGCAGAAACCTATTAGAGAAACTTGCATACGACTTAGTAGACCAACAAAACAAATTAGAAAAAGAAGGTTTAGAAGTATTGCTATCTAGAACTAGAGAGAAAGCTATGCGCTTGGCTTTAATAGGAGCTTTGGCTGATAACAAAAGAGCTAAAACTATTACTGGTGATATAACCCAATGGGCTATTGACTATGTTAATTATTACGACCAGTTATTAATAGAATCTTGTAAAGACAAAGTTGCAGGATCTGAAATGGAAGGACGTATCAAACAGATACTTAGCTTTATTCGCTCTCAAGGCGAGTGGGGTATTAGTAAACGTGATATTGATAGACGTGAAATATTTAGAAGTATGAAGTCATACGAAGTAAAAGAAATTATAGAAAGACTTAAAAACTCAGGAGAGATACAAGAAAAGGATGTGAAGAAATCTAATACAGGTCGACCAACCAAGCGTATTGTTGCAATAGACCCTGAGTTTTTTAACGAGGATTGATGAGAAGATTTATAGGTAATTTAATTAGTAAATTTTTAGAGTGGTCTTTCCAAAGACAGGAAGACAAATTTATGAGACAAGCATATGAAGATAGACAGAAGGGCCTTAAAAGAAAGTGTAAGTGATGTAGGCTTGGGTATTCTTATAGCAATACCTTTGAGCTTTGCTGTATTAAACGTATGCACTTACTTTGAATTACCTAATTTAACCATTTCAATAATACAAGTTGCAGTTTTTACAATTGTCGGAATTATTAGAAAGTATTGCGTAAGAGTAATATTTAAAAAAGGAGATATGAATGGAACAACCTAAACCTAAGATGGAAAATATCAACGATCAAAAACGAGAGGAGCGCGTTGCTGGTTTTATAGAAGGACTCTGGAATGTTAGATGTCATAAGCTTCCAGTATCATACGGCCTAGATTACTGGTGCGAAAGCAAAGAAGTTTCTTTTTGGCTAGAAGTAAAATGCAGAAGTTTTGGTATAGATAAGTATGACACTTTATTGTTGTCGTCCAGCAAACTACGAATGGGCGCTGCTTTATCGGCTGCAACCAACCACCCTTTTGTTATTGTTTATGCCATGACTGATAGCGTATACAGTCATACCTGGCAAAAAGATAAAGTGTATGACGTTAGGTTTGGAACGGTAGCAGAGCCTGTATACGAGGAAGACTCAGAGCCATACATACATTTTAGTAAAAATGAATTGGAGTGTTTATCCCCACATCCTTTAGGTTTTGATAGAGAAGAAATGGGATTAGTTAAGAACTATAAAAAATAATGACGCAATATAAAGAATTAGTAGAAGAGCAAAGACTTAAATTAAGCAGAGAAAAGTCTGAATGGTATATACACGTTAACAATGGGAGCGGTTATACAGAAATAAAACAAGGTAATATTATTAGAATAAAAAACCATAAAACAGGAAAGGTTAAAATTATAAAAGATGACGATTAACAGTAGAAATAAAGGCGCTCAATTTGAAAGAGATATAGCCAAAATATTAAATGAGTTTTTTGAAGCAGAGGGTATTGATTATCAAACTAAAAGAAACTTGGATCAGTATCAAGGTGCTGGACAATGTGATTTAAACATGCCCTATCATGCTGTTGAGTGTAAGTTTTATAAAGAGGGTACAGGATTAAAAAGCGCTTGGTGGAACCAGGTGTGCGAATCTGCGCAAGGCAGAATACCAGTTTTAATATTTAAGTTTAACAGAAGGCCAATACAAGTTTGCATACCTTTACATGCAATCAATACTGAGTGGGAAGAAGATAATAAAAAAATAGCCTTTATGCCTATGGATGAATGGTTAGAAATATTAAAAAGAAACTGGAAAATTTATTCTATGTTAGATCGTCTTAAAAATGTCGACAGTTAAGCTATGTTAGAAAGTCTTTGCGCTATATCAATATTTGCTGGAGAGTTTCCTAAAAGACTAGGACTCATTATGCCAGATGGTCTTGCAGGAACAGGTGATACTTCAGGTAAATCTAGTTGGGTTGTTAATCTTGGAGGTTGTTGTGTTTGAAGTTGTGTGCTTAATTCTTCTGTTATATCTCCTAGATTAGCTTCATCTATAGCCTCTTCAGCAATTGCTCCCAGCTCTTCGCCTCCCTCAGCAATACTTTGTCCTATAGATATAGCTGGGAATAATCTTAAAGCATCTCTAAATGCTTGCATTACAATGCTTACACTTTCTTTATCTGCTTTAGCCAATCTTCTTACAACTGCAGGATTTCTCATTACAGAACCCATAAGCCCTAGCTGTACCAAAGTTGGTAACATCGCTACGTTAAACGCGTTAACCGCAACAGCTCCAGCTATCAAAGTACCAGCTCCTCCACCTTCAGCAGCAGTCATCAATCTCAAATCTTGAACTAAATTACGCAATCCTTTAACAGCTTCTCTGCCGAACATTTCATCCAGTACAGCATCTCCTTTTGCGTTTAAGGCTCTCTCTAGTGCTTCTGGATTAAATACCTCGTCTACTCTTTTACCAGGACCAACGGCAAGATTTAATAAATCTCTCATACTGTCTTGTTGTATTTTTTGAAATGTATCTGCATCTACCACTTCTTTTATTCTTGCAATATTGCCTGCTTGCCCGTTTCTAAATAAAATGGTTACGATTTCTTCTGGATCTGCAGATTGTATTCTTGACAGTAATCTGTCTGTTTCAACTAAATGTTTTGCGTTTTCAGCATCTACNAGTTTGGTAACAACATTTCTAAATTCTGGCATTTCTAATCTTTCAACTATTTCAGAAAACTTTTTAGCATCTAATCTGGTATTTATTTTGCCAAAGTCTGAAAGAATAAGTTTAAGATCTGGAATGTTATCAAACAAAACATCTCTGGTTGACCCAAGTTTATCGTTTATAAATTTAGCAAAAGATACCGGATTAACATTTCCAAGATCATCTACTGAATTTACTAAAGCTTCCCTTAATACATTTTTTTGCAATTCAGATTTTACCTCTAATCTGGCTTTTGGATCTAAAGCGTTTAAAACTCTGTTCAAAGCTGTAGGATAATCTTTTCTAACTACTTGAGAATATATTTGATCTACGTCAAAAGCATTTGTTGCTGCTTCTTTTCTTATTTTGCTTACAACAACGTCGTTAAAAGGTTTAATAGCTTTTTGATAATCTGAATTATATTGTCTTATCAATTTTGCAGCATATGATATATTGTTTGCCGCTATTTCTTTATCTACTCCAGCGCCTACTCTTAAAAAAGCATTTCCAGATTCTAAACTTTTAAAAATATCTCTTATTTCTCTGTCAACTTTATTTAAAGCCAGCCCCAACTCTTTTGAATCAACTCCAGAACCTCTTCTTACCGCAAGTATAGCGCTTCTTAAATTATTTAAAGCCTCAATAGACATGCCTTTATTTTNTGCATCTTTTAATATTTTTTGTAAAGCTGCTATAGGATTTGATGGTACCTGTTCAACCGCTGACTGTAATCCAAGACCGGGTTGTTTTTTTACTAAATTATCTACTTCTNTTTTTAAAGATTTAAGATCTACATTTATTTTTCCATTTACCGCATCCAAATTATTTGTTGTTAAAAAATCATCTATATTTCTAGATCTTTTAACAAAAGAACCAATAGCAATTTCGCTTCCTGCATCATCCAAAACAATGCCAAATTGTCTGTCGTAAATTTCTTTTAAATCATCTCTTATTTTTTGACCAATACCTATTCTGTCTGGTCTTAAAGTAAAAGCTCCGTCGTCTATTTGTTGTATAGCATTTTTAACATACTCTTGAACGTCTTTATTTGTTTTTGCAGCGTCGTCCGACATTTGTTTTATAAGACTATCTACTTCTCCTTTAGTTAGCTGACCAGTTTTAAAAGCGTTGCCAACAGCTTGTAGGTCTAAGGTTTCGTCGTTTAAATCTTCTAAAAATTTTCTTAATCTTTCGTTACCATACTGTATTAATTTTTTATCTCTTTCAGTTCTACCAAATACAGTTTCAGCCGCTGCTTGAATACGACCAGGTATAGATCTTCCTAAAGCTCTTTGCGATACAGCAGCTTCGGTAAAAGACCTAATGGTTCCATCTTCTTGCGCCTTTTTAATATCTTCAAAAGTTGGCATTCTACCTAATCTGTTTTTAAGTAATTCTACTTCAGCTGGATCTGCTCCGGATGCTATAGCTCTTGATATATCTACATCTACTATAGGAGCCTTTCTTCCAAGCAAAGCGTGTAAGGCTGCGCCGCCGCCTTCAAATAATCCTTGTCCTATTCCGCCGATTGCAGCTTCAGTAAAAACCTCTCCGCCAACTTCGCCAATTGTTTGTTTTTGTAAGCCTCTTACAGTTTCTAAAGCTTCTTCACCTAATTGACCTCCGCCAGTACCTATAGCTGCTGCCGCGCTTCTAGTAATTCTGTCGCTTTTTAAAAATGGTTGCAGGGTTCTTAGTAATCTACCATGCGGAGATAGAGCAGCTATTGCTCCAGCTAATGGGCCAATAGTCCCCCCAAAATCTGCAAAGTCTGTAAAAGAAAAACCCTCTTCGTCTATAACAATATTTTTATCAGACACTTGATCTTTATCAAGCATGCCTTTGTAGGAAAGTCTTCTTTGCCCTAAAGGAGTAATAGCTAGATTGCCTCTAGTATCTCTGATAAAACCATCTGATCCAGCATATCTTTGTAATACTCCTTCTTTTTCTTCCATATTGTCAGCCATATCTAGCTGAGTTCTTAAGAATGCGTTTTGAATGCCAGTTTTATAATCGAAGTCTTCTTCTTCAATTATTTGAGCGGTTCCCTCTTTGGCAAGATATTCTTTTACTGTTTGAATAGCCCTTTCTTCTTGTCCAGGCTCGCCTTCAACTTCGATAATTCTGCCGTCTGGTAATTCAATTTCATATATCATATGTTATCTCAATTGCAGACGAATCCTTTCACCTTCTGGCTGAATTTGCTGAGATAAAATATCAAACCTACTAGGTACTTTATAACCAACATTTTCAAATGGTTTTCTTGCTGCTAAATAATTTTTGTATGAATTTTCTTTTTTCTTCCTAGCCCTTTCTTCGGCTAGTTCAAGTTTTTGTAATACTGTTGCTTGGTCTGCTTTCCAATCAATAGCACCTATTAAATTTGCAGCAACCTGCCTATCAAGGTTGGATATGGTTCTTCCAGATTCACCTGTAAGCTCTTTAATATTACCGTTAATAATATCGTTAATTAAATTTTTGGCTATTTCTCTATCGGTTAGTTTTTTTCCTCCAGCCCCAACAAATGCTTTTGCTTTTCTTATATATTCTCCTATTAGTGGAGTCAGGCCGGTAACATTTCCTGTTTGAACATATCTTCTTGCTTCTTTTATAGCCCCAATAACTGCATCAGAAGTATCGTATTCAAAGGCAGCATTTGATAAATCGGTTTCATATTCAGCTTGTTTTGCTCTAAAGTCCTTACCCATATCTAATTGTTTTTTCAGTCTTTCTTTCTCTAAATCAGCTATTGCTTGAGTTTCAAGTTTTTCCATTTCAAATTCTCTTTCTGCAAAAGCTTGTTCTTCAGCCGCTCTTTCAGCTGCAGCTGCCGCTGCACCTTTCGCCAAGCCTTCAGCCATACTGTCAGAAGTTGCCAAACCAGCTGATATGTTTCTTATTAATCTAATAAAATTAGGGTTTTGAAAAATAGTTGTTTGGAATGTTTTTGGTTCTTCAGCTTCTGATTCTACTAATACATCTGTTTCACTTTTTTCCTCTGTTGGATCTTCAGTAATAACTTCGCTGTTTTTAACTTCAACAATTTTATCATCAGTAATTTTTGCAGCAACTTCTGTAGAACTTTCTTTGGGTTTTGAAGATTCTATTTTTTCTAAATCAGCTGCTATTTCATCTGGAGTCGTTATTGCAGCATCTTTTAAACCCTCTCCAGCAGCAAGAGTTGTTCCTAGGGCTGCTGCTCCAAGCGTTGCTTTTCCTAAGCCGGTAATTTTATCCGCGGCTGTTACAGCGGTTGCTACCCCTCCAGGAGAAACAGCAAAATCTGTAGCAGATGGTTTGTAAAACATTCTTCCAACTCCAGATACACCTGCTCCTACAGGCCTTCTTAAAAGTGCAAGCGATCCAGCTGTTAAAGCTGTATTAATTAAATTGTCAAAACCAGAAGCCTTTTCCATATTTAAAAGAGCCTCTCTGGGATTTCTTCCCATACCCATATCTATAGGTATAAGCCTATCTCCCTGTTTTCCATAAAACTGTCCAGTTTCATCGGCAACTATATCCATGAGCTCAGTTTTTTTAGCACTCATTAAAGTAGCGGCCAAAGGATCTCTGCCTCCGCCAATACCTGCACCAAAACCTGTTATTTCTTCTCTGGTTATACTTCTGCCCGGATCAACAAGGGTAAATTCAGGGGTAGCTTCGCCACCCTCTTGAAACATTCTTCTTTGTAATATATTCATTAACCTGTCGCTGTTCCTGTATTTTGACCATAGTTTCCATATAAGCTAGCATAAGCTCCCAAACCAGCACCTATACCTTTTTGTAAAGGATCTATAGGCATACCATATTGTTTAGTTACTTGAGCCTGGCCTGATTGATACTGAGGAGCAAAACCCTGCATAAACTGCATAGCTCTCATTGGATCTTGTCTTTGTTGCTCTGCATAGTCGTATTCTCTGCCGTATTGAGTTTCCATTAATTCTCTTGGTAATCTACCCAGACCCATTAATTCTTGTCTTTCTTGTTGGCCAAGTTGTTGATAGGTTTGTCCAAGACCTCCAATTTGACTACCAAATCCTGCTAGTCTTCCACCTATTCCGCCTAGTTGTTGCCCGTATCCTGCTAGAGCAGATCCGGTTCCTCTTGCTAAGTCTCCTCTTGCTTGGCCTAAACCTAATATGTCACCAGCGTAGCCACGTCTTGCACCCATTAGAGTTTGACCGTATCCAGCTTCTCTTTCTCCAGCTCTTTCTAAGGCACCTCTGCCAAACTGAGATTCTCTCATCGCTGTTTCTAAGGCTTGTTGAGATAGTCCTGCTAAATCAGATCCAATAGCTCTTTCTGCTCCAGCTGCTCCAAATCTAGCAGCTTGTTCTTGAGCGCCTCTTTCTGCAGCCATAGTTCCTAGCTTACCAATCTGTCCAGCTAATAATTGACTGCCACCTAATTGACCGGCTCCAAATCTTTCAAGACCCGCTCCTAGTTGTTGACCTAGTCCTGCAAGTGTTCCGCCAGATCTTTCTAACGCTGATTGTTGTCTACCAAATTCACCCATAGCTGCTTGTTGCGCTCTTTGGAATCCGCCAGATCTAATATTTGCTAAAGCCTCTCCAAGACCTCTACCTAAAGCAGATTGTCTTTCTCCTGCGCTTAGTCTTGCTCTAGAGCCAAAAGCTGATTGGCCACCAGTTTGTATATCTCTAGCTCTTGCGGCTATATCTTCTTTAGCGCCGCCTTTCATTATATCTTCAATTGTTTGTTGAACGACTTGTTGTTCAAACGGATCGTAAAATCTTGCAGTATCTCTAGGGTCAAAAGTAGCTCTTCCTGTTTCTCTGGCTATCATTCTAGCCTCTTCAGCGCCACCTCTTAATTCTCTTAAACCTGCTCGTCTTGCCGCTTCTTCTTGACCAACACCTCTTTGAAGCTCACGCAAAGCTTGAGATCCTAACATCTGCTCTCTAGCTGCGCCGCCCATCAAGGACTCTAACCCTCTACCTGTTTGCTCTCTAGCAGATTGAATAAATGGCTGCATTACCTGAGAAGGTAAACTATAGGCTGCAGCAGCTCTTGGATCAAACCCCTTTAACGCTGCTCTTTGAAACTCTCTTGCTGAAGGTCCTCTTTGACCAAGACTACCAATCAAATCTCCTAGTCCTGCGCCGTACTGTTGCTCTGCCTGAGAAAAATAAGGTTGTTGTATTTCTCCGCCTCTTCTAGTTGCTTCTATAGCTTCGTTTAATAAACCTCTTTCTTGTCCAATTAAACCCATTCCCCCCAAGAGAGCTTGCTCTTGGGCTTTTAAATATGGCTCATATCCACCAATACCGCCGTAAGCTCTTTCTATAGCTGCTTGCTCTAACGGAGAAAGGCCAGCCGTTTTTCTCATCGTTGGCCCTGAATCTAAATATTTTTGAGCCGCTCTTCTTGAACCAGCAATAAGTCCTTCGTAATCTGGAGAGCCAAAATAAAGCTCTCTTACAAAAGGATCAGATATTACATCCGTTCTTCTTATATCTGCTAATACTGGATTAATTGGATCTGCCATTATATTGCCTCAAAAATATCCATCAGTTGACGCATGTTTTCTACGCCTTTTTCTCTAGAAGCGCTACCGCCTTTTATAAGCTCTATTCCTGATTTTGTTTTATTTACATCAAAAGCACCAGCACCTCTAGTAGCTTTTGCAGTCATTACGTATTCGCCGTCGCTTAGCATCGCAGGTATATCATCTGAAGTACCTGTACCTGGTCCTGCTGACTCGCCACCGTCTCTCATATCTAATTCAGCAACTCCGCCTACGTTAAAATATTGTCGATATACTGGACCGCCCATATTAAATTCTAAAGCTTTTTGAGCTTCTGGAAGGCCAAACTCGCCTCTAGTTCCGCCTGTTCCTAATTCTTTTGATAATTGGTATCTGCCAAGAGCATCCATCGTTACAGCTGGAGTTTCAGCTAATCCACCCATTCTTTCTTTAGCGGATTCGTAAGTTATTTTACCAAGCAATCCTGCAAGTGCGGCTGCGCCTAGGTTTCCTCCCATTCCGCCGCCTCCTGCTCCACCAATAAGGCTTGCAATTCCCTCTTGAGTTTTTCCTCCAACTCCTTTTAAGAAATCTTCAATTAAGCCTATTCTGCTTTGTCCTTGGCCTGTTTCTGGATTGTAGTCTCCTACAGATCCTTGCCCTTCGCCAAATAAACTTTGCAGAAAACCACCGCTAGAGGTAACTTGATTCAAACTATCTGGTTGAGTTCCAGCGGCTATCATTTCATCTACTTGAGCTTGAGTATATCTTCTTCCGGTAGCAGGATCTTCATACATAATTTCTTCTTGTCCGCCGCCAAAAAACTTTCCTATACCTTTTCCTATATTTCCGAAAAGACCAACATCATCCTTACCTTTAAAAATAAATTCTCCGGCTCTGTCTTTTAAACCGCCAATACCCTTGCCTAAGTTGCCAAATAAACCAATCCCATCTTTACCCTTAGTAACAAACTCTTTTATATTTCCAAAAATATTTCCTTTTCCAGCAGCACCCGCAGCCCCTCCTTTACCGCCTGCAAATGCGCCAATAACTGTACCAAGATCACCCTTGCCTTTAGCTAAATCTACAACAGCCTTACCTCTGTTATACATAATTGCAGGCCCTTGCCAAGGACCAGGAATAATAGCGGCTACTGGAGCTAGTTTTTTAACTACTTTTTTAACTTGTTTAAATTTTTTCTTAAGCCAGCCAAACTCTGGTAATCCTGTAATAGGATTAATAGACATGCCGCCGCCAACGGTATATTCGTCCGGAGATAGGCCTGCAGCCCTCATCTCGGCTTCTATACGCTCTCTTGTTTCTGGGGAGATAATAGGAGGTACGACCATTTCGCCTTGGGCGACGTGAGCCATATATTGGTCTTCATCTCTACCTAATCTTGCTAAACCTTGTCCGCTATTGTCTATTTTATTCATCATACTATTGTAACCTTAATTTTCTTCGCTGTTAATTGATTCTTCNTCAGAATAAAGCCAAAAAACCAACAAATATCTATCGCCTTCCTCAACCGCNAAACCTCGATGTAGGTGAGTATAGCTAGGAAATATTAGACCGTTACCTGTCGGTAAAGGCTCTACGATTCCCCTGTTTAAAAATTCTGTTCCGCCGCCTTTGTAGTCGCCTGTATTTAAGGGTACTACAATACTAACATCTGAACTGGCGTCGTGGTGCCAAGCACCTTGTTTTTTATCCTTTAAATTGTAGTTTGCTATTTGTATATT
>JGI25132J35274_1000291_pt1 | contig 13667 bp, 22 predicted proteins | sample ETNvirenome_6_30_FD_35274 | JGI IMG/M metagenome (IMG submission 35274)
ATTTAAGCACAAACAGCCCATGCCAAAGTATATATAACCCTATGAAACTATAGTATTGTTGCTTAGGCAACTTGGTTGGAAACAACCAGCTAACAGGTGGCGACACTTACGACGGCTGGCTTCTTACCAAAACACAAACGCCCCCGAAACGAAATAATGGCTTAGTTCCCGAAGGTTCGCAAGAACAGACGTGACGATGACTAACATAACATAAGCGAGTTAGCTGCTACACTTCCAGAAGGCGTAGTTTCCACTGGTTAGGTCAGAAGTAGTTTCAAAAGATACAAACTGGAGTAGGTATCTGGGGCGATTACAGTCAAACGCACAAACCGTCATGCTGCTAGTGGCGAGGAGGTCAAGCTCTGGGACATTTTGTCTAACGTCACTAGTCAGTTGCAGGGGTGAAATCCCATGCACTAACTTGTCATGTTGAACGGCCTCTTGTGTAGACTTACGCTTTTGGAGAACTTCTTTCCGCTCACAAGGTGGCGAGAAGGGCCAAGGGCAAGTATTGTCTACGAGAGGAGCTACCAAAGTAGGTTTGTGCCTGACACATACAGTCATACGCAAACGGTTGTTCGCTAATACACTAGCCTAGAGCTAGGGCGAAACTAAATTCAAAAGGCACGCTTCGAAACCGTGCAGCAGTAATGCCAGCTAAGAGTAGCTATCTTAGTTGCAATGGAGCCGTTTGCTTATCAGACATTCCCCGTGCGGTAGGGGAGACAATCAAAGACCGTATGCCTTGCGGTGATAGGGGCATTAAAACAGTTATCTCCTGAGTGCATTCGCACAAAATAGTGGGTAATCCTTGTAAGGATTTGGCAAACGAGTCTACCTGACAATCTACCGAGCTGGTATGAATCTAAGTAGTCCCCCACTAAGTTACGGTTAAGCCCTAAAGAGATAAGATGGAGGGTGCGATACTCGTCTTTAGGGCATAACAACTTACAGTAACAAAGGGTGTGTTATTCCCTTTAACAGCCTCGTATCTTGCTGGGGTGTTACAGTTGCAAGAGAGGTCTAGCCTTGCCTCCTCCGAAAAAGGCCACTTACAGTAACAAAGGGTGTATGTTCCCTGAATCAAGCCCAAGTCTTGCAGGGGCCTGTTACAATTTGCAAGAAGGGTCTGGCCTTGCCCTCTCCGAAAAGGCCACTTACAGTAACACGGTTGGTTTTGCCGTTTCATGCCTGACTTGCAGGTGGTTACAGATGCAAGGGGGGTTTGGTCTTGCCCTATTCCAAAAAGGCCACTTTTTCTATAACCTTTCGGAATCTATTTTGTAGCTAGAAAAATAGGTGCTAAGCACAAAACATAAGGTAAAAGCTTATATATGCTTACCAAACTAATATGGTATGAGCAAACAGAACTCAACAACCGAATCCGCATTAATGAAAGAAAGTGAACTTCAATTACCAAGTTCATTGTATAACGAAAACGTAGTAAGCTGTCCAGAATGCAACTGCTTATGTATTCTAAGGCCATCTCTAAACGAATACCAAGACATCAAATATGCTTTCTGTAGTAATTTGTCTAACTGCCGTGCAGGTGGTCACTTATGGGAGTGCAGAAAAGAAGCTTAGGTGAATAAATGGCCCGAAGAAAAGAATACAACAACAATGGAAAGTCAGTCCTGCTTCATGTAGGCATTGACAAAGAGAAAGAGTACATCCTTGATTGGATGAGAGATAATTTTGACAATGTGTCAGAAGCAATGTGGATTATATTAGCAGACCACATAGAAAAGGTAGAAGAATCTAGAGCGAGCTATACTTTAACTAGTAAAGGTAAAAGAATGACAGCTCAAGATAAATTCTTTGCACTTGTGGAGAAATGGGGGTGAGTGGGTGAACAAAGAAGAAATAATAATGCCAATAGATTACGCAGGCAATGACCAAGTTTACACTACAATATCAGTACATACTTCAGGTAAGATTTGGAATAGAACTGAAAAGAAAGTGTTAGATGAACAAGACAGCAATAGTAATAAATTTGCTAATTGGTTAAGGAGTCAATTATTGCCAAAAGGTGGCAGAGCAAAGATTGATAGTTATGGCAATGTTTATCTAAGAGGTAAATTAAGTGCTGAGCTAGATTACGTACCTGTTTGGATTAAGGAAAATAAAGAGCCAGTAAAGTCATTAGAAAGTTTGTTGGAGGGATTATGAACAAAGGGAATCCGTTGACAAAGGAAGAATGGAAAGTATGTCCAGAATGCAAAGAACCGCTTGCTAAATGGAGTACAATGGCAGAAGACAGGATTCACTGCAAGCATTGCTATGTGAAGCTTAAACATGGAGTATCTGACATCAACAACTGTTTTCAAGGGTCAGTTATTACGATAGATTAATGAAACGACACAAAGCAGGTCAGGATGAACAAACGACACTTTGTGGATATAGCTGTACAAAACAGGAATATCGGATTATGAAACATAGGCATATCAGTTTTGTAAACTGTAAAAAATGTTTGGAGCTGATTAAATGAAAGTATATTGTGGCTCTACAGCAGGAGTCAAAACATTAAGTTATCTTAAAGAAAAAAATTATGGTTTAATGTTGAATCCAAGTTCATGGAAATACAGCCAAAACAGTGCGTTTCCTTGGCAATACTGGGCTTTAGATAATGGAGCTTACAAATCATATACTGATGGTGTAGATTTTGATAAAACTAAATTTCTTAAAACTATATATGAAAAATTACCAAAATCTAAAATGTCTCCAGATTTTATTGTAGTTCCTGATAAAGTTGGTGCAGGTATTGAATCGTTAAGATTTAGTTTAGCATGGCATTCAAGATTAAAATACATGAAAGAATATAATTGGTATTTAGCAGTTCAAGATGATATGGAATTCGATGATGTAAGAAAAGTAATGGCCGATTTTGATGGAATCTTTGTAGGAGGTACTGTCAAATGGAAAGTTAAGACAGGAGAGTATTGGGTTAAATTAGCGCATAAATACAATAAACCTTGTCATATTGGTAGAGTTGGAACTTTTAAAAGAGTACTATGGGCAAAAAGAATAAAAGCCGATAGTATCGATTCTACTAATTTTGTAAGAAATCCAAATGGCTTTAGGCCATTGGAATCTGCTAAAGTCCAAACAATGTTGGAGGCATAATGGAAATAATACACGAAACAAAAATGACGGCAATCTGCCCTAATGGAGGTCACATTAACAATTACGATGTAACAATTAATGTGCCTGACTTTGTAGAGGTAGAAACTATTTTAGAAATATTAGAAGACTATAAAGAAACTAAAATATTTCAAGAAGATTTGACTAAAGTACTTTGCAAACAGGTTCAAAGTTTGTTTGATAGAAAAAAAGTATTTATTGAATTAAAAGGAGAACATTTAGGGATAATGATTACAACCAGATACAGTTATCCTGAAACGAGGTATTAATGAGATGGAGATTTGATTGCTTTGTTTGTGGAGAGCGTTGGGAAGAAGAGCATAGGCATTTAGAAAAGCATCATTTTATGTTTAGTGAAAAAAACAAGAAAGAAGGGAGACCGATGCTAGATTGTTATAGATGTAAGATGGATATGATTTACACGCCAATAGTAGGAGACATGGTTGGAAATCGTTCTTGAAATAATTGCAGGGTTTGCAATGGCGGTGTTAATTACAATGATTGCTTGGGCATTATACTCACTTGCGACTCTAAAAAGGCTGTAATTATATATGCTTTCGGATTCTAATTTAGCTCTAGAAAAGGCAGGTCTAAGCACAAAACATAGGGTAAAAGCTTATATATGCTTACCAAACTAATATGGTATGAGCAAAAATAACTCAACAATCAAAAACGCAAACAAAAACCAATGTATCTGCAAGTCAATAGATGGAGGGGCTTGTTCAATGAACTTTGGAAAAACCAAAGATTTATGTTTCCACAAAAAAAATACAGTTAAAGAAGCATGGGAAAAATTAACTGGGCCACAGTTAAAAGAGGCAATAGAAATGTTCCGCACAGAGCGAGACTCAGTTAACGAACATTTATCATTTGACGAATATCAACGTGTTGTTGATGTTCACGCTTTAGCTGAATGGATTGAGTGGGAATACACGGAAGTCCTAATGCTAAGGCAACAATGGGAAAATACCATGAGAGCTGAAGCTGAATATGAAGCAAAACTAGATAAAAAATACGGTGATGGTGGAATTATAAATGGGTAAGACAACAGTAATCAGATTTATACCAGATGACAAAGCATTTGCAAAAGCTTATGCTGAATTTATCAAACGCAAAAAAGAGGAGGATGAAGAATGAATTGTTGTGTATATTGTGAAGAGCCACTAAACAATCCTGAAGTTAATTGTTGTTTTAGCTGTTATAACAATCCATCAATATCAGGAGTTTGGGAATGAAACAGTTAGTCTTATATCGTTGCGATGAATGCTACAGCCCCAAGATTCGTATGGAATCAGGATGGAGATGTTTAGTATGCGAAGAATAGAACCAATCACAATTAAGTTAGCCAAAGTAAATCGTGAAGATAACTTTGTAACTTCAACAAAAGAATGGATTAAAGAAATGAAAGAGGATATTAAATGGATGAATTCGAAAAAGTAAAAGATAGAGTTTTACGTCATTTAAAAGATAATCCTAGTTCTCGTAATTCTGACAAAGTATTGTATTACAGCATTATGAAAGAAATCTATTATGACCACATTGCATCAAATCCTACAGATGAGCAAAAGCGTAATTTTAACGATTTACTTTGGACTTTACTAAATAAAACTCCTAACTTAGAAAGCATTAGAAGAATAAGGCAGAAGATACAAGCAGATTGCGTTTTTATGCCTACAGACCCAGCAGTTATGAAGAAAAGAAAGATGAGAGAAGATAATTTTTACGATTATTTTAGTTCAGAATAAATATATAAAGGGTGCTGGGCATAGTCAATACCGATGACAAGCTCAGGGTCCAGAAATTCCATGAGAAATTTTTTTAACTTCCAATTTGATGTAGAGGGCTTGTCATCATAATGGCCCGACTCGAACTTAAGGGAATTGACAACCGAGTTCGAGAGGATGTAAAAGTACTAGCAAAAACACATGGAGTTACAGTTGCTAAATTTTTAGAACCAGCAATTAAAAATTACATTTATCAAGCCGATAATAGAGAAAGGCTTATTAGAGCAAAGAGGTCTGACCCAGACTGGTAGCATGGGATTTTTAGACAGATTCAGGAGCAAGCCCAAACAAACATCTAATTTACAAAAATATTTAGATGGTAATATAGAGAAAGAAGCTAGGACACCAGTTTACGATATGGCTCCTGCTATGGGTAGTACAGGGCCAATGCGTATTGACCCAATTTACAATCTACATCATTTAGAAAATTTAGCAATAAACTATTCTCATTTACAAACTGTAATTAATCGTATCGCATCCCAGACAGTTGCTAAAGGATATAGATTAGAACAGACAGTTGAGAATCCTAGTGAAGACCAAAAAGTATTGTTAGAAAGATTATTGAAAGACCCAAGCAATGGAGACAGTGATATTACAGGTGAAGAGTTCTGTAAAGCATTGATAAGACAGCTTGAAGTCTTTGATGATGCATGGATTTCCATAGTTTACGATTACGTCAAGGATGAATCAGGCAAGATTCTAGGCAAACAAGTATCTCAGTTATGGGTTGAAGACTCAAAACAAATGCGATACAATACAGATAGATTTGGTAAATTCCAAACCGAAAACAAGTTCTGTCCTACTTGCAGAAAGACAGCTAATGGTTCAGCTTGTGCAGAATGCGGAACTAAATTAGTACCTGTTGCATATACTTTTGAAGACCCTGAAGGAGATATTCCTTTTGCTAGGGATGAGATAATTCATTTTAACAAATACAGTTCTACTGCTAGATTGTACGGACAATCGCCAATAGTTGGATTGATGAAGAAGATAGAAACTGCATTGGCAATAGAAAACTATCAGAACAAATTGTTTAGATTAGAGAGACCACCAAAAGGATTCTTAGATATTCCTAATCTGGATGAAACTGCACTAAACAGATTAGGAGAATATATTGCTGAAGAAACCAGACGTAATCCTAACTTTGTACCAATTATATCTTCTGGTGAAGGACAATCAGGAGCCAAGTTTGTTACAATCATGCCAAGTCAGGGAGAAGCAGGTATGATTCCTTATATGGAAAAGATAAATCAAGATATTAACTCAGCTTATGGAATTATGCCATTGGCAGTTGGAGATGTATCTGGAGTTGGCGGACTAAATGCAGAAGGCGAACAGTTGTCTATGATGGACAGAACTATTACAGAAACACAGAACATTTTAGTAAAAGGATTCTTTCAACCGTTGTTAGATATTCTTAAGATTACAGATTGGGAAGTAGTGTTCAATGATATTGATGAGCGTAATGAGCAACAACATTTAGCAAACTTAAGAACCAAAGCAGATGTAATTGCTGCATTCCAAGGTGTAGGAATCACAGTAGATTTAGATGAAGAAGGAGAGCTAATATTACCAGAAACAGACTCAGGAAGTTTGCCAACGTCTCAGGTGGAAGAGGAGCAAAGAGAACAAGCAGACTTGTATCGGCCTTAGATAGAAATCTAGCAGTTACTATCAAACGAGAAGTAAACAGACTTAGGTCTGCTAAAACATATTCTGAATTGAATGAGATGTTGCCAATGATTATGATTGGCTTGGTAAAAGATTTAAGAGATTTAGTAAATGATGAAATGCGAGATGCATATTTGCATGGATTCAAATCAGCAGCGTTAGAAGATAAAGTAAAAGTTGTAGAAAAACAAGACAAGTATTCTCATATTAATTTTAAGCCTACAAAAGCTATGGCAGAAGAAGCTGCAAAAGGATTAGCATATCGTAGAGAATTTGGTAGAGGCGGTACAGAAGTAGGAGTTGCCAGAGCCAGAGACATAAAAAACAGGGTTAATCTGTCACCAAAAACTGTTAAACGTATGAAAGCTTTCTTTGACAGACATCAATCAGACAGAGAAGGCAAGGATTGGGGCAATGAAAATAATCCAAGTGCAGGATATGTTGCACATTTACTTTGGGGCGGAGATGCAGGATACTCTTGGGCAAGAGCTAGAGTTCGTCAAATAAATGCAGCAGATAAGAAAAAAGCCAGAGGAAACGACCTTGAAAAACAAGAAACAACCAATTTAGTATTTAAAGAAGATAGATTTCAGATAGATTTTGACCAAGTAGATGAGGATGCAATTCGGGCGTTACAATCCAATCAAGTACAGACAAATAACTACAATGAGTTGTCAACAGTTTTGTCTACAAAATTAAATCAAGTTGTTGCAGATTCTATTGTAGAAGGGCGTAGTATTCCTAACACTGTAGCCGAAATGCAGAGAGTAATAAACCAAGAGACTTACAAATTAACTAGAATTGCTAGAACAGAGATGATTAACATTAGTAATGAAGGTAGATTGGCTTCATATCAGAAGCAAGAAAAGGTACGCAAAAAGCCTTTTAGATACACATTAGTTGTTGCTTCGGGTGCAAGGACTTGTGCGGCACATAAAGAACTGGGCAGCAAAATACCTGCTGAGGGATTATTGATTGATGACCTCATAGCTCTTCAACAGCAGGTCGGTGCTACCTATGGATTTACCCTTCGGGGGAACTCGTTGTTGCACCCAAATCAAAGAACAGTATTAGTGAGAGTACCATGAGTAGAATGCCAGACCATATTAAGATTCATATTTGTAATGCAAAGTATGGTCATCACGGAAACGGAAAGGAGAAAGATGAGTAGTTGTAAGAAATGTAGATTAGGCCCGATGTCTGTACATATCCTAAGTAGTGGATTTTGTCAGGCTTGCACAAATGAGTTGTCTTGGAAACAAGGAGACAGAGTAGCCCGTAAGATGGCTAACAGAGCAAGACGAATGGCAATGTACAAACAAGGTGAGAAGGTAATTAAGAAGAAGTGGAAAGAGAAGTATGGCGATGCCACAGTAGATGAAGTTCTAGGATACTGATGGGAATTACACTTAAAGGCGGAGACAAATTCAAATCTACTTTACAAAAGATAGCGGAAGAGCATCCGCAAGTGATGGATGCAGCATTGGATGATACAGCAGACGCAATGTCTCTGGAGGCCCAACGTCTTGTCCCAGTAGATACAGGCCGTTTACGTGCCTCTATTAACGTCAAAAGAGAGTTTCTGGTAAAAGTAATTGGTACTAATGTAGAATATGCACCATTTGTAGAATATGGTTCACCAGAAGGCACTGGCCCCAATGGTGGCCCTAAGCCATACATGAGACCAGCTTTTGAAAACAACCGAAGAAGAGTGGCTGAGTTCTTCAAAGAGAATCTGTAGATTATATAATCCTACACAAAGCTGATTTTTTTGTATTTTAGCTACAAATCACACCGATAACCTTTATATAACCCTAGTAACTGAGATAGTATGAGTAAACAGAACTCAACAATGTATCAAACAAGCAAAAACGGAAACCCATACGTCTATGTTTCAAAATTTGTAGACGCAAACGGTTCAAGCAAAAAGTTTTGGGCAATTATAGTAAAAACTGGAAAGAACACAATCACTTTCCAAAAAGTAATGAAAAACGGCAACGTTCCATCTTCAGGAAACTCTGATGTTTTAGCATACTATGTTGCATCTTTAGACAGCTCAAACTTGATTTACAAGCCTGCACACATGAATTTGATGTACGGTCAATTAGAGGTACAATAAATGAGTAGATTTGTATCATATACGCCACATGAATATACTGAAGATGGAGATGTTGATGATTCCGATACTTGTTATAATTGGCAACACGCATATCGTATTGTAAAAGATTGGAACAAATCTTATGATGACAAAAAAGGATATGGAGTCAGTAAAGAATGGACTGATAAAAACGGAAACATGATTCCAATAAGTTGGATTGAAAAACAAATATATGATGAATCATGGGATTATCCAATACAATTAAGTGGAATTGTAAAAAACAATAAAGTGGTTTGGGAATAATGGGATACTGCTACGAACTAAGACCAGAAGATAAAGACAATAAATTTGTCAAATGTGATGGCCGCAATAAACTATGTGATAGAGGATTAGATATAGATACATGGAATGGTTTGAATAATGGTTGTCCCTCCTTTTGTTATACATTAAAAGAAGCTAAAGAGCTTCAACAAGATTATGAAAAAGCCGTGACAAAAACAAAGGAGGTGAGAACAAATTGAGACGCATCAAAATCATGAAGTCTGACAGGCAACAACGCCTATGTGATGCTAAAGCAGCTCGTGGCGAATTGTGTGGTTGTATGTACTGTGTACGTCAACGCACAATAGCAAACGAAGGCATCCGTCAAGTCTATGGTGATTACTAATCCCATGCGTAGTAGGTCTGGCAGTACCTGATAGTGCTTTAAACTGCCAAAGCCGACATAACAGTTACAAATAAATAGTAGCGATACTAAATCCAGTTATGGCAGCCAAATCCAGTGACTGGAAAGTTTATCGAAAGGAATGGTACAATGACCGTGTTATGGAAACATACATCAATGCACCAATCATAGATAAACAGAATGATTTGATTCCTACAGAAGTATTAGAAGAGTCTATGGATTTCTACATGAAGTATGGAATCTATTCTTATCAACATGAAGAGATTCCTATTGGTTTACCGTTGGCTTACAAAATAGATGATGGTAAAATCAAAGTAAAGTATGGAATTCACAATCAATTAGAAATGCATGACAAGGTCTGGGATGAAATCAAAGACTTTGGAACAAAAGGAGCTAGTAGTATCAGGGGAGAAACATTATCTCAGGATTTAGTTTGTCCAGATGGAGCCAATACTTGCTTTAACAAAATAAACGATTTGGGGCTTTGGTCTGTGTCTTGGGTAGGTGATAACCCAGCTAATATAGAAGCGACCGTTACTGACGTTGCATTAGCAAAAGCCGACAAAGCAAATAACTTTATAAATGAAACTAATAAAATAGAGGTTATGACTAAGAAAGGCGATGACTGCGAATGCAGCACCGAAAAAGCAGAGGAAACCGAAGCTACTGAAGCAGTAGAAGAAGTTAAATCTGAAGAAGTTACAGTTGAAGTAGTTTCTGCTGATGAGCTACCTGACATCATTGAAGAAGAAGCTGAAAAGATGGAAGAAGAAGAAAAAGAAGAGGAAGAAGAAATGACCCTCAAAGAGCTTGCAGAAGAAATGAAAGCAATGAGAGCAAAAATGGAAGAACTCTCTAAACCAGAATACGAAGAAAAAGAAGAGGAAGAAGAAGCAGAGAAATCTGAAACTGAAACCGAAGTAGAACCTTCTTTAGAAGTCGTTATGAAATCACTTAAGAAATACGGAATCTCCGTATATGCTGGTTCAAAGATTACACCCGCACCAGCAACTGACGCTCCAAAAGCAACTTCCGTAGATTGGAACAACATGACCAAATCTTGGGATGAGCTTGAAGAATTAATAGGAGAAAACTAAACATGGCAGGAATGAGTTTCGAAGAATATGTAAACGCCTACTACGGCGGAACACTTGGTATATCCAAGAGGTACGGCATTAGTAAAGCTGATGATAACATAGATACAACTGGCCTAGCAGGGGGATTAAACACCGTCTTCGGGGCAAAAGTATTCAGTCAGCTAAATACTAAGTCAGAAGTTTTTAAACTTTTGAAGAAAGAAGCATGGACACAGTCTGGTTTCAGAGCATTGACCGCACGTCATGCAACTACCAACGGTGTTGCAGAAGGTGGAGCTTTCCCAGATACTGACCACCCAGAAATCGAAGAGATTACACTAACTCTAAAAGAAATTGTAACTCCTTGGCAAATGTCCTCAAAAGCTGAAATCCTATCTGAATCAGATGATGGACTTGGTAACTTAGCAGCTTTTATGAGAAGAGAACAAGGTGAAGCTCACGCTTTCTACCTTGATGATATGCTAACAAAATCTGTAGAAGCAAACAGTGACGGAGCAACTGGAGCAGGTCAAGCAGGAAACAACATGGAATCCTTAGACCGTGTAACTGCTACCTTAGCTTATGTAACAGATGCACAATCTCCATCCAACAGTCAAGATGACTGTGATATGTATGGATTAGATATTACCAACAACGCTTTCTTTGATGCAGGATACACACACTTTACCGATGACGGTTCTAACAATGCATTAGCATTGGATGATATTGACACAGGTATTGCTACATTATTAGAAAACGGTGCAAACTACAACAGTTTAGTAATTCTAACTGGATACGACACATATCAGAATTTGAAAGCATTAATGCAAGCAACTTCTGGAGCAGCATTCAGATACGACCTACAAGGTGCAGCAGCAGCTAACCAAAACGGAGTAACTGGAGAAGCTGGTTTGAACTTCGATTCAAGAGTCGGTGCATACGATGGAATACCAATTTTCCTATCTCAGCACATTCCAAAAGATGGTGCAAGCAGAATGTATCTATTAGATATGGACAACTTAGCACTAAGAATTGCAGCACCAACAACTTATGTTGACAACACTAACTTGGCTGTAAGACAAGTTCTAAGCAGAGAATACGCATTCATTACTGCTGGTGAACTAGTAGCATACAGAAGAGACACAAGCGGTAGTATCCGAGACTTAACGGCATAGAGTGATTGGAGGACTAATTAAATGGTCAAAATCACCTATACTGGGAATAAGTCTACTCGCAGGAGGCTACCTACTGGGCGCTGGCTTACGTGGAGAGCTGGGCAATCGATTGAGATTGAAAGCAAAAGACTCGCTGAAGAACTCAAAGCTAACAGGGATTTTGTCGTTGAGGGAAACTCTGCCCCTAAAGTTGGGGCTGGGATTAAGACTCACGTCAAACCTTCTAAACCTAGGAGCAAACCTGCTAAGTCCAAACCCAAAAAAGAAGTAGCTAAACCTAAGAAAGGGCTAAAGAAAGCCAAGAAAGGGAAGGCTGACTGATGGCATCTACTGTCGTCAGAACAAGCAAAAGACTAGACAGAACTCGCACAGCAATGACGTTCTCCAATACGGAGACGGCTGTGGGAGGCTCTGAAACAACAGTCTTAGATAAGTTTGATGCAGCATTGTATAACAGATATGCAATACAAATATTCAACAGTGATGGTTCAGTGGCAGGAACTGCTAAGGTATATGGTTCATTAAAAGACGAGCCATCAACAGAAGGTGGTTCTGATTGGACACAAGTCGGTGACGACATAACTGTTGGAACTAGCAGTAATGCATTGAAGGCTATTTCTACAACTGCTGTAAAGCATCTATGTGTAAGGGCTACAGGCAATGGCGCAGATTTGACTGTTATTGTCTATGCGGAGCAAGTTTAGTGAATGGCTTCTCCTATATACACTAATATAGTCTCAGTAAGTGAGGTTGTCCTATGACAACTAAGACTTGGGATGGTGGCGCAACTGGTAATTGGAACGTTTCTGGTAATTGGTCACCTTCAGGAGTTCCTGCAACAGGCGATGATGTAATTATTAATACATCTGGTTGCGATGTTACATTAGATGTTCACATTGGTGGAGGTCAAACTAATACTGGACTTGGAAGTCTTACAATAACAGCAGGAACGTTAGATACCAACGATGGTTCTAACAGAATGCTTACAGTAACAGGAGATGCAATTATAGATGGAACACTTACAGGTAATGCTTCAGCAATTAGTCTTGGAAGTCTTGCAGTAGGAGGAACCTATAGTGCAACAAGCGGAACAACCACAATAACAAGTGAAAGAAGTAATGGCCGAGCAACAGATATTGTAGGAACCTATAATCATAATGGTGGAATTTTAAAAATACAAACGCCAGCAGATACGGATTTACGTTGGCCTTCAAGTAGTAATTGCAATCATCTGATTATAGACCACGCAAGTTGTATTGCACGGCCTACTGGTGATAACAAACCGCCAATAGCAGGAAATTTATTAATAAATCAAGGTAAATTTAGTTTGTTAGATTCGGATGGTTCGGCAACACATCAATGTACAGTAACAGGCGATGTAATAATAGGAGATGGTTCAGGTTCAGCAAATACAGCAATATTTGAAGGTAGAGATGATTCAGTTACTTTTGGAAGTCTTACAATAGATAGTGATGGTAAGTACGATGCAACAAGCGGAACTACTACACTTACTTCTACTTCTAGTAATTACTCTATAAACAATGCAGGTACATTTACGCATAATAATGGAACTGTAAAAATTGATTTTGAAACTCCTAATTTTAATTCAAATTCAAAGATAAAACTAAATCAAATGTATAATTTAGAAATTGAAATGAATCGAACTACAGATATGACTTTATTAGAACCTGAATCTGGTACCACATTAACAGTATTGAACAATGTAACTGTTAAAAAAGGAGTACTTACAAAAAACAGCCATACACATACTTTAGATTTTAAAGGACTTACTGTAGTGGGTGTTGGTGGAGGGTCATTAGCAGCTCACATCGATGCATCTACTAGCGGTTCTGCAACAAGCAACTTTGGCGCATTAACAATATTAACAGATGGAAAATATACACAATCAACGACTACGAATGTAAGTTCTATTAGAAACGTAGGAGGCACAATAGCATGAGTACAATAAACGTAACAGGCACGGGCGGAATAATAGAAGGAAATCTTGGAGCAGCAAACGTTAATGTAAATCTTGAC
>JGI25132J35274_1000293_pt1 | contig 13650 bp, 18 predicted proteins | sample ETNvirenome_6_30_FD_35274 | JGI IMG/M metagenome (IMG submission 35274)
AATCTCGTACAAAACATAGAAGATTACCTTAACGAACATATAGAGGTATGGGCTAAAAAGTCTCTTAATACAATTGACCCTAGGTTCGTTTTTAAACGAGAATCTATTTGCGATAAAGGATTATTCTTACAGAAAAAACGCTATGTATTACATAAACTAGATGATGAAGGAGACCCTTGCAATACCTTCAAGTATACAGGAGTAGAAGTAGTTCGAACTACTATGCCAGATCCTATCAAGCCTCATGTCAAAGGTATTATTGAAAATATGATTATGGAGCAGAACGAGTCTAAGACCAATGAACTATTCGAAAAGGTATATGAGTTATTTTCAAGCTTGCCTATCGAAGATGTTGCTTTTGTGATGGGTATTAAAGATTATGATAAGTATGCAATTAAAGCTAATAATTTTACTATAGGGAAGGGTACCCCTATACACGTTAAGTCAGCTATATTTTACAATGAATTACTAGAAGAGTTTGGATTAGATGGGGTCCACGAAAGGATTGGTTCTGGAGATAAGGTGAGATACTTCTATGTACAGCAACCTAACAAATACGGTTGTAACAGTCTCGCTTTTAAGTATAATATGCCCGAAGAGTTTAAAAAACTATTCTTGGTTGACTATGAAAAAATGTTTGAAAAGATTATTTTTCAAGTTATAGAAAGATTTTACGAATCCGTAAAGTGGCGGCCATACAAACCAGGAGAAGCTTACCAGACGGATTTGTTTGACTTTTTCGGGGTCAACCGTTGATTACTTTAAGTTAGGTTATATTATTGAGTTATGTACGAAGATTATAAACTAGTTATTTTCAACGATAATATTGGACGAACCAGCTTTGGTGAAGTTGTAGAAGAAACAGATACTTTGGTTAAAGTAAAAAACCCTGCTATGATCATGGTATCTCCAAACGAGTCTGGTCAAATGAAAGTCGATGTTATTCCTCTCTTCTTTGCTGAGTTTATTGAAGCAGGAGATGGAGAAGAAAAAGAATGCATTTTCAACTTCAATAAAAATAATATTACTATTGTTGACGTTAAACTAACACAGCGAATTCTTGAACATTACTTCACTAAGATTAATATTAAACAATCTCAATTAGAAGAAGTTCCAGAAGTAAAGCTTTTTGAGGATTAATATGGATATAAATAAACTTGCTGATAAAGCTTTTGCAAAATTACAAAAAATTAATACTAATGCTACAGTACTAGAAGACAATACTCTTAGTAATGTAACTGACTGGATTGATACTGGTTGTTTGGTACTTAATACCATTCTCTCAGGCTCTCTTTATGGTGGAGTACCTAAGGGTAGAGTTACTATTTTTGCAGGGGAATCTGGATGCGGAAAGACGTTTATTCTTAATAAAATTCTTGCTAACGCGCAAAAAATGGGATTAATTCCTATTATCTTTGATACCGAGGTTGCAGTTGATAAGACTAGCGCTGAAGGTGTTGGGCTTGATAGTAGTAATGTAAAATATGTCCCAGTTGATACTGTTGAGTCTTGTCGTAATCAAATTATGACATTCCTTGATAGTGTAGAAGAAGAACCAGAGCTTCACGGTAAGTTTATTATTTCTATTGATTCTTTAGGTAATCTTGCATCAGAAAAAGAAATTAATGATGCAGGAGCTGGAAAAGGTGCGATGGATATGGGCTTAAGAGCCAAGCAACTCAAGTCCATGATGCGTATGATTACATATAAAGCTGCAGTAACAGGTACAACTATTATTGCTAGTAATCACACGTATGCAGATCCAGGAGCATTACATCCCACCTTAGTTAAGCAACAAGCAGGGGGTTCTGGGCCAATCTACATGGCATCTATTTTAGTACAGATGGCTGCTAAGAAAGAAAGGACTGATACTAGTAATGAAAAAGATGTAGCTCTTACTGAGTCACGTAACTATAGCGGGGTTACTTTGCGAATGCTTACAGTCAAAAATAGGTTTGTGCCAGCCTTTTTGCAATGTGAAGCTTATCTTAACTTCAAGACAGGTCTTGATAAGTACTCAGGTCTCAAAGATATTGCTGTAGCTCATGGTATCATACAGCAATCAGGATCAACTTTCGCTATTGGAGATAGAAAGCTTGGTTACTACAAAAACTGGCGTAAAGATGAAAGCCTTTGGAAAGAAATTCTTGTTAGCTTAGAAGAGTCTATCAAAGACAAATATCGTTATGGTAAAGAGTTGACTGAAGCTGCGATTAATGATACAATAGAAGAAGATGAGTAAAGCAGTAGTTCCAGTAAGTGGTGGTATCGACAGTAGTGTAATTCTTGCGTATGCGAAGACAAAGCATACGCAAGTCTTTCCTATAACTTTCGATTATAATCAAAGACATTCTAAAGAACTAATGTTTGCAGAGATGCAAACTGGGGATAGTTATAATAAAATCTCATTATCCTTTTTTAGAGATATTGTTACTACTTCTTCTTTAACTAATAATAATATTGATGTAGCTAAAACTAAAGATGTTTTAGGAGATGCTCAAACAGTTAATTATGTTCCTTTTAGGAATCAAATGCTTTTGTCAATTGCTTGTGCTTATGCGGAATCAGTAGGAGCGAATACAGTATATCATGGTGCAGCTCTTATTGATAGTCAAGCTGGTTACTGGGATGGTAGTGTGGAATTCCTTAATAGCATTAATAATCTCATTGCTCTCAATAGAAAGCATAAAGTTAATATAGAAGCTCCTTTAATTGATAAAACTAAGGCAGAAATTATTCTCATGGGTAAAGATCTAGGTGTAGACTTTGCTCGTACGTGGACCTGTTATGAAGGTAGAAACATTGCATGCGGTTATTGTACCTCTTGTAGTTCTCGCATCAAGGGCTTTCTTGATGCTGGAATGAAAGACCCCTTGCAATATGAGAGAAATGATATACCATGGAATGAGTAATTATGTGCGGGATAATAGGTTCACCAGATAAAAGTGCGTTTGATTACCTCTTTGATCTTAATAAAGAGCGTGGTAACTTCGCGTATGGTATTATAAAATTTTGTATTAATAACAACGTCAAAGTTATAAAAGATAATAACTTTGATAAAAAAGTAGAGTTTGAAGACGATACTGTTTTTTACTTAGGTCATCTTCAATCCCCTACTTCTACAAAAAGAGATTTCAGTCCGCATACTACTCACCCATTCGAGTTTAAAGGTATGTACTTAGCACATAATGGAGTGTTAAGTAATTTTGTTAAACTAAAAGAGAAATATAATAAGTATACTGATACAGTTAATGAAGTTGACAGTAGTATTATTCTCCCTATGATTGACAAAATTGGACTAAAATCTACTATCGAAGAGTTAGAAGGTACGTTTGGTTGTTGGATGTACGATTCTAACTCTTCTGAACTATTTGTTTTTAGATCAGGTAGTACAATATACACGGATGGTAAAAACATAAGTTCAAAACCTATTACTGATTGGGAGTTAATAGAAGAAGGTGTAATTTATAGATTTAATTTCACTAAACAAAAATACGAAGAGTATGACAGGTTCAAAACTAACAGCGGATTCTTCGTATGATCCATCTAAGGTGTTAGTAGTTTGCCCTACTACTAAAAAGTATAAAGATACCTTAACTTATCAAAGTCTAAAAGACCAAAACTATGACGGGAACTTTACTTTTATTGAAAATAATAAAAGAGGTTTATGTCAGATTTACAATGAATATATAACTAATGAACATGACTGTGTGATATTTGTACATGATGATGTTTATATTGACAGTTGTAATTTTGTAAATAAAATATACAAAGGGTTTGAAACTTTTGATATTTGCGGATTAGCAGGTGGTTCTGGTCTCAAAGTAGAAAAACCTCTTTTATGGCACTTAATGAGTAAAAGAGAAACTCACTCTGGAATAGTTAGTCATAAAACAGACAACAACTATTTCCCTACTGTTTTTGGAGAGATAGGCAAGCAGGTGGTATTGTTAGATGGTTTGTTTTTAGCAATACAACCTAAAAAACTAATAGAAAAAAAAGTAAAGTTTGATGAGAATATAACAGGCTTTCATCACTACGACTTAAAATTTTCTATTGATTGTTTTCGCGCAGGTCTTAAACTAGGTACAGTGCCTATACATGCAATTCACGCATCACCTGGTTTGCAAAGCTTTAGTAAAGAATATTTAAAATCAGAAGAATATTTCTATAAAGAACTAAAAAAATTATATGTCAAAAAATAATCTTAAAGAAGATTTCGATTTTGTTGAAAAATTAATTATGAAAAACTGCTTAGATAATGAGCAGTTTCTCTCTATTGTAATACCGTATCTTAATAATGATCTTTTTGCGAATAAACACAATAAAAAGATTATTGAATTATTACAAAGATATTTTTCTAAGTATGGTAGGAAACCTACTTCTACTGAATTAGGGGTTTTTCTTAACAGTGATAAATTAAAAGAAGCGTATGTTAATGTAAAGAACAATATTGATACTATAACAGAAGATATTGATTATAACACCCTTTTGGATCATACAGAGAGATTTCTAAAGTTACAAGGATTTCAAAATACACTTTTGAGCATAGCAGAAAACTGGGAATCAGTTACTGATAAAGAGGATCTAATTTCATTCTATAATAATGTAGAAAAAATTATTGGTTATAGTTTACGTAGTAGTGAGGGGCATAACTACTTTGAAGATCTTGGTAAACATATTGACGATCTACTTACAGAGACTAATCATATCAGTACTGGCTTAGAATGGGCGGATAGATTACTTAATGGAGGATTTTTACAAGAAGGACGTGCTATGTATATTTTTGCTGGAGAGACTAATGTAGGTAAATCAATTTTCCTACATAATATGGCGGTAAATATCATGAAGCAAAATAAAAAGGTATTACTGTTCAGTCTTGAGATGTCAGAGCAAATGTATAATATTCGTATAACATCAACTATAGCACAATTAGATAATAAAACTCTTAAGAATAATGTAGAGGACATTAAAGACGGGGTACAAAAGTTTAGAATGATGAGACCTGAAGCTGGTCTTATTGTTAAAGAATACCCACCTAATAGTATTACTCCTGCTGTACTAAAGACATATACCAAACAAATTATATCTACAAAGAAGTTCAAACCTGACGCTATTGTAGTAGACTATCTCAATCTGTTAACTTCTGATGGTAACAATTCATATGAAAAGATAAAAAATATAAGTGAGCAACTTAGAGCTTTATCATACGAGTTTCAATGCCCCATTATCACTGCGACTCAATTAAATAGAAGCGGATATAGTGGTGCTGGTTCTTCTACTCAAGCGCAAGTATATGATCAACGAGGACCTGGTATGTCTTCTGTGAGCGAAAGTTACGGTACTGGGGCTACTGCTGATGCTGTATTTGGTTTATTTCGAACAGATCAAGATAAAGAGGATAATGCTATACATCTCAATATTATGAAAAATAGGTTTGGTAGTAACAATGGGGTAACTAGACTAGGAGTTGATTATAGAACTATGACAGTATTTGAAGATGAAGCTCTTAATGAAAATGATGAAGTAGGTGATATTGAAATCTCAGCTGGAGAATATGGTGAGAGAGAATAAATAAAGTAACATGAATCGTTGTGTTATATTTACCGATTTTGACTTAGACGGGGTTGGATCTTATTTAGCATTCAAGTGGCTTACTGGTATTAATGACGAAGATGTTATACCCCTTAAGGTTAGTAATTTAAGAGAAAAAATCTTAAGTTGGCTCAATCATAATACTTTTGAAAGTTTTGATAAAGTGTATTTTTTTGATCTTGATACTACTGCGATAGGAGATCTAATCGACAAACCTAATGTAAGAATATTTGACCATCACGAAACTCATACTTACGATTACAAGCAAGCTAAAGCAGAAGTTTTAGTTACCACTTCGTGCACAAAACTAATCTATAACAGATTAAAAGATAAAGGTAATAATCTTAATAACAAGCAACTTGAGTTACTTGCGTTAGTTGATGACTATGATAGTTATACTTTAAAATTTGAAGATAGCTATAAACTTAATATTTTATTTTGGTATTATAACTCAAATAGGTTACCATATTTTGCTGAAAGATTTAAAGATGGTTTTAATGGTTTTACTAATCCAGAAAAAAATCTTATCAAATCCTATATACGTAAATTTGAAAAATACTATAATGACTTAAGGTTGTATTACGCGGAGATACCTATCAAAGATAAGACATATAAGTTTATCAGCGCTTTTGTTGATAAGCATGTTAATGATGTTGCGCATAGTATCTTACAGAAGAATAAAGATAATTGCGACGTAGTAATGATGATAAATTCTAATAATAAGAGAGTTTATTTAAGGCGACAAAAAGAGTCTGATTTAAATCTAGGTAAATTTGCAGAAAAGGTATGTGATGGTGGAGGTCACAAATACGCAGCAGGTGGAACATTAACTGAGACTGTGAAAACTTTAAGTAAAAACTTTCAGCCACTATGATGGACCCGTTCACAATACTAGAAAGAAAAGATAACGATCATAAATTTTTATGTCTTTGCTCCTATGTTTCTATTTGTGAGAATAAAAAAATGAACCTAGCAAATGTATTATTGCTAGCTTTAAAAGAAAAGCAGTACAAATGGCTTTTTATAAACATTTTGGATATAGAAAATGAATATGAGCTAGTGAAAATTTTCTTGCAATATGATCCGTTTTTATATAAAAGTAAATATATAACTAAATTTTTTAAAACATATACTAAGTACAGAAAATGAGCGTTTCTGCGTTTGAGAAAAATATTTACAATACTCACCTCAAAGTTTCTAGATCTCATAAAAATAAACCATGGCGACCACGAGAGAATTTTGATAAATTATCTCCTGTAGAGGAGGAATTATTAAAAAAAATCAGCGGTATATTAAGATCTAAAAATATACAAGCTGAGCCATACTTTAAAGCACCATATGATTTATGGAAAGATAAAGAATATTATCCTCTGGAATATTTCGGTAAGTTCAAAGCCGTAAAGGCATATAATTTATGGCTAGAAAAAAATATGTTTGAGAATCCGGATGATGAAACCATAATTAATATGGTAAAGGAAGGTTTCCTTTTTATTTTTAAGAGATGTAAAGAATTGAAATTAAATAATATTGAGAAATGGTTTGAGTATAAAACCTACTATCCAGAATTTCTTATTGCTTTAAGTGAGCGTAAAATAACTTATTACAACATCTTAGCGATAAATAGTTACGACAAAGTTCTCAGAACTTATCCTAAAGAAGATATTGATTTTATTGTAACAGACTTTTATAATACTATCGAGTCCTTAAGAACGAGGTATTATAGGACAAACAAACTAAAAAAACTAAACGAGAAAATAATAACTAAACTAAACAAAATATTAAATTATGGCAGCATATAATCAAGAAATGTTCGCTAAAATTAGCGAAGCGATGAAAAGCAATAACACACAGCAATCGAATATTGGTAACATTCTTCGATTGAAAGCAGGTAATACATACACGGTACGTTTACTACCTAATGTAGAAGCTCCTAACAAAACCTTGTTTCACTATTACTCCCATGGATGGAATAGTCTATCTACCGGGCAGTATGTAAGCGCGGTTAGTCCTAGTACTTGGGGGGAAAGAGACCCAATCGATGAAGCTAAGTTCAGATTAGCCAAGCATGGATCAGAGCAGGAAAAGGAAGACTCTAAGATGTTGACTCGTAGAGAAAATTGGTTGATTAACGTTTATGTAATCAGCGATCCTACAGATGGTGAAAACAATGGAAAGGTGAAGATACTTCGTTTCGGTAAACAGCTTCATAAAATTATTATGGCTGCTATTGAAGGAGAAGATGCTGATGAATTCGGATCCCGGGTTTTTGATCTATCGGAAAATGGTTGTAGTCTAAAGATTAAAGTGGAAGAGCAAGGTGGTTACTCAACTTATGTGAGTTCGCGATTCGCATCTCCACAAAAAATTCCAGGGCTTATTGACGATGACTCAATTAATCAAGTTTATAATAACGTGTATGATCTTGAGTCTGTTTTTTCTGTTAAAAGTTATGAAGAGCTCAAAGATATGCTTAATGAGCATTTTTATTGTAAAGAACCAGATGATGTAGATTCAGACGAAGAGGAAACCACTCCGGTATCGGCTCCTAAACCAGCTGTATCTAATAAACCAGTAGAAGATGACGATGACGATATTAGTTATGATATCGGAAATAAAGACGGAGATGATAAAGTTAAAGAAATTCTTGCGTCGATGGATCTATAAAAAAACAAAAATAAATACTCTACGACCCAGTAATAACGCTGGGTCGTTTTTTAAATTATATATAATGGACCCAATTAAACAATTTATGCATCAAATAAATATGGATGCAGTAAAAATAAATAAAAATATAGTTGGTAAAACTGATGCTCTCCGTGAAATACCAGTTGATAGGTCAATTTACAATGAAAATAAACCAGTAACTCAACCTGCGCTAAAAAAATTAGTTACAGCACCAGCGCCAGAATTAATTCCACAACCTGAAGCTCCCTCTCAACAAACTGAAATTTCAGGACTAAACAAAAAAGAAATAAATGAATTTTTGACTCGTATCTCTAGCATGGAAAAAAAGATTGATAGGTTTTTCAATCTTATAGAAAAAAGAGTTGTAAAAAATGCGAAAGAGATTAACATTAGAATTAAATTAAACGAGTTAAATGAAAATACTAATACCGAACAAGAGTAATTTTATCCGTGCATTTTTATCTCCTATAAGCAAAATTGACAATACTCCAGATGTAAAAATAGGAGAAGACCAACTTACTTGTTTTGTAGATAGAGGATCAGACGTTTTCTTATTTGCGCGGTACAACTGTAAATTAGTAGACTCTGATTTAGATAATTTTGTTCTACCTGATGCTAACAAACTTATTAAAGCCTTGCAATGTTCTGACGGAGAAGAACTAGGACTTAGCATTGAAAATAATTACATTAGATACAAAAACAAAAGCTTCAAATTTAAGTATTTCCTTTTTGATAGAAGCATTAAAAAAAGTAATGATCACGCGTTTGATCAACTTCAAAAACTTGAAGAGGACTATAATACTAAGTTTACCGTAACTAAAGAAGATTTAAAAAGAGTACTCAAAACTCTTCCGCTACTTACTGAGTCTAGTAAGCTATATTTATATACAGAAAATAATATAGTCTATGGGGATTTGTGTGATAAAAAATTACAAAACACTGACATCTTTACTACTGTAATCAGTGAGACATTTAATGGAAATGATGTTTTAAAAGATAGTATAATAGTGAATCTTGAATTATTTAGAATGCTTAATGCGTTGAATTTTGAATCTGCAGATGTATATATTAATAGTAAATTTAAGATAGTAAGCATACGATGTGACGTAGAAAGCGCTACCTTAAACTACGTGGTTTCTAGTCATAAGAGTTAATGAAAAATAAAGTTACTACTTGTGGTTATTTTTTAAAAAGATTAAGAGATAACGGCTATTATTCTTATAGATTATTCAATGACTACGGGCAGAACGATCCGCGAAGATGGACTATAATAATTAATCCTGGTAACGAATCGGTTTTCGTTACTTGTTTTTTCAATAAAGACTTTTTTAATGACCTAATGTTTGAATTCAACGACGGTGGCAACCTTTTACCGAAAAACTTCCAGTTAAAAACAGATAGTATGGAAGTTGTAATTACTCATCTTATAGAAAGAAAAATATATCCTACAGAAAATGGCAAAAAAAATTGACATAAATGAATTATTAAATGCAGTAGAAACTAATAATACTGCGGGTTTAGATATATTACAAGATTACATAGGAGAGTATTTAAAAACATATTTCCTAATAGGATATGATAATGAAGGCGGAAGTGTTTTAATGATAAACGGAAAAACCGAGCAAGATTTTGACTCAATAGAATGTCTAGTTAATAGAGTTTCTAATTTGAGATTTAGACCTGAAACAGAGGAACAGATAAAAGATATAAACAAAAATGAAGAATAATATATTAGTTATAGGTAACGGTTTTATTGGTAAAAAACTAGTAACGTATCTTGAAGCGAATAACTTTTCACAATCTAATATACATCACTTACACAGCCTTAAGTACTTTGATCATCAGAGAGGTATTAACATAATAGATAATAAAATAGCAACTAATGATATCGAGTATGTTATTAATTGCGTCGGTTACACCGGAAGTCCTAATGTTGACGGATGTGAAGATCATAAAGAGGATACTTGGTATTTAAACGTTGTGTTTCCAACAATTTTATCGAGCTTATGCTCTAAATACAATGCTAAACTAATTAATATTAGCTCTGGTTGTATATACACCGGTTATGAAAAAGACTTTACTGAAGAATGCTTACCTAATTTTGGTTTGTGGAATAAGGATAGTAGTTGGTATAGTAAAACCAAACATGGTTGTGAGCTCAGTTTAAAGCAATTTGATAATACATATAATTTTCGAATTAGAATGCCTGTAACAGGTAACCTAAACGAAAGTAAAAATTATCTTACAAAGATTCTCAAATATAATAACTTAATTGATTTCTTAAATTCAAAAACCGTAGTAGAAGATTTACTCGAATTTGTTAATAGATTTTTACTAATAGATAAAAGAGATAAACTTCCAGCTGGTAATTACAACGTAGTCAACCCCCAGCCCTTGAATACGAGACAGATAACAGATATTTTAGATGAATATGGTTTTTGGAATCCAAACTGGAATTGGATCGATGAAAAAACTTTATATAAAAATACTAAATGTATGAGATCAAATTGTGTATTAAGTACTGAATACACTGAAAAAATTACGGGAATTATTTTACCTCCAGAAGAAAAATCGATTCGTAAAGTACTAGAAAATGGAAAATAAAAATATATTAGTTACAGGTGGTTTAGGCTTTATAGGTAGTCATTTTGTAGAGCTTTTATACAAAAATTGCGAAAATTGTGTTATAGATATTGTTGATGTTAAAGACTATTGCGTAAGCAAACAAACAGAAGACTTACTTTTTGATAAAGGGAAAGAGACAAGCAATGAAGTAACTATCCTTTATCAAGATATAAACAAATACAGAATTGTAAAGGACTACGATTATGTGGTTAATTTCGCTGCTCAATCTCATGTTGATAGAAGTATATCTTCAGGGGATGAATTTGTAAGAACTAATATAACCGGTACGTATAATCTTTTGAAACAAATTTCTACTGAAACAAGATTTGTTCAGATAGGTACCGATGAAGTCTACGGTAGCTTGAGTATCAATGCAAACCCTAGTATAGAAAGGGATGTTTTGAAACCATCTTCAGTATATTCCTCTACAAAAGCTTCAGCAGATCTTATTGCTCTCTCTATGCATAAGACTCACAATGCTAATGTTATAGTTACAAGGTGTTGCAATAATTTCGGACCTAGACAATATCCCGAAAAGCTAATCCCCGTGGCAGTAAAATCTATTCTTAAAGGCAATAAAATACCTGTTTATGGTAAAGGTAACAATAGAAGACAATGGATTTATGTTGAAGATCATTGCGATCAAGTTTTTGATGCTATGCTATATGGAGATGCAGGGGAAGTATATAACATTGCACCTTCTTATAGAGAATGGGACCGTACTATAGTTCCAAACGAGCTTACCAACTTGCAAATAATTAATAATATTATTTCAATTCTCACAAAAGAAAATCCTAACAATCTTATTGAATATGTAGAAGATCGGAAAGGACATGATTTAAGATACAGACTGAATGGATCAAAGCTTAGATTTTTAGTTGACCGATCTAAAGATAGACATCAGGAATTACCCCACATACATAAAACATTTGAAAAGGATTTAGAATATACTATAATGTGGTATAAGTTAAATCAAAGGTGGTGGGAAAATGAAAACTCTTCTAATTGACGGAAACAATCTTCTATATAGAACATTTTGGGCTGCGAACTATAAAGCTAAAAACAGTAAACCTGGTTCTACAGCCGCGACATATATTTTTCTCAGAGCACTAAAGTCTTATGCAGATAAATTCGCGCCTTGGGATAAAATTTATTGCGTTTGGGATAAAAGACTGGCTTACCCGCTAGGTAATTTTAGATCAGAACTATGCGATACTGAATATAAGGGTGGTAGAGATAATGAAAAGTTTAAGAATGTATTTGAAAATCTCAACGATATTATAGAAATTCTAGACACTCTAGGGGTCCATAATTTTTACCCTTATCGCATGGAAGCTGATGATGCAATATCATGGCTGTCTGAAACTATAGAAGGTGAAAAAATTATCATCACAACTGACAAAGACATGCTCCAGCTTATAAATGATGATATTGAAATATATAATACCAATACTAAAAAAATTATAAATAAAAATAATTTTAAGGAACATACTAGTATAGATACCCCTAAAGATTATTTCTTTTTTAGATGTTTCACGGGGGATAAATCGGATAATATACCAGGTATACCTAAAGTGGGGTTAAAAACATATCTCAAATTAACCAAAGATTGGGACTATAATCTCTGTAATATTAATATTACAGAAAGTCAAAAGCTTATTGTAGAAAAAAATATATCTCTTATGGACTTAAAGTATGGATATACATATTATAACGATGAGACTGTAACTTATAGAGCGCAATATTATCAAACTAAAAATAAACGGGATGTTAAGTTTGATAATTTTTTAGAAAGATGTAAAAATATGGGCTTTAATTCAATACACGAAAAACCATCTGATTGGTCTCAAACATTTGTACCTAAAAAAAATAGTATACTAAATTGTGTAAATAATATAAAAGAAAGATTCAATAATGATTAGACAAGCAAAAACAATTCAGTCTCCATGGACAGGAGCAACCGTACGACCTCAATTGAGAGAAACTAGAGTAGGAGATGAGATTAGAACTGAAGCTCATTATACCTGTCCCTCTACAGGTCGATTTATTACTAAAATTGTAGTAGAGACTCGTAAGATTGATGCTGGACCAAGTAATACCTGATAGCTTCGTTATAGAAAAGTTTTACGAGCACGCTGGTTACCCTCGCTACAAAAAAACTACTAACATTTATGAAGGTGGTTGCCCTATTTGTAGAGAAGGTAACTCGTGGGGAAGAAAAAGACGTCTTTACTACATAGTAAAAGATAACGTCATCTTTTGTCATAATTGTGGTTGGTCTGGTAGTCCTCTAAAATGGATATCTGAAGTTGAGGGTATCAATGAGTTTCAAGTTATAAAAGAAGCTAAAAATATAGACCATATCTACGTACCTAAGGATGTAGAGATAGAAAAAGAACAAAATATACAATCCTTACCTGGGGATTGTATAAACCTTTTTGACAAAGCTCAGACAGCGTTTTATTCTAGAGATGTAAAAGTATCTAAAGCTATTGACTACATTAAGGAGCGTCGTTTAGATACAGCGATAAACAAACCTAAAACGTTATGGTATTGTAAAGATGATTATATACATAAGAATAGAATTATTATACCTTTTTACGATAATAGCGATATAATATTTTACCAGAGTAGGAAGTTATCAGAAAAAGACAAAAAACCGAAATACTTATCAAAACTCAATGCAGAAAAATCTATATTTAATTTTGGAAATATCAGTGGGGATCTTGATTGCATTTTTATCTT
>JGI25132J35274_1000294_pt1 | contig 13643 bp, 15 predicted proteins | sample ETNvirenome_6_30_FD_35274 | JGI IMG/M metagenome (IMG submission 35274)
TAATTTATCTTCAACTTTTTCTGGTATAGGTTCAAGAACAGGTTTAGTTATACCTTTTTCTTTATCTTCTTTTGCTTTTGCCCTTTTTGCTTTTATTGCTTCTTGTGCTTTTTTAAATGCCTCTTTTTGTTTTTCAGATCGTTCTCTTTTTACTTTTGGTTTTTGCATTTCTTCATTAATTGTTTCTTCTTCTTTCATATTTGTGTTTATGGTGTTTTCGGTAGAAGTTTCGGTGACTTCGGTATTTTCTTCGGTATTTTTTACAACTTTTTTTTTCGGCATTATAATTTATATTTAGATTTTAATTATAAATAAAAAATATTTTATATTAATATATAAATGTCAGTTAGAAGCTTAAATGGATTAAGTTCTGTATTTGTTAATACTATACAGGCAGGGGATGCTATTAATGTATCTTCAAGTGGGTCTTCTATTTCAACTATAAATGTAGATATTTCAAAACAATCTGCTAAAACAACACCAGCTAATGCAGATTTATTTTTATTAGAAGAAGCAGATGGTTCAATAAAGAAAATTACTTTTCAAAATTTAGAATCAAATATAGATACTAATTTTTGGACTTATAGTTCACCTTCACTATATCCTATTAATACAGCTGATAATGTTTTAATAGGCACAACCACTAATAGTAATACAAGAAAATTGTTAGTAAATGGAACTGCTCAAATAACAGGTAATATATATTTAAATACTATATCAACTGGCACTTGGAATGGTTCTGTATTAGGTAAATCATATCTCCCTACTGATACTGTATATGACGCTGATATAGCAAGTTTTATTACTGCTTCTTCAACAAATACTTTAACAAATAAAACAATAAATTCTACAACTAATATAATTAAACAATTTACAGGTAATAGTTCTTCTGTAATAACTACACCTTCATCAACTGGGACATTATCACTTACAAGTGATATACCTAATTTAACAACAGCAGAAAATTTAGGCACAGCATTATCAAAAACAGACCCAGATACTCTCAATATAGGCACTGGTGGCAACAGTTCAGGAGTTGGCACAACAACAAAAATAGATGCATATAATATACAAATAGGTGAATTAGTAGCAAGTGGAGGCGGTAATTCAGGGTCAGTAGGAGCAGATAATATAACAATACAGGCAACACAGTATTATACTGGTAATCCTACAATAAATATAACAGCACAAGCAGCGAGTGGAGTTGTTAATACAGGTGCACAAGTCAATATTACAAGTAAAAAAAATGGTAGTGGAACTGAAACAGCAAAAATCACTATGGTTGCGGACACAGAAATAGTAATGAACACTGGATTTAAAATAAATTCTTCTGGAACTATAACAGCAGTAGGTTCAAAAATTACTAATGGATTTATTGATACTGGAATAGCAGATAATAAGTTAGTTGAAATTGATACGCCTTCTTCAACAGTAGTAGATAATGATTATGCAAAATTTACTGCTAATGGATTGGAAGGTAGGTCATATAGTGAAGTTAAAACAGATTTATCATTAAATAATGTAGAAAATACTGCTATATCAACTTTTACTGGTAGTTCAAATATAACAACAGTAGGAACAATAAGTAGTGGAACATGGAATGGAACTGGTATTGCTGCTAATTATGGAGGCACAGGATTTCAAACTTATACAGTAGGAGATATACTATATGCTAATACAACAACTACTTTAACAAAATTAGCAATTGGTGGTAATACCACATTTTTAATGAGTAATGGAACTAATCCATTATGGGGCAGTGGTTATAGTTTTGATGCTCCATTACAAATTAATTCAAATTCAGTTTCATTAGGGAATTTAAGTGGGTGGGGTACTAATAATCAAATATTAGCAACGAATGGCAGTGACGCCATCGAATACCGCACACTAATAGCAGGGACTAATATATCAATAGGGGCAACTTCAAGCAATATTACTATAAGTTCAAGTGAAAATTACTGGGAACGTGATAGTAATATTTCTTCTTTTGATATAAAAACAACAAGTACAGTTAATAATATAGCACTAACTGTGCCTTTTGCTACTACAAATACTTTTACTACAAGTAATACTTTTGTATCTACAAGTAGTTTAAAATCAACATTAGGATTAATTAGTGGTAGTGGAGAACATATTAAATTTACATCTTATAGTGGAACAAACCCATTAGGCGTCAAAGGTATAATTAATAGTTCAACACAAAGAACATATCATTTTGAATTTACACACGACAGCACTGGAAGTGCTTATCCATTATTAGGGCAGGATATTAATGGTAATTTACTTTTTCACTGGAACGGACAAGGAGATAAATTTACTTTTAAAAGTAATGGAGATAGTTTAATGAGTGGTATTATATCACCTACAAGTGCTAATAATGAATGCTTTTTAGCATTTGGTTCTGCTGTATTAACAAATACTTTTCATAGAACAGATTTGGTTAAATTAAAAGTTGCTCCTAATAGCAGTTATGCAGCAGGAACCGAACCTGGTTATATAGAGTTGACTGAAAGTGCTACTGGCGGAACTTCAAGCAATACTACAAGATTATATTTTAATGTAGCAGGTAGTGCCTATATATTTTGGGATGGAACAAATTTGATAAATACACCCAGTTTTGCTCCTTCTGATATGAGATTAAAAAAAAATGAAACATTAGCAAATACTGTAGAATTAAGTGATGCTTTTGATAATATAGAAATATATAAATATCAATATGAAGAACAATATGCTATTGATAAAGGTACAANACCCTAATAAATATGTTTATGGATTTATAGCACAAAATGTAAAAGAAAATACTGATAATTTAAGCAGTCAATTTAGTTCAGTTGGAAAAGGACAAGCAATTTATCCTAATGATAAAATAGATTATGAAGGTGATAAATTAGAAGTAGATAATGTTTTAACAATTAATAAAACTGATATGAATTTATTATTATGGGGTAAAATAAAAGAAATGGATGCTATAATTAAAAATCAACAAATAGTAATAAATAATTTATTATCAGCAACTACTTTTGCTAATTTTAAAAAAATGTAAATATATATATATGAACCCTATTTTTTATTATCCATGTCGAATGTGTAAAAAAGAACAACAATTTTTAATTTGTCTTGATTGTATTAAAAAAATCAGACTATAATATATATGTCTACATACAAGCAGAAGTTTAATAAAAAATATGGATTTAAATTAGATGAACCACATAATTTAAAAGAAATAAGTAATATTACTGGGTACAAATATAGTGGACTAAAAACTATATTTGAGAAGGGTGAAGGGGCATTTGAAACTAATCCTCAAAGTGTAAGACCTGGAATGCAAAAACAGCAATGGGCATATGCTCGTGTGTATGCTGCTGTTAATCCTAAAAGTAAAGCTCATAAAATAGATAAAGTACATTTGAAAAAAAAATAATATAAATAATAATGTCAGGGGCAGAAATTGTTGCCATTATTAGTGTTTCAGTCGGTGGTGCTGTATCTCTCTTAACAAGCTGTTTTCATAGCAGATGCACTGATATAAATTGTTGGGGTATTAAATGTAAAAGGAAAGTAATTGAAGATGATAAAGAATTAGAAAATTTAAATAATAAATTATAATATAATATAAATGAAAAAAGGTACAGGTGATAAAAAAAAATTTATATTAAAAAAAAGTAATAATAAAGGAAAACGATTTGAAATTATTATGAGTGACCATTCACATCATTTTGGAAGTGATGTTGGTAAAACATTTATAGATCATAAAGATAAAAATAAAAAATCTGCTTGGATTCAACGCCATAAGAATGATAAGAATTATAATTCAAAACATTCAGGTATATATCATAGTAAAGAATTATTATGGACTGAACCTACATTAGATAAGGCAATAGCACGATATGAGAAAAAACATAATGTTAATATTATAAAAAAATTTTAATATCTAAATATATAATGGACAAGGCAAACGAGTTTGCCACTGGCAGTTTCACTGCCTTAGATGAATCTGAACATACTTTTAAATTAATAGATTTTTTTGAAGAAGAAAGTAAATTAACTGGAGAAGAATTTGAAAAACATATACCAGTTTGTAAACCAGATACTTTTGATATACAAAAAATAAATTATTTAATAGGAAATGTTAATATATGTAATAAGGATTGGACTAATGATTTAAGAACATATTATATAAAAAATAATTTAGAATTATCTACAAAACAAAAGTTAAATTTATTAGTTGATAATTATAAAAATTATTATGATTTACCAGAAGAATTTTTGCATTCAATAGCAAGAGAAAAATTAGGATTACCTTTTGATTATCACGATGTAGCAAGAAGAAGACAGCAATGGTTAGATAAATGTAAAAGAGAAAAAGAAGAAGATAAACAAGAGGATAAATTTCAAAGAGAATTAGAAAAACAAAAAAAAAAAGAAAGTACTTTTAAAATAGAAAAAAAAATATTAACTTTTTGAAAATAAAATATATTTATATATTATAAATGTTAAGTAGAGCAGAATTCGATGCTTTTTTAAAGTTATATGGAATACCTACCAGTGATGAGAAATACAATCAATTTAAAAAATCACAGAGTATGAGTTTAGCAAATCAACAGTTTTTAGAATTAGCAAATCAAGTTAAACAAAAAGTAGATAAACCTACTATGCCCAGTTTAACTGTTGTTGGACCTGGTGCGATGCAAGACAGAAAAGCAGCAATGGATAAATATAATAAACAATTAGCAGCATATAATAGACAACAAGCAATAATTAAAAGTATTCAAGAAGGGATGGCACAAAAAACTAAATACTATGAACAAAGAGAAAAAACTAAAACAACAACAACAGTCCCAGTTAATCCTACAACAAAATCAGATTTAAGTAAATTACCTCATACTTTTAAAATTACAACACCAGAACAAGATAAAGCATATCGTGAAAGATTAGATGCTTCTTATGAAAAATATAAAAAATCACATCATCCTGTTTATGATAGACCAGATCCAGTTGTTAAAAAACCTAATAAAATCCCTAATACCCATCAACATGTGAATCATAATTTAATGAGTTTTAATGATTTTAAAGGTATTTATTTACAGCAAGGATTTCAATATGGACAAGCTGAATATTTAACTTATTTGAAAAAACATAATATAAATAATCCTACACAATATTTACAAGGTCAATTAGAAATACACCACAAAAATAAAGGTTCTGCTTCATTAGCAAAAGGTAAAAGTATTGAGGAGCATCAAAAAGAACATTCTAAAAGTATTTTAGACCATATGACTAATAAAAATGTGCCTATACCAGGACAAATTCAAAAAGTAAATCCACCAGCAGCAATTAAATTACATAATTTTCAAAATCCTACACCTGCTGCTAATCAACATCACGTGGATGCTCATTCAATTACTAAACAAGCTGGAACTATGGTGGGTAATCCAGTATATGCTAATGACAAACCTAAAATTGTTTCAGGACCACGACAGGATAATCATTTAAATCCTACTCCACAACCTGCTACACAAGCTACACCTCAACAACCTCGAAGAGAAACCTTTGCTGAATTTCGTGCAAGAACACGCGCTAATACAACACCAGCAGCACAACCAGTAGGACAAGATGCTGGAGATATGATACTTTAAAAAAAAAAAAAATTTATTTTATAAATATTTTGAAAAGTTAAATACATAAATTTTTAATTTTTTAATCATTCAATTTTTTTATATTCTGATTGTTGTGAACTTGTACTATGATTCATATCCTTTGCTATTTTTTCTAATTTTTTATTAGTTAGTTTATTAAAATCTAAATTAGAAATATAAATACTTCTTAACATTGATGAACTAACTTTTTTATTTAAATATTTTTGAAATAAATTTTGTAAATATTTTGTTAAATTATTTTTACTCATAGAAGTTAATTGTTTTTTAATACCAGAATTTTCTAATAAATGATTTACATCATCTTCTAATCTAAATTCATATAAATCTGTTAATAATCTATTTAATACACTCCTTTTAGGAATGTTATATTTTTTTTTACCATAATGCCTTTGAGTCTTATAGTCGTTTAGAATAAAATATTTTGTACTATGGTCTTCTTCATCAATAAATAAATAATTACCTTCACCATCATCATCATTACTAATAATCATACCAGCATAATCATTTCTTAATGGTCTTATAATTTTACCTCTATATAAAATTACTAATATTAATTTTTGTAATATATCCTTAGTCTTATTTGCTTTATATTCTTTTTTTAAAAGTTTTTCTAATCCTTCTAATTCTTCTTGACTCAACCATTTTTCTTCTTCTTTTTTTGAAATTTTATTATCAAGTGAAGCTTTTTTAATTTTATCTTTTACAATACCGAAAAATTCATATAATAATGCTAATGAATCTTCTTTTAAAAGTTTCTCTAATGCTGGACTTGTTTTAATAAAATTTAAAGATGATAAATAACTTTTAATTGTATTATTTTCATATATAGGTTTCTTATCTATTTTTTTTGTTAATTTATCTTTTAAATCACTGAAATTATTAATAAGTGATGCTATATTATTTATTGTATAATCAGTTGCCTCTAATTCTGGTAAAGTATTATTTTCTCCTAAATCCGCAAATGAACTTTTTTGAATCTCTAATAATTTCTTTAAAGATTGCTTATATAATTTATATGAAGATGGTTTAACTTTATTTTCAGCAAAACTCATAACAGATATTAAATCACTATCCATTTTCGTCATATATATATAAAATCAATTTTAGTTTTTAAATATATTATTTTCATAAATAAATATTATATCGTTTAATTATTTAAAGACAAAATAATTATGAATATATATATGCCAGGTAGTTCTTATTATAATCAGAAATTTGTAGAAAATATGAAAAATATTTATGACTATGATAAAGAAGACTTTAAAAATTTTATTTGTATAGGTAGTAGTAAATCTCATCCTAATATACCTCACTGCTGGAGAGGTAATGTTGTAATCCCACCTATTACTGATGAATGTGTGTGTACAAAACATATTCAAGAAAATTGTTGGATTATGAATAAAGAAAGTGGTGAAGTTTTAGCAATAGGTAATCACTGTGTAAAAAGATTTTTAAAAAAAGAAAATTGGAAATTAAGAAGATGTTTGGGTTGTGGAATAGCATGTCAAAAAAAAAGTCATTATTGTGAGACTTGTGAAGAAGAATTTGCTAATTATGTGAAAAAACAAAAAATTAAACAATATAAGAAAAAACAACAAAAAATAAAAGTTGCAGAAGAAAATGGTACTTTATATAAATTTTGTTTAGATTGTAATAAATATATTTACAAGTTAGGTAAGAAATATATTTATTGTTATAATTGTAAAATTAAAAATGATGATACAACTTCAAATTTAGATCAACCACTCATAGTTATTTAAAATAATATTTTTTTTTGCCATTAATTTAAGCACTATCAAATTTTATAAAATTGATTTTTGTTAAAATATTTGTAAGTTAAAAAATAATGTCCTCTATTCAACAACAAGAACAAACTATGAAGGATTTGGATAATTTTGAAGTAGGTTATATGCCCCATTATAAGTTATTTATTGGAGAAGAACGATTTGATTATGAATTAAGTGAATATAATTTATTAACAGAACAAGTTTCTACAATTTATAAAAATATAAATGAATATAAGGATAAAAAAATAGAAATTGGGTTTGAATATGGAACTGGAACAAATGATTATGATACAATAACAATTATTCAAGAATGTAAAGGTTGTTGGGAAGATATATGTTGTTGTGAAAAATGTGAAAAATGTGAAAAAATTGAAGAAGATTGTGATTGTGATTTTACTGATAGTGAAGAAGAGGAAGAAGAAGAAGAAGAGTTTGAATAAAAAATTAATATAATATTAGAATTTACATTAATTTAAATTTTTTTGCCATTAATTTAAACACTATCAAATTTTATAAAATTGATTTTTGTTAAAATATTTGTAAGTTAAAAAATAATGGCTGCTCAACTTCATTTTGTTATTGCTGATATTGAATATTCAAGGTGGAGAATTCATTTGAATGAATGGAAAAACAAAATTGCGAAACAAAAACAAGAACAAGAAGATTTATTAGTAGAAGAAATATATGAATCTATAATATCATATTTTGAATCATTTAATCATATACAATCAGTTTATAATGAACATAATATACCTATAAAACAAGAGATACAAGAACCATTTAAAAATAATACATTTCAATGTAAATTCAATCAAGAAGAATATGAAAATGATAGTGCTATGTTGCCTATGATTGATTGCTATGTAGAAGAGAATGGCAGTGAAGGATATTATGAAAGTAATTGTGGATTATTTGATTTTTGTGATTTAAGAGATTGGATAAGAGAAATGATAAGAAGTGTTGAAAATGAAAAGTATTGTAAATATGTTGATATAAGTTTTCTATTTTCAGATACTTATGGAGGTGAAGAAAAATTATTTACACTTCAAGAAGAAGTAGATGAAGAAGATATACCAGAAACAGAAGATGGTAGTTGCCCTTGTGGGAGTGTTTATTGTTAATTATTTGAGTTTTGATTAAAAAATTAAAATTAGAGTTCACAATTTATATCAAAAATTTACAAAAAAAAATATTTTTTTTTTGGTTTTTACTAAGGGTTCATAGAACCCACTGGATACTTCGTATCCTTTTTTTTATAATAATATATTTTTAAATTCTTATTCTATTGATATTATTAAAAAACTCTGGTATTGTTCTTAATCTATTTAGAAAATAATTATCCAGTTGATTCTGTGTAAAATTATTATTTAAATTACTTTGAATATAAGAAACTAACATTTGCCTATTTGGAAATTCATGTTTAATATCTCCACTTTTAAGAAAGTATTTATATTTTTTAGACATTTCTTATATATATATACTTTTATAATTTTAAGTATGTTATGAGGTATAAAATTTAAACAGTTTCAAAATTATTTTAATTTATTTTCAAAATTGATATTATATATATAAGCAACTTAAAAATAAAAAATGAATATTAATATAATGGAGAAATATCCTATACTAAAATTTTTAGAAACTAATAAAATTAATTGGTGTCCTATAAAATTAAAAGTAGAGGATAAAAGTAAAAAATTATTAGATGAGGAATGGATAAATAAACCTGATGTTTTAACTTGGTGGGATGTGCATAAGGATAAAATAGATAAACGAAAAAAACTTTTACTTGAAGAAGAATTAAATATATATAATAGTATTAGTATTGATACACGAGATGTATTTGAAATAGATATAGATATAAAAGATGATGGTTGGGATAAATTATCAAAACGAGAAAAAGATTTATATGAAGAACTTTGTAAATTGCCTAATTTTACAAGTATAACAAAAAAATATGGTCGGCATGTTTTTATTCTTGATATTCAAAATAGTAAATTACCACAAACAAAAATAGAATATTTTAGAGATTCATTAGAAGAGTTAAGTGAAGTATCAGATTATAGTAGATATAAAAGTAATTTAGAAAGTGATAAAAAACAAAAATTTAAATATATGAAAAATACTGCTGGATGGTGTGAATTATTAAAAGGTAAAAACTCTTGGTGTTTATTGGATAAATGTCAATTTACTAATAATGAATTTAATAGTGTAAATGGTTTGAAAATATTAGAAAAAATTATTAAACCATCTTATTTTAAAAAACCCCCAGAAGAAAAAAAAGAAAAACCTGAAAAAAGAAAAACAAGCACAAGAACAAAAATGGATAAAAAATTAAAACAAGAAATAGATACATTAAGTCCACCAGAAATAGAAAATAGTAATATAAAAGAAATACTGGATCATTTGGATAATATAGATATGAAATATATTGATAATCCACATACTCATTTTCAATTATGTGGTGCTGTTGTATCCTTAAAAGATATGGATATATTACATCATTTTAAATTAATATGTTCTAAATCTAAATGGGTTGAAGCTAATTATGAAAAATGGTTTGAAAATTTAGTAAAATATTTTATAAAAAGTAATTCTTATACAAAAGGTACAATTTTCTATTTTAGCAAAGTATCAAATCATATGAATTATTTTAAAATATATAGTGAATATAATAGGGGATTTAAAGATAATACACCGAAAGATTTAGCAGAATTCTTTTGGAATATAAATAAAGATAATATTTTAGTTAGTAAAATTAATAATTATGAAAAGTCTATTTGTTATTGTTATAATCAATATAGTTGTATATGGAGTAATCAAAGTGTAGAACAACATAATATTAGAAGTATAATATCTGATGATATTGAACATTATTGTGAAACAAAAATGCAAAATTTAATGAAACAAATTGAAAAATTACAAGAAGAAGAAGATAATGATGATAAAACAAAAGAATTAGAAAAATTAGAAAAGGTTTATGAGTATTATGAATTTACACAAAAACTAATAAAAGGTCCTACTTTAATTTCTAATGTATATCAAATGTTAGAAGATAAAATAAAAACAAAAAATTTAAGTAAAATAGAATTTGATACATTATATGATTATTTACCATTTGATAATAAATTAAAAGTAAATGTATTAACAGGTGAAGTAAGTAATATTAATAGAGATGATTATATTGAAACTATGTTTAGTTATAATTATGAAGAACCTGATGAAGAAGATTATAAATTATTTGTTGAAATATTTGAAGGGTGTTTTATGGATATTGAATATACAGATAAAGAATTAGAAAAAGAACATAAAGCAATTATGAATGATATAATTTATATTTTAGCCACAGGATTAGTTGGTAGACAAATTCAAAGTATATTTATTTTTAATGGTTCTGGAGGAAATGGTAAAAGTTTAATCATGGGTATATATAAGGATGTTCTTGATAAATTTTGTTTTAAAGAGGTTGGTAGTAGACTTGAAGAAAGAATAGATGTAAATAAACCTTCTCCAGCATTTGCTGATTTATTAAATAAAAGAGCAGCGATATTTGAAGAATTTGATAAAAATAAAAGTATTTGTATTGATACTTGTAAAATTTTAAGTGGTAATCCTACACTGAAAGCACGATATTTAAATAAAAATCCTATTGAATTTAAATTATTAGCAACAATTATATTATGTTGTAATGAAAATCCTACTTTAAATGGAGAAATAAATGATGCTATTACAAGGCGATTTATGGATATATATTGGAGAATGAGTTTTAGAACAGAAGGGTCAGATAAAGCAAAAGAACATTTAGGAATTTATAAGGATAATAAATTAGTAGGTTATGATAAACAACGAGGAGATAATAAATTAGCAAATACAACATATTCAACCGATCCTAATTTTAAGAAAAGAATGAGACCCTGTATGTTAAAATATTTATTACAGTGGATAAAAAATTATCCTACAAAAATTAGTAAAAATAATTGTGCATTTTTAGAGGAAGATTATATATTTTCAAAAACTACACAAGATAGAACAAAAAATTATATGTCAGCACAAAATAAATTTGGTGCTACAATAGAAGAATTAATTATCCCTACTGGTAATAAAATGGATTGTATTGACCTTACTACAAAAGACGGTTTATATGATAAATATAAAAATAAAGAACTTGATGAAGGTACACTATTAAAAAATATTATGAGTAAATCAGATTTTAAAACAAGAATGACCAGAATGACTCCTTATTCAGATTGTTTTGGTTTAACAACAGGACATAGAACTACACGATTTGATGGAAATAAACAATTTAATAAAGGTAATTATTTAGAAGGATTTTATTGGAAAGAAACATATGAAGAAGAATTAGATAAATATAATTCACAAAATGTAATGCATGAAGAACCAGAAGAAAAAGAAGTTATTGTTGGTGGAGATTATGATTCTGATGGAAATCCTGAAGATTGGGTGTTTGATTAAAAAATTAAAATTAGGTCAAAAAAAATTTGAGATAAAATACAAAAAAAAAATATTTTTTTTTTATACTGTTAATAATGTTGGTCTATGTCTTCTTGGTAATTTTATATGTGGACTATAATAATATTTATTAACATAATAATTATAAAATTCTTTAAAAGTAAGAAATGTTTTTAAATGTGGATTATAACAACCATCACTAAAATTCAAAATAAAATGTTCTGTAAGTTGATGGTGATTAACATATTCTTCAACCATTTTAATAAATAGATAATCTAAAATAAAAAATCTTATATCCATAAATTATATTCATAATAAAATTTTAAATATTTTATATAAAATTGATTTTTGTTAAATTATGATTAATAACAAAATGCCTTATGCTGAACTGTTAAATGGTATTGACGAAATTGCTGAAAAATTAACCACAGCAGAATATCAAAATTTAATGGAATTATTACAAAAATCACAAGAACAAGAACCAGAACAAGAAAAATATTATAGATTAGTATATGAAAAAATTACTATTGTACCATTTGCTTTTATAGACCAAACAGAAAATGAACTTATATGTGAAACAAAAGAAACATTAGAAAGAGATAATACTGTGTATGGAAAAATTACTGATAATGAAGAACAAGTACCTCTTAGTGACCATATCCATAACGCAATTACAGAAGGAGAATTAACAAAAGAAAATTTACAAATTATAAAAGAAAGTTTTATAAATAAAAGTTTTATTAAAAAATATAATGATACTACTATTATATATAGAGTAAAAAGTTTATTGAAAATGTAAAAAATTAAAAAATTAAAATGAGAGTTAAAAAATATATATATAAATTTAAATAAATAAAATTTTTTTTTTTGAATGATTTTATATGAAATCTATAAAATTAAACCAATCTTGTTTATTATTAAATTTTTGTATTTTATTATAGTTTTTTATATTTAATGAAAATGAAAAATCAGATTCATAAAATATTCTCGAAAACATTATAAATTCTGTGTCTGAAATAATATTAGGTAGTAAATATATTTCTTCTACAACTGACCGTTTAAATTGTCCACTATCTATTTCAAAATTAGATTGCTCTGTATATTGATATTTGATCATTTTAGGGGTTGTTTTGACACATTTTAGTAAATAATGACTATATCTCCAATCCAATTTGTTAGGACTGCAATCATGTTGAAATTTAACAATAAATATCATATTATTTGGTATTAAATTAGATTCAAAATTATATTTTTCAAAACCAAGTAAAAACTGTTGTAATGTTTGTTTTATTTTACAATAAGATGTAATCCAATTTTGAAAATTATTTATGTAATTTGTTCCATAAGTTTCAATAGACGAATAGACTCTATCACTTATATATACTTGTATATATTCATCTATGATTTTATAAACATTATCCATAAATTCTTGTATAGGAAATTTATTTCTTAAACCTAAATTATAAATATAATTTCTGTTGATAATCATTTGTTTAATTTCATCTGATAAAATTGATTCTTCAAACTCTAATATTCGACTAATTATAAATCTATGAGCTGTACCTCTCCAAAATAATAATCTTGCTGAAGTTTGAAGGTCTCGTAATTGATTATTTGTCATAGAGATTCTTGAAGACATTTTTTTAACTTAAATATATTTTAACAAAAATCAATTTTATAAAATGTTGATAGTGTTTAAAATTATGGAAAAATATAAAAAAAAAATGTCCCT
>JGI25132J35274_1000295_pt1 | contig 13629 bp, 7 predicted proteins | sample ETNvirenome_6_30_FD_35274 | JGI IMG/M metagenome (IMG submission 35274)
ATTGAGTTTGCTTGAGAAGCTGATGCTGAATTAGCAGATTCAGTAGCATAATGTTTAGCAGAATAAAGACCTGATGTCCCACCATTTGTTGAAGATAAGGTGAAAGGTGTATTATGATTTGTAACTGCATATTTGCTTGCATCAGAACGATGATCTGAAGCTAACCCAGCTTGTGTAGATGCTGTACTTGCAGATGTTGATGCTTCTCCTGCTAAAGTTTTTGCTGATTTTTCACTGGTTCCATCAGGACTAGAACTATCTATTGCCCAAGCTTTTGCAGATCCACCACTTGCTGTAAGATCGCCAATAGCATGTTCTTTGGCAGAATAAGTGTTTGATTGATCTGCTGGTGAAGTATCTGAAGTATTATTTGTTGCACCATCAAATACTCTTACAACAGCTCCAGTTCTTGTCGCATAATCAACTGCTGTATCTTTAGAGTCTAACGCATCATTTCTGTAGGTATTTGCATTAGTGGCTCCTGTTGTTGCAGTAGTAGCATTAGTCGTAGTTGTTGCAATATCAAATACTAATTGCCATTTAGAAGAATCATTCTCTGTTAGGTATGCTCCTGTTGATGTATGAGCAGTTGTACAGATATATATATTGCTGTATGTGGATGTTTGACTAGATACATTCTGCTTTACAATATCTCTTAATACATANGCAGTAGATGTAGCCCAATTCCCTCTATTTGTACCAAGTTCAANAGTTGCAGAAATATTACCACTAGAATCAAATCCTAAAATTTTATTAGAACGTGCTGTACCACCTGTGCTGATTTCGGTTACTGTACTCGTAACACCCGTGACATCATCTGCGAATTTAATAGATCGGTCTGATTTTGTTGAGACTTGCTGAGATTTCATTGTCTCAAGGTCAATGCTTTTCTCTAAAGTCTCCGCATCAAAGATATTATTGTTTTGATAATTCGTTGTCTGGGCTAAAGACACCTCTCTAACAATAATTACTGTGTTTCCTGCTACTGGCCTGTAGTCTGTTGGAGAAGATAAGAATGTTACAGTAGCCTCATTTGAAGTATTGATAGATACTGTATATTGGGCTGGATCAGTTCGTGTTTTTAGAACACCATTGACATATACTTTTAAATCATCTTGATCAAAACATTTGAATTTGACCCCTCCTGATTCAAATGAAAATGATGCAGTAGTAGAAAGAACGCTATACTCTGCTCTGTTTCCAGTAGTATCAACTGTCATGATCCACCACCAAATGGTACGAAGTTACTAGGTTTAGCCCAATCCATGTACGGACTACCACCTAATCCAGATGCAAAACTATCCATTCTTTCTAATTGTCCTGGGTTATACGTTTCTAACATTGGGTAGTAAAAAGCATAGTTATATAAATGTTCTACAACTGGTAATCCAACATAAGGCGTGTTCCCTCTCATTTTCTGGAGAACGTCTTTAGCTCTTATATCATCTTGTATAAGTCCTGCACTAATTTGTGTCAAGTCCTTAAAGAGTTCGTAATGGACTCCCAATAATGTTTCATCCCAAGATGTATCCATTGCTTGCATGTTTTCCATCATTATATCTGCCATTATACCACCTACTCCAGATTGTGACCACGATGCTAAAAATGTTTCTGGGTCTGTTGGGTCTAGCGGTTCCTTACCTTGGATTAGCTTTTTAACCGATAAACTGGCATATCCTAAACCTACCATGGGAATCAAACCATGCAAAGCAATTTTTTTTACTCCCATAGATCCTCCCCTTGCATATATATCCATAGCCATCTTTACGCTTAAAGATCGGAATGTATATAGCATCTGCAATACGGAGCCAACTATGGTTCCTCGATTGGATTGTCTTTGCATAAATGCTCTATGAGATGCCCCTGCTTCTGGAACAAGATGCCGTGATTCTGCTACAAAAAACCTAGATACTTTTTCAGAAAGCTCTTTATTTCCTGTTTTCTGAAATACGTCATCACCAGTAATATACTCATCTGTAGACAATTCAGTATTTTTGTAATCTGGATCTGCACCAAAACGATCCTTCATATTAAAAGTTGCCTTATTGTTTCTCAATTCGGCCCAATCTTCTGATGTAAACCCATACTCTTCCATTCTTTTTTTAAAATCAGGGTCTAAATCATCCCAGCCTCTTTTGAGCTTTGTTGCAAAATTGTTGGATGCAACCATTGAAAAAGCTTCTCTCCAAAGATCAGTCCAAGCATTCAATCCGTTTATTTTAAAGAAATTGTCTGCCATTGTGGATGCCATGCCAGGAACCGAACCTAAATCCACCCATCTGTTTACTGCTGAAGAAATCAACGAATCAAAACCAATACCAAGCTGATGAACAATATGTTTTAATTCTGCTTGTCGAGTTGCATCGGAAACATCAAACCGATGTTTCATCATATTGAAAGTGTTTTTGTACGCCCCGAAAAATCCCATCCCATGTGAATCCAATACCGCATTACCTACTCCAATATCTGCAAATGCTGAGATAACAGCTTTAGGTAATTTGGTGACTATGTGAAATGAAGTTAATGCTGTAACTGCTCTAGCTAACGTAGGATTTCCTACTATTGTCGCTTCTCCATTAATCTGCTTCCAGCTTGCTAGTAAACGATCACGTTGAAAAGGAGTCAGATCAGCTTCAATTTCTTTATATATAGAATTAAATAATCCATCGGGATCTGGTCCCCAATCCTGCATTAATGCTAGTCTTTCATCTAAAACATCCATTCCTTTGAAAATAGAACCTACTGGATCAGGATGCCCATATCTTTTGTTATACAACATCCACGCATCAGCATTTTTAAAATGCAATTCCCTAGAAATTCCCATTCTTTCTGATAACGACTTTTCTGATACCGCATGATGCATTTCAAATTCTGTTTTACCTTTAGTAAACGCATCATAGACTTGGGATAGATATTTCTTTGTTACTTTTCTACGCATCCGATTTTCGTCTAGCAAAGGCATAATTGTGTCAATCCAATCTGCTTTTGCTTGCAATCGACCTTGTGGAGATGAACCCAACATTTCTACTGGATTATGCCATTGAACTGTCAAGTGATCATCTAACCATCGGATTCCTGCACCAAATGAATTAGCCTCATCAACTTGTAGCTTCTTAAATTCTTTTATTATCTTGGCTAGTTTATTTGCTATTTCATTTCCTGATGATCCCATTTCAAATAATTCTCTGACTAAAGCATCACCGAATTTAGGATCTTTTGTCATCTTATCAAAGTCATGTGGTGTCAGTCCTGTCTCTTCTGTCCACCTGACCATCATTCTTCCGAATCTAATACCTTTTCTTGCCAACATATTATTTGCAGTCGAATCGGCGTTTTTATGATGGTTCAACTTTCGGTCCTTTAGGAGCCTGAATCCTTTCCAGAGATGACCTACTGTTTTAGCTAAAAGGTTTTCAAATTTTTCAAAGGAGTCTACATCTGGATCTCTTGACCCAACTGTATTACGGATATTGCGGTTTGTATTATTGAAATGAACTTTTTGTCTAGCTCGATTAGCTCTATAGAATTCAAAGTCTTCTTTTGTCCATGTAGCAAAATTTTTGGACATAGAACCTTCATGTTCTCCAAACGCTAAAATAAGATCATCTATTTCTTCTTCAGACAACTCTGGAAACTGATTTCTAATATCTCTAGCGCAAGTTGTCATTTCTTACCTCCAGCACCTTTCCCATTTATACAATTTGTCACTAAATCTACAAAATCGTAGAACCTATCCCCAAGCTTGTCCAAAGTGTCTACCACATTATCTACAACTAGATTAACAGTAGGATCTTGTTTTACCGAATCTATGACATTTTGAACATTTAATTCGTTATTTGCCTGTTGATCATAACTTCTTGTTTGTTCGTTAATTCTTTGCATTTCTTCTGCTGTAGTTCTTTGAGAAGGTTCTTGCATTGGCATATCTTCAGGACTTGGCAATGGTCCGTCTGGATCTGGTCCACCTTGAGGATGATTTCCTGCTAATCTATTTGCTTCTTCAATAATCCTTCCTTGCTGTCTCCCTGCCGACCACTCTTTAAAGGTTCGACCAGCTCTAGCAAAATTACCAATAGCAAACCCAGCCCCAAATGCAAAAGCCATATCCATACCAATGTCACTAAAACCATATTCTTCCTCAAACACATTTTTTTTATGGTAAATAACGCTTGTTGCTAATCCTGCATATATAGAAGCCTCAATCCCTTCCTGAGACATTCTCCCTATCATTCTGGAAGGTTCAGCAACTAAACTTCCAAATCTCATAGATTTCATTGCTTTATAACCAGCATTCCCAGCGCGAACCAAATGGCTAATTCCACCACCTAAAGGAATAAAGTTTATTGGGTCAGGCAATGATCCTACTAAATAACCTCCAATTCGATAACCATCCCATGCCCCTACATTCTTAAACCAAAAATTAAAGAAATCATTTCTATCATGAGCTTCAGCCAAAGTCATTGCTTGGCGTTCTGTCATACCTTCTCTATAAGATATGTTTGGTCTAAAAGAAGTATGGGTTTCATTCCAATTTTCTTCTTCTATAACAGGGTTCCATTCATTTTCTTGTTGGAAAAACTCATAATCTAACCAATCAATCCCTTGCTTTACCCACATATCCCCAAAACCCTGAGACATAGCGAGATTAAATTTAGTCCAAGAATCAGGAGTCGCTAAATTTATAAATTCGTGCGCTATGCTTAAACCAGCATAAGGACGTTCAGGTTCAATCATTTAAGTAATCCTTTTTCTTTTAATAACATTTTCCGAACTTGTTCATCTGTATAATCAAACATTCCTGTTGTTTTAGCTGTAATTACTGGGTCACTTCTTTTTGTGTCTTCAACCTTAACACGACCATCTTGCAAATAAACTTTTCTAACTGAAAAGTTTTTAATAGCTCTTTCTACCCTTGTTTTCCATGAGTTAAATTCACTTTTCAATCCTTTTACTACAATAGGATATAATGCTTCTCTAAACGCATTATCAGAAAGAGGTTTTTCTCCATTTTTTATTCTTTGTTTGTTTTTTCTCTCAATAGCTTTTCGATTATCTTTTATATGTCTATTTACTTCTTTTTCAATAAGATTCATTGTTTGTAGTTCTGCTTTTCCAGGAGAATACCATTCAGTTGGGAACCAATTATCAGCAGAAATGCCAGGAGGTAGATTTTCTTGTTGATTTTCTAATTCTTTTTTTAATTCCAACATGCCTTTATAAGTTTTACCTGTGGATATAGGTTTAGGTAAAGTTGTTCTTCTTCTTTCACCATTTACATTCCACTCCATAACATAAGGGTCATCACTTCCAAAATCACCAAATGCACCTTCTAATCTTTCTAAAAATTGGACACCTTTTCTTGAAACCATAAATTTATTTTCAAATTTTTCTTTAGATATTTTATGGTCATGCCAAACATAAACTGTCCATCCTTTTGAATTGCTATCATGAACATTTTCTTGAAATAAGGCAGGAGAAAATCCATCCCCATCATTTACTACAGTTAAATACAAACCTTCAAAGCTTCCTGTTAAAAGTGCTTCTATAATTATTTCTTCTTGCTGGTCTGTATACCCAAATAATTTTTTCCCACCAAATTTCAAACTATTTTCACCATCTTCTTTTGGAAATAACTTTCGCAAAGACTCTTCTGTTATAATACTGCCAATCATTGCATTACCTGCAAATCTTAGCATTTTAGCGGATTCTTCAGGTGAATTTGAATATCTACTCAAAGCATTTTTAGACCATGAAATTACATTACCACCTTGAACTCGGCCATGTACTTCTCCTGCCCCCATGTCATTAAACGCTTGAATAACTGCTGAAGTTATTTCTGTGTTATATTTTTCAGCATCTAATTTTGGATCACCTAGTAATGCAACAGCATAATCAGCTATTAAGCCAATATGAGTAGTTCTTTGATTATCATCTTCTAATTTATCTAAATAAGTATCATGTCCACGATCCCATCTTCTAACTGTAGCCTCTATGCCAGAATTTTTCTGTTCAGCATTTAACCCTTCGATCAAATTTACTTTAACATTATCTTTTAAAGCATCTGGACCTTCCCAATAATCATACAATGCAGAAGCTTTTGCCAAATCTCCACCTTGGGATGCCCAATATTTTTTAACATTATTCCAGATTTGTTCTCCTTTACCTCTATCTTCAAACAAACCAATAATCATTTCTTTAGTTCCTAATACTGTATCTACACGATTACCTTCCTCAAATCTGAATTCTAAATTTCCACCTTTATTTTTTGGTGTAATGCCTTTCCCCCAAGTATCCATTTGTGCAGTTGATGGACTCCAAGATTTACCATTAAATTCTATGTTTTTTTGATTTAATAAATTTATATCATCCTTTGTTAATGGTTTCTCTGGATTGTAAAAAATACCATTTTCTTGCATTATTGCATCACTAACATTTCCTTGTTTTTTAGCAAGATACCCGTCAAGTGTAGAAATATAATTATCCCAACTTGGACCTAGTTCTGCATAAGGAGGGGGATTGTTTCTAGCAAAAAGCAAGCTTTCTTGAAGTTCGTCTTCTGAAACATTAACTAATCGATCTCTACGAGTAGGAATTAAATTTGAAAAAAATTTTTTAATATCTCCTATTTTTTGAAAATATTCAGGATCTCTTTCTTTAGCATTAGACAAATCATATAATTCTAAAGGATTTTCACTATAAGTATCATCATCTGATATTGCTTTCTTAAAAAGATATTGTGCGTACGCATTATAAACTGTACCCATATTTTTAGGTAATGCAGTTTTGCCAGTAGTATCAGATGTATGATTATATGCTTTATCTACAATTGCTTGTAACTGAGATAAATCAGATGGTGTAGCATCAGCCAATTCAGCGTGATCACCACCAATGCTATCCATGTTTGGAACGTATATTCCTTTTTCTGCATCATATTTAGTATATAAACTTTTAAAATTTACATTTGATGGATCTGATTGTGTTGCTAAAGAAGTTAGATTTTGCAGATGTAATTTCTTTTTCTCATTAACATTTTTTACTTTTACGTCTGTAGTTAATTCAGCAATATGTTTATAAATATCTTTTGGGTCCAAGGTTAATGTTTGTTCTTTGGATTGTTGTATGTTTCCATTTTCATCTATAAAAACCTTTTTCCCTATCATATTGTAATATCCAGAATTGTACCGCTTTAATAAAAGCTCTGGATTTGTTTTTCCAAGAACTGCTTTTTCCATTAAAAATTTACCTACCATATACTCTTGCCTTAAATAATTTAGGCTATTTACTAATTTATTGGCTGGTTGGTTTGTTCTTGCTACATAATTAATTACTAACTTATCTTGTGCTTGAAAAGTGTTTCTCTCTATTTCTTGATCAGCAACTTTCCAATTAGCTAAACTTTGTGAATCAACCCAATCTTCTTGTTGAGATTGCTCTTGGTTTAAACCATGTGTTGTGATTATCTTTGATTTAGCACTACCAATTGTTGTTTGGTAAGCACTATTAATAGCATCTGCACCTCTTTTTATTTGAAGTTTTGTTGTTTTATTGATCATTTCCGTCATTAAAGACGAACTTTTACTATTAATATAAGATTGTACTCCGTTGTATAATTTTGAATCATCTTTAACAGATTCTAATATTGAATTTAAAGAAAATGTTCCTTCTTTGCCTCTTATATTTAATTCTTGGCCTAAATAATCATTAATTGTTCTAACAACAGGACGTTCACCATCTTCTTCGTTCCAAGATAAAGCACTTTGATCTTGTCGGTTTAGATGTTGATCTGCACCTAAAGTCAATTGTTGCATTACTTGATCTATCTCATCTTGTTTTTCAAGCCAACGATTAGAGCGTTCTAATTCTATGTGATCATCTGCAATAGACCCTAAAGCCTCAAATCCCTTTAATACTGCTCTAGTTGCATAAGCATAAGCTCCAGCTAGTTCGTTGTACCCAGAACTAATGTTTGGTGCTTGTACTTGAGGGGCTTGGTATCTACTTGACTGCGTAGGAACTGTAGACGATATGTCTAACCCTCTAATATCTCCATTTGCCATTTATTTATCCATTTTTTATTCAACCACCACTAAACCAAGATTCAGGTAAACTCCAAGTACCTTTACGTCCGTATAACCCAGCTTGGGTAAGACCTGAAGTAACATCCCCAAATGCCTGAACATCAACTCCTCTTTTTTGAAGCTCTGCTTTCTTTTTACCTCTTCTTAACATTATTTCTTGTTGCCAATCATGTACAGTAGACCAATCATGAAAAGAATGATTCATGTTATCCAATGTTGCAAATGTCTCATTTTCTTTCATACCCATTGCATATTCTTTTAACATCGCATCTTCTACCGATAAATCTAAAGGTGTGCCAGATTGCATCTTTACTCCCCTAGATGCTCTTTGGACAAAGTTTTTAGCTCTTTTTTTCTCACCTTTAAGGTTCAGCATTGATTTTGCGTAAGCACCCTGTTTTCTGATTTGAGCAACACCTCTATAAAATTCTTTAGTTTTTAACTGTTTGGTCATTTTACCAGCTATAGCATTTTCAGCAGTTTGTTGCAGAGTTTCATTTGCTCCTGCTATACCTAATTGTCTTTTTTGTTGCGCTCCATATAAAGAAGAAAACATAGTAAACAAACTTATACCAGCCATCATATAACTCATATTACCCCAAATTAACTTCAAATTGTTGTGCTATATAAAGAATCGTAAATGGAAATGGTTGAGTGCATCGAAAAGAAACTCCTTCTGATTCAAAGGATCTTGCTATTGGAGCCATTTCTTTGTTACCAGAAAACAATGGGACCATATTTCCATATTTATCTTCTGAAGGATTACGGAAGATAACTTCTTCATAATCCTGACCTTCCATTGAAAATTCCAAACCTAAACTGTTTAGCATTTTCATGTTTATTTTAATCATTCGTTTATTCCCAATTACAAATGATCCACCACCATCTCCCATAGTCATTGGAAGGGTGACTAACTCGGAGGTATAACCTAGTCCTGCCACTACAGTATTAGAGGATATAAGGGCCGTAGTGGAACCTATATTACCAGAAGCAACTACTTGATCTGGTTGAATCGCACCATCTCCGAGTACAGATAAAGTCTGCCCTTCCAAATGACCATAACCACTAGCTGATGTAAAAGCACTAGAATTGTAAGTTTTTAATCCACTATCTACATAATGAGCATCTACTTGAGCAACTTCTTGTGCATCATGGTATCGGCTCATGTATTCTATTTGTCTAACATCATTATTATTTACTCTTCGTTTAACAATCATCCATGTCTGTGATCTATTATCTTCTGGGATTGTAACAATAGATTCTACTTTTGCTTGATCACCATTTGTTGCGTCAGGATGAGTTCCACCCAAAGTATGAGTTGACCATGCATACATGTTTAACGATTTCTCATGCGTAAGTGCAATCAATTTACCATTTCCAAGCCTTCCCCAAACGACTGAAAAAGGCTGTTCTTGGTAGGTCAATTCTTTAACACCAGAATAAGTAATATCTTCTGATCTTAAAGTAAGATCCATTGCACCATACTCTTCTTGCTGTTGACCAGCAGTTGCCATTTCTCTTAATTTACGTTCATTTTGTTGAACATAAATCATTCTTTGTCCAATTTGAATAGCATCTGCCGATCCAGCAGGATAAGCGGATTCTTTACGGATGGTAAAATTGAATGGAGTTAGAGTAAGGTCGTTTTCAGAACCATATATTGTAAATACACCACCAGTTGTTCCAATTGCTAATTTAGTTCCTTCAGATAGCCATTGGATTTTATCTACTGTATCTGAATCGATGGTGAACGTGAGTGCATTATCATCTAAAATTTGTTCACCTAAAATAATAGCACCAGTAGGGTCTATATTGCCTGTTGATGAACCTAAAAGTTCGGATGATGCAAAGTTAAAAAAATCGGCTGTTTTAGAAAACCAAATTGTTGCGGGATATTTTGTGGTTCCTGCAAATACAAGTCTTTGCTGATAAATAGAGACATCTCTAGGGTATCCATTGGTTGTATTGAACACTCCTGCATTCCATTCAACTGTTTGCGAATCACTTAAAACAGTATCTTCCTGCAAAGTACCTAAAGCTGTACTGGTATCGACAACAGATGTTATTTTAATTGAAGTCCAACGAATTCCTTTAATTTTTTCTCTATCTGTACCACCTAATACGTTTACTCTGTAAATAACACCTATATCTGGTGAACTTCCACCCGTTGTAAAAGGCGTGTGTCCATGAGCTTTTAAGGTAACTTTAGTGCGATCTTTTTTTAGAATCTTTTTTACTGCGTTTAATGTTCCAGTCCATTTTGTTTGAGTTCCTGTTAATTTAAACGTAATTGGAGTTCCTAAAACACCATTAGTGTTAGTAGTTGTTATTTGAAATGTTGTAGCGGTTGGATTTACAACATAATAAGTCGTGCAATTTCCTTGAGATGTAGCAGTTCCATTATCAGAGCTAGTGAAGTAAACAAATGCATCACTATCTGTATCTGTAGTTATTAAATTCCCTGAACCAGAACCTGAACCAGTATGATAAAGATATATTTCCATTCCTGCTTGCAAACCATGAGCAGAATTAACAAAAGCATTTAAAGCTGTATCTACACCCAAACCTCCAATATCTACTAAATCATGAGCTTTATGCCAAAGGACTGTATTTCCTGCACTCCCAATAGCAAAAACACTACCACCTTCAGCAGTTGATATTTTAAATGTGTCAGTTGCTTTATTTATAACGTAATAAGATGTTCCAACAGTAATGTTTGTAGGTAATGTCGATGCTGAAAATTCGATTAGATCCCCATTTTCTAATCCATGAGCAGTTGATGTAATTTCACCAGTTGATGTATCAATTCCGCTAATAGATCCACTACCTCTTTGAATCTCTAAAAATTTAGTAACTTCTTTATTCAATTCATCATAAGGACCATCTACAAAATCTATATCGGATATAGCCCAAAATGATCCGTCTTCTGCTCTGGAGCCATAGCCTGTCTCGGTAGATGTCGGGATAGTACGTTCTATTTTTTTAGGAGCATGATTGGGATGGGCTAGAAAGATAACATCAGCACTTTGAATATATTTAATGTCAGCAATTTCAGTTGCCGTATATCCTGTGCTACCTATTACAAACTGTGTCGGACTGGTATCATCTTTAGTTGCATAAGTAGCTAGTATTCCGTTATTACTAAAGATTTTTATGTTATCGTCATAAAACTCTAGGACGTAACTTTGTCCCTGTCCGTAGTAAAATGGAACTAACTTGGATTGGTATGCTGTAGTAGTAGATGCTTCAGAAACATAATACGTTCCTGGCCTTCTTGTTACAGAACCTTGAGGAAGGACTATAAAATTTTCTAATTTTTTAACAGATGTTTTATAGGAGGGTATGTCTATCTGCCCATGTAATCTGGGCGATATTCTACCTTCTGAAAAGGAGCTTTGTATATTTTGGACAGTTCCCATTCATTATTATGTCTGGACTGTACTAGAGCTATCCGTATAGACCCATGCTGTCCCATCACTAGGCCAATCGATAGGTCTGTAACTGGAGTTGTACTCCCCCCTTCTGGCATCAAGCCAAGTATTTAATTCGATTCTTTCTACTGATCCACCTTCTTGTGCATCAAGACTTCTAGCTTCTTGTAAGGCTAAAGAATATTTTTTATACATTTCATCTTTAAGAGCAGTCTTACCAGTTAAGGGTTCAGCTAATTCCCAAGCTATCCTTAACCCCATTACATTTCTAAGTACAGAATCTAAGGTTGACATATCTGTAACTCTTGCTTGCCACTTTACATTTAGCGAAGAAGCATCAGATAAGATTTGATTTCCTTCAATCCTATAAGCAGTTGTAAAATCTTGTAATCCTAATACTCTTAAACATTTTTCGTTAGGTTCTTTAGTAGTATCAGTTGGAAATGCATACGCATACTGATAACCCCAAGACGGAGTGCTAGAAGAAGCCGTAAGCTTAGACCGCCTAACAGTAATATTCCAAGGATGAGAACGAAGCACAGAATCCCTAATATCGTCAAAACGATTATTAAGGAGTCTGGCTCGTTCATTATTGTCGGTTGTAATGTCGGAGATGGTTGCTTCGCCCAAATTAGTAAGGGCGATATTTGCCACCTCCGTCATTCCAGATCCAGTTGCCATTATCAGTCAACAGTAAATTGGACATTTAAAACAACATCCCCAGCATTACCAGCATCGATTTGTTTAAATCCAAGCCAATAATCTGTTAATTTATTTGCTGTTGTATGACCAGCATCTTCATAAACATACTGACCCATTTTTTCGATAGCACGGGTCTTAAATGCAACATCAGTAGGTGAAACTGTCCTAGCTGAATTTAAACTAATTGCATCAGCATAAGCACTTTCTGATGAAGACGTGGTATTTGCTAATGATGCACAAGCACTATCAGCATATAAACCAAGGTTATAATCAGAAGTTCCCATTCCATCATTGTAGATCCAGATATGAAGCACTCTCCATTCGGGCATAAGCCTACAAATGGTGAATGTATCATTATCTGTTGCTGGCGCATTAACTAATTTTGCGACAATTGAACGCATTCGTGCGCCCGAAAGACCTACATGATTATATACAATAGGTTCAGCATCTTCATTAGTTACTAATGTAGATTTAGTATTAGCCATAACATTCTTTCTGGGGGGGCAATTCCGTCCTCCCCCTTAAAGGATTAATTACCCTGCTTGATTGCAGAGAATTTCAACCATACGCTTTTCGTCAAGACGAGTTGCGCCGATTGTCATTTTTGCATACGCATAAAGAGAAAACCGCTTATCGGCTCTTTCTTCGATACGAGCATTAATGTCATTCCAAATGCAAAGCCCTAAAGCATTTCTTTGGAAAACAAGAACACGGTCTGAAGTAATATCAGAACTTCCTGTTACATCTGAAGCAGACTGAACAACCGATGGGAGCAATTCAGTTTGGATAAAGTTGAAGCCCATATAGTGATGAACTTGTCCTTCAACCAATGCTCTTACCGCATTGTAATCAATGCTGTTTACTTCAGTAGAAGCCAAAAGGTTTTCAATTTGCCTATGAGTACATACGCAATATACATCAGAAATCCCGCCCTCATTATAATTGAGAACTTCATTCTTCATTAACACACCTCTAGCTTCTATTAACTTAGCTACAGACAATCCGGTATTAGCCGCGGCCGCTCCAGTATGCTTTGTAGAATCTACTGCAACAATGTTTACATCTGATCCTACATTTGTATCTGAAGTAGACCAATCAGCATCCTGTGATCCGTCTTTTCCGAGATAAGCTTTACCGTAAGCTGCGTCCAGGATTTCCTCGTCAATTGCTCTTCCAAGTGCCATTCCTCCAGTAGTTACATATGCACTTGCTGGATCTGCAATGATAACCCGAAGCATATCAAAGGAATCGACCATATCTCCCCAATCGTAATCGGTTGGAGTGACACGCCTACGTTCATGTGGTGTCTCAATTAAAGGAGAATCCGCATGTCTGCTAGTGACTTTTTGTGCATTGGTCTTGCCGATTTTGTCCATGAAGTATTCTTCACCAACTTTACCAGCTTCCAACTGCACGGC
>JGI25132J35274_1000296_pt1 | contig 13587 bp, 14 predicted proteins | sample ETNvirenome_6_30_FD_35274 | JGI IMG/M metagenome (IMG submission 35274)
TAGAAACTCCATGACTATTTTGAGAACAGTTTAAAGTAAGTTTACCATCAGCACTAGAACCATCACCTTTAATTACTAATCCAGGTGTAAATTCTGTTTTAACATTAGTTACAGCATCAGTAGCTAGTTTTGGTTCTGTAACAATACCATTATCTAAATCTGCTGCTGTTATTGCTGCGTTAGCAGGTGTTCTTCCCACATATGCCATAGTATATTATTTCCTTATTATGCTGAGATAGTATCTACAACACTTGTAATTATATCAACAGAGTTTGCAGCAGAAGCATAAGCTTCAACTGAATCTCCAGTTTGTAATACAACTTTAGAGCCACCATCAATTAATTCTAAAGAACCACCTGTAGGGATAGGTGCATCTTTAATAATAAAATAAGTGTCACTTCCATTTTTTACATAAACAGAAATATTAACTGAAGTACCTGCAGTATTCGCACATCTAATACCAATGATTGCATCATCAGAATTAGCTGCTGCTCTCAATACTGTAGGAGACCCTGAGTTATTTGATATGTTTTCTTTTAGTGTTCTTTCAAAATCTTGTGCCATAGAATTATCCTAATTATAACATTTTTTTATCTTATTGTCAACACAAACTAGAGTGCAATTGCCATTGCCACAGCAAAACCTGCACCAGCTTTTGTGTCTATTTGAGTTTGAATAGCACTTGTCACACCATTCAAATATCCAAATTCTGTATTATCTACTGAACCATCATGTATTAGATTAGCATTTAATCTATTAGATGAATCAATAGTAGCTTGTTTAGCATCTAATTGAGTTTGAGCATTAGATGATAAACTATTAATATATTGAAATTCTGTACTTGTTACTGACCCATCAGCTATTTTAGTAGCATCAATTCCTGAAGCTAATGTTGTAACACCTTCTTTATTAGAAGTTATTGCACCACTTATAGCTTTGTTTTTCCATTTACTTGCTGAGTTATCATATATAAAATAATTAGCATCTGCTAAACCAGAAAGTGTAACATCTGTCATTTCACTTAATTGGTCTCTAGCAGCTTGAGAATTATCTACATAAGCTGTAGTTGCAAGTTTAGTTGAGTTATCTCCTGCTGATTGAGTAGGAGCTGTAGGGTTTCCAGTTAAAGCTGGAGAAGCTAAAGGAGCTTTTAAATCTATTTGGTCTTGAGCATTACTTGATAAAGAATTAATATATTGAAACTCTGCACTTGTAACAGAACCATCTGCAATTTTAGTTGCATCAATAGCTGCTGCTGATTTAATATTTGCATTTTCAATATTAGTAATATTATTACCAGTACCATCTGCATCTATAGTTTTATTTGTAAATGTATTTGTACTTGCTGCTGAAACTTCTGCATTTAAAGTTACTGAACCAGATGTACCACCACCAGATAAACCTGTACCTGCAACAACTGCAGTAATATCTCCAGTAGGTACTGTAGCTACTTGAGTATCAACATATGCTTTAATTGATTGTTGTGAAGCAACTGCTGTAGCAGAATTAGATGACATATTATCTTCATCTTTAAATGCTGTACCACTAATTGCTGTATTAATAACTGGGCTTGTTAAAGTTGGAGTACTTAAAGTTTTATTTTCAAGAGTATCTGTAGAAGTTCTTGCAACTAAAGTATCTGCTCCAGAAGGAATTGTAACTGTTCCACCATTTGTAATTGAAGCAATAGTTGGAGTAGTTAAAGTTTTATTTGTTAAAGTTTGTGCTGTAGTTTTATCAACAACAACTCCTGTATCAATTGCAAAAGTCATTGTTTGTGCAGAACCTGTAGTATTAATACCAGTTCCACCAGTTAATGATAATGATTGTGAATCTAAATCAATTGATTGAGAACCACCACTATCACCAGAAAAATCTAAATCTGAACCACCTACTTGTGCATCAACATAAGTTTTAATTGCTTTAGCTGAAGCTACTGTATTATCACTTCCTGAAACAGATGATAAATCTGTATCAACATCTGTTATAGCTGTAGCACTTCCAATTACTAAACCATCTAAAGTTACATTACCATCAAAGTAAGCATCTTTAAATTGTAAAGTTGAAGTACCTAAATCAATATCATTAGTAGTAGTAGGTACAATTTTACCATCTTGTATTTTAAGTTGTTCTACTGAACTACCACTTACATTAACATTAAATTCTAAATGATGATTAGTACTATCTATAAGAATTTTGTTTAAAGGAGTTGCAACACCTGAGTCACCAATCAATGCAATTACTGGACCATTAGCTGCAGTACCATCATGTTTGTGTCCTGCAACATTTCCTGAACCATTATTAAATGCAGATACTAAAGCATCAAATTCATTATTTAAATCTACTGCATTAATTGTAAGTGTATCTGCTATTTCTGCTGAACTCTGTCGTACATATCCTGCCATATTATCTTCTTCCTCCTGCTATAAATGAAATGAATAAACCATTAACTGCATATGCAGCATTTTTATCATTACTAAAAAATCTAAAATTATTTGAAAAACCACTTCCTGTTACAATCATTCTTTTACTTGGTAATGTTACTGCACCATAAGTAGCTGTTCCATAGACTGCATTTCCAAATAAAGAAGTAGCAGCTAAAGAACCTACATTAACTGCACCAGGTTGAGGTACATCTGTAGATTCAAAATCATATCTAATTCTCATTTTTAAATCAGGTTGAGTTCCTTCTGGTTTAATGTTTGCTTTAACTGCATACAAACTTTTTCTTAAACCATTGTCACCATAATCCATATCTGGTGTTTGAAACTTAGCATCTATATTATTACCTTCAAAGTCATTACCTTTATCTAGTTCATAGATGTAACCAGTTTCATTTGCACTAAATTTTACTTCTTCGTTTTGAGGATTTAATTCTGAAGTACAGAATTTTACATCCATACCTTTTGATTCACTCCATTCAAAAGCAGGAACTCCATTTGCATCAAATTTAAAAGTTCCTATAATTCCTAATTGTCCTGACTGTCCTTGTCCTGACTTATGGTAAAATAATCTGTACTGACTTCTTTCTCTAATTACCATACTAGAAATAGTATATTGTTGAATATTAGATAGTAGATTATTTATTAAAGGTAATATTTTTCTACTAATAGAACCAATTTCAACATCATCAATTCTAGCTGTACCAGCAACTGTTCTTAATCCATCAGGTGCTAAGAAGATTAAATCTCCACCTATCTCCTGAATTGAATTACCATTTACACAACCTATATTTTTGGTTATAGACTTAAGTATAGGGGTAGAATCAAGACTTGTCAACTCAAAGATACTATTTTTACAGAATATAATTAAGCTATTTCTAAAGACTTTTATACCTACAATAGTATCTCCAACATCTATTTCACCTGCTGAAGCTCCTTCAAAGTCATATGGCTTTAATCTAGTACTATAAGCTACTGTACTTGTTGAAGCTGTTTGCCCTGCTACTATTAATCTTTCTGAAAATATAGCACATACTTTAGGATTAGTTGGAGCTGCTCTTGTTAATTCTTCAAAGTAATAAGTATTGACTCCACCTGAAACTGTTATTTGAAACTCTGCTACTTTATTAGTACCATCAGTAATATACAAAGTACCATAAGCACCTTCTGATTCATANAAATCAAATTGATTATTAGTTTGATTAGTTCTTGTTATAGTAGATGCACCAGATAAAGCTGCTGCTAATACTCCACTTTTTTTAACAGCTTGTCCACTTGCACTTGCTGCAACATTATAATCTAAAGTTAATACTGTATCACTTGTAACAGATAATACTCTATAGTTAATACTATTAATTTGTATTCTATCATTAGTAGCAAACTCAGTTGTAAATGATGTACCAGTTCCTGTTACTGTAGCTGAACCAGCAGTAACTGCTACTGTTCCTGTTTTAGCTACATAAGTATTTTTATTAATTTGTAACCAAGTAATACCATCATTAGACCAGTAAATATCTCCAGCTTGACAAGCTACTACTCCACCTGCATAAGCTACTAAACCTGTAATAGTATCTGCAGGAGTTCCTGAAGGAGATGTTGCATTTGCACCACCCCATTTAGTATAACCATTAATTCTTCTATAACCACCTGTTGTAGATGATTCAAAGTTTTCTAATATAGTTGCTGCACCAGGTGTTCTAAATAATGCATGAGAACTTGATACTAAATCTAATCCTCCTGCAACTGTAATAGAAGCTCCTTGTGTTGGCATAATTTTTTATCCTATGGTAGTAAGTAAGTAAACCTTACATCTGACATATATTGTGGCTGAGGTGAATTTAAATTATCAGCCATATTTTGTAATCCTTTTTTATATTCATCTAAAGCTAATTGTGATTGAGCAATGTTATCTTTAAATTGATATAAATAATATCTAGCTCTTGCTAGTAAAACTGGTTTGTATTGTTCTGGAAATAATACTGTATCACCATCTGCTGATAAAGCAGTAGGTCTATTGTATGCAAAGAAATGTATATTATAAACTTTATCAGGTATTGGAGATAATCCAAATCTTCTACCATCTGAACTTCTTATTACTCTTACTGGAGTTGCATAATTATTAGTTCTTGCATTCTGTTCTTCTGAAGAAGCATAGTTACTTCTCCATGTTGTTAAAGTTGTAAAAGGTAATTTATTGTTTGTGTAAGGTGAGTTAGTATCTACTAAAGTAAACATATCCCAGTTTACTGAATCAAAATCTGAATCTATATTTGCAGAACCAGCTTTTAATAAATACCATCTTTGTCCAACAACTGTTGGTACAATTGTATTTCCATAATAAGGGTCATCAGGTACATCTGTACTTAACCATGACCAATCATCAACAGCATCGACTATATCAAAGTAAGCTCTATTAACTACATTAGCTACTTGTTTTTGTATTCCAACTCCTGTAGCTACTGTTGAAACTTCTGGTTCATTTAATTCTACTAATAATTCGTTTACTATTGATTTATATGTTTTTGCCATTTAACAGTTCCATGCCCTTAATGATTTGTTAATTCTTGAATTAGGGTCTCTTGCAGTTTTTTTGGAAGTCAATTTCTTTTTCATTCCTTTCATTCTTGCACAAAAACTTTTTCTTCTTTTATTTCCTACAACTTTACTAGGAGCTTTAAGATTTCTTTTCTTACCAGTTTTTGTTTTACCCTTATTATAAGATGCTCTACCTTTTTTATTTAGACCACCTTTAGGATTTTTGCCTTCTTTCCTAGTCCAAGCAGGAGATGACATTAATCCCATAAAATTCCTTATAATATTATTGCAATAACTAAAACAACAACAGCTACTGCTATTGCTTTTTTATGTTCTTTTACAAAATGTGGTATATGTTCTCTTATATCCATTATAATTTCCTTTTATTAAAATAATGCAAGGGGGATTGCTCCCCCTAACATTTGATTATTGATTAGTCTATTTTGATAATACCAGCACCAACTGATAATTTCTCAAGAACTTTTCTTCCATATACATGAAGACCTCTTACTTGGTCAGCAAATGTAGTTGGACTTCTGAAAGACTCAACTGTGTTCATTGCATTCGCACAAGAAGTACTTCTCATGTGACCGAACTGAACTACTGCTTCAGTAGGTCCAGAACCACCACCAACTTGTTGTGTTTTCAAGTTGTTAGATTTGTACATAGCGAAACCTCTAACTAGACCAGATGCAACAAGACCATTTCTTAATGAACCTTTACCTGCATTGTAGTCAATTGATAGAAGTTTAGATGATGTATCAGCTAATGTATTGTAGAACTTAGGAGCTGCTACGAACCATCTGTTTTCTTCAGGGTTATCTTTTTCATCCATAACTTGTGAGCATGAACTCATAAAGTTTAGAGGGTCAACTTCACCTGATGCGTGTCCAATATCAATCGGAGTTGCAACTTTACCAAAGATAGTTTGAGATGCTGCTACACCATTTGCTGTTGCAATAGGAGTAAGAGAATCTGCTGCTGAACCTGAACCGATAGACTCAGTATACATATGCTCTAATACTTCTGCATCCATTGTATCTTTTAGCTTGTAAGCTGCGTTGTTAGAAGCGATATCAGAAAAATTAATGTGACCAAATCTTTTCTCTAAAGAATCGATTGCAAAACTAAAGTAATTAGCTTTGTCAATAGTTAACACTAATTCATGGTCAGTAATCGCAGTATTAGAAGTAGCTGTACCTCTAGTGTAAGCTGCCACAGACATTTGTGGTTCTTTCACGATATTTACTGTATCACCGAATGATTTGATTTCGCCCATGTAGTCTGTGTTACAGACTGCTTCGACTGTAGATGCTTTTCTTAAAGCCATCCATACTTTTTTACTATATATTTCTGGAACCCAAAATGTATTCGCTTGTGTTCCTGAAGGGTTCTGTCCACCAAAGTTAGTAGTAGAACTTCCTGCAAAGTGTGCCATAATATATTCCTTTTTTGTTGTTTACTTGTTGATAAAAAAGAAAATAAAGTTAATCTTTAATAACTCTACCTTCTGCTTGAGCTGTCATGATATCTTTTTCATATCTTTCAAACTCTTCAACAGACATCTTTTGAATATCTGAGGTTTTGAAAATTGGCTTCTGTCCAGTAGGTTGTCCAATTTGTTCTCTAGTTTTAACTAGCAAATCAGCACCTGCTTTAGGTTGCTTATTTTCAGTAGTAGTTTTTTTATCTAATACAAGTCCTCGGTCTTTTTTATACAGGTCGACTGCTCTTGCTGCAAGTTTACCATTGTTGTTGTTCTCATAAATCCAAGATTTAATTTCCATTGGCTGTTCATCTGCCCAAGCATGAAAATCATCTGATTCTTTAATTTCATTAAAGTCTGGATGAAATTTCGATAACTCTAATTGAGCTTCACGAGCTGCCAAAGCATCATTCTTTTTTTTAAGAGCTTCAACTTCTTCTTGTAAACTTGTCATCTCATTACGAGATTGCAAGTGAGATACAGTTTCCACAACTCCATATATGTCAGGATATTCTTCTTTAAAGACTTTTAATTCTTCTTCAGATTTAGGTGGTGTGTACTTAGGTCGGTTTGCTTGAAGCTGTGCTTTAAGGTCTCCTTCTTTAGAATTCCACTCTCCTAACTTCCTATCATAATATCGTTTTAGGTCGTCATATCTTTTTTTATAGTCAACTTTTGTATAAGCTTTAGTATCAGCAACATTAAGTGCTGATTCTTGTAAAGACTTATCCGAAGTAGCCGAATCTAATGTTTGGTTAGTATCAGGGTTGATATTACTATCAGTAGCTTCTCTAACTAAACCTCTAGGGTCGGTGTTGGCATCTGCTGGTCCACTATCTGCAGAAACAAAATTTGTAGGCATTACATCTTCTGTATGCCATGTTTTATTCCTGTTATAAGGATTCGCTTTGACTTCCTTAGTTTGTCCTTCGTCTTCTTTCATATGTCCTCCTTTAGGGCTTCTTTAACTGTGAAGGTAGCTAAAATTTGGTTATTGATTGAAAACAAAACTACAAGGGCTTCTATTTCTAGAAGGTAGCTTGTTTATTCTTAGAGTACCACTCTAAAAATTCTGTTATGCCAATAAAGAATCATCTGCCATCATGGTAGCATTTTCTTCTTGACTTACTTGTCCAGCATCATAATCTTCTTCTGCTTGTTTCATCATCTTTCTTAATTTGTCTACACCAATATTCTTAACTGCTTTGGCTGTAAATACAAATTCTCCATCTGATAAAAGTGCTGGAATTGAATCTGAAGTTCCATCTCCTGGTCCTTCTACTAATTCATCTTCTGTAAATTCTGTTGCAACTATCTTTGGGATAATTGATTCTAGTTCTGGATGCATCTCAACTGCTTCATCCAATAAATTTTCTTCTTCTTCTGATAATGCTGATGTATCTAATACTGAATCATAATCCATATTATCTTCAGCTTCCATTTCCATATCAGTTTCTGCTATTGCATCTTCTTCTTCCATACCCATAGGTGCTAGTAAAGATTCATCTTCTACCATATCACCTTCGGCATATGCTTGATAATCTTTTCTTTCATCTCTTCTTCCAACTGCACCACCAATATTTAAAGCTAGTGGTGTTTCTTCTGCTATTTGATTTCCATCCATATAGCCACCAGTTGCTGCTTTAACTTTACTTTTCATAGATTCTAATTTTTGAATTTGAGTATCTATATTTTTATGTTCACTTGGTTCAAGAATTTCTTTTTGAGCTTCTAATTTATTAATTTGTTTTTGAATTAATTGGTCTTTAACAGAATCTTTTGCTAATTTAGAATCTCCTGGTAATGGATAACCATCATCTGGATTTCTATCATCATCATCTGGAAAATCATTAGGGTCTACTCTTTTTAATAAAGCAACATCACCTCTACTAAATCTTGTTCTTGATTTACTTAGTAATCTAGAAGGCATACCTTGTCTTGCAGATTCAGGAGTGTTAACATCATAAGGAGTAATACCTTCATCTTTTTCTTCATCCTGTTTAGCAATATATGGAGGTTGAGACATAAGTCCACCTGTAGCCATATTGACTGGTTTTTTATATTTAGCATTCTTGTAGTGCATATTTTTTATCCTCGTTTGTTTATTATAACAATTTAAAACTAATTAGTCAACACTATCTTTTAGTATTTCTCTAACTTGATTAGGCAGGTTCTTCAACCTGTCCAGAAAAAGCCATCTCCCCTGGCATTGCTGGATTGTTTGTTGGGTCAATCCCCTCGCCATTTCCTGCGTTGTTTGGTTCTGCACCTTGTCCAGGTACTCCTCCAGGTGTTTCCATTCCTGGCTGTTGACCAGGGATAGGAGCTTCTTGGCTAGTTCCTTGTTGAGCATTTTGATATCCTATAATTTTAGCATAAATTTCTGCTTCATCTTTAGAATTAATTATTTCATCAGGGTCTAAATCTAGAGAGTATGCTAACTCTTTTATTACCTCTGATATTCTAACGAATGGAGCAATAGATGGATTTTGAATTGTTTGTAAGAACATAGTTAATCTTTGAGACCTAACTTCTTTTCTCATTAAAGAAGAACTACCTGTTGCTTTAATTTCTAAATCACCTATGATTGGTAAATCACCTTCATAGAATTGCATATTCCATTGGAACATTGCTTCACCTAAAGGTTTAATTAAGCTGTCATCAATATTCTTAATGACTGTTTTAATATTTAAAGATGCAGCACCCATAAGCATTGACATACCTGATGCTGTTCTAGTCATACCTGTTACTCCTGTTTGACCATGTGAGTAAGAAGGTATCCCTGTTGATTCGTCTGCAAGTTGTCTGAACTTATCAAACATCTGCATATTTTCATTTGCAGTATTAGGAAACTTAATTCCATAAATTGCTTGACCTGGAACTCCAGCTTGTCTTTTAAAAATTTTTCCTGGGTATACTTCCATGTTTTGATTTTGAACCAATGCTGATTCATCAATATCAAAAACTAAGTTACCTGCTAATGCTAAATTATCAATAGCCATTCTTGCATGACCATTCATAATAGATTGTGCATCATCCATATTTTCTGGAACACCTATTCCAAAAAACTGATATGGATTTGTTTCATATGAAAAAGATTGATAAGGTAATCTAAATGGAGTAAAAGGATTTTCTACAATTCTAATTATCTTACCATTAGAAACCCATATGTTAACTTGTACTTCTTCAAAGTCTTCTACTTCTTCATCAATCTCTAAACCATTTTCTCTAGCAGCTAATGCATCTATAGTTCCCCAGTATTCTAATACTTCATATCTATTTTTTTCTAAATCACCAAAAGAATTATTCTCTGCATCAATAGATGTTTCCCAACTTTTCTTATCATACTTTGGACCCATCTCTAAACATTTATAAATATTTTCTTTATTAAAGAAAGGTCTGTTTAATAAATCTTTAAACTGATGTCTATTTAATCTATGTCTTTGAATAACATATTCTGCTTCTTCCATAGTTCTAGCATTAGGGTCTGGATAGAAATCCCATATGCTAACAAATTCTACTTTAGGAACTTTAACTGATTCAGCTTGATATTGTCTACCATTACCACTATCAGTATACTTATGTAAAGTTTTATTATAAGTAAAAGGTCCTTTTATAATTCCTGTACCTAATAAACAAGATTCAAAGATTGCACTTCTTAATGCAACATTAGCATCTGTTTCATCTAATTGGTCTTCAATTAATTTATGTAATCTTCTTGCTGCAATTTGTGCAGGTTTGATTTGTGGCATTTCAGGAACTGGAGCTGGTCCTGAAGATAAATCTGCTTCTTCAAATTCTTCTTGTAGTCCACCTAAATTAACACCACCTAAACTATCAAAGGTTGCTCCTGGTGGTAAAGTATTTCCATCACCTGGATAACCTAATCCACCATTTTCCATAGGAGGTTCACTAGGACTATAATCTAAGTTACCTTCTATCTGTGGTTCGATTTGGTCAACACCCATTTCCTCTTTCATAGGATTCATGTGTGCATATTTATCTATGCCTTCAGGTACAACTGTCTCTTCAATTGTTAATGGAAATTTTCCTGTTCCAAATAGTACATCTATAATTTGTCCATAAGCTGCTAAAACTTTTGTCTTAGTAACTTTAACAAATACTCTTGACTTTTCATGTTCAGTAAAATGAATATTTTTATAATACTTGCCACGATAATTATGATAAGCTTGTAACCACCTATCTTCATCATCACCTCTCTTATCAGAGCATTGACTAAATTTAGAATTGATATCAATTACTAAAGGTGCTAACTCTTCTAATTTTTCTTCTTCTTGCATAGAAGAATCCATCGTTTCATCAACTGCCATACAATTCCTATTTTGTTATACTATTTGTAGATAACTATAATAATACACTTATTTTCTGCCCTTGTCAACTATTTTCTTAATATCAACTATAACACTATTAGGGATTATAGTTGTATTACCTATCTCATCAATCTTACCATCTTCAGTATCTGATAATGAATAATCTCCAAATATTCTTGTAACTCCTTTAGTTTGTGTAAGTAAATGACCATGTGTTACACAAGTTGGTAGCTTTGCTTTCTTGCATCCTTCCATAGATTGCCACGAGCTGTCCGAGCAAATATCGAGCCAGTATACAGCAACCATAGGATATTTATCTATTTCTCTAGTGGCTCTAGTATTTAATCTTATTTTCTTTTTTGTCATTTAATCTCCCCAAAGTGTTTTTTTCTTTTCATAACCTTATGATTATGGTCTCGTTCTGCTGCTTTAACTTTACCATAAGGTTCAAATTTTCCATTACCTTCTACTTTAGGGTCTCGTAGCCAAGCTGTCTCTTGGTCTTTAATACCATTGTTATCAGAGTATCTATAGATATTTATTTTAAATACTTGTTCAATATGGTCTTGTTTTAAATATTCTTGTAAATCTTCATATGACATTACTTCATCATATTGCTCATTAGTTTGTAAATTTTTAAATGTATATAAAGGCATTAGTATCCAAAGGTTGGGTCAGATGGTATCCATCTTTTATGTTGTTGCATATTTTCATAAGCTGTAATACTTCTTGGTCTAGACATAATTAAATATCTAAGTGCATCATAAGCATGGTCTGATGCTTTAGTATCTACATCTTCTGGTTTAGTTTTATCAATCGGTATTGATTGTAATTCTCTAATAATGTTTGGGCAAGTACGAAATATCTGAAGCTTTGGTCGACCTTTGTCGTTTAATTTTAATCTTTCGTGTATTTGTATCTTGCCCTGAATTCTATTCTTGTCTGCTCTTCTAAGCTTATGTCCTGCTCTTGTTAGTACTTCTCCGACAGTTGGACCAGTTGTACCAGTCCTTGCCCATGCTGCTGTATCTAAAACACCAGCAACAGATAGTTTATCTTCTTTTTCAAATTGAAAAATTCTTTTAGCTAACTCTTCTCCTGTTAATCCTTTTTGATATAGCTCTCTATAAATAATTAATGTTTCATCAGTTGGGTCTATTGCTCCCCAAACAACTGCTGACTCTGCTGCATAACCATAGTCAATTCCTTTAACTCTAGTCCAATGCTTTGGTAATTCATATGGAGCTATTGTATGTTTATCATATTCAAATTCTGTAAACGCAGCTCCTTCGGAAACATCCCAGTTCCCTTCTAGTAATTGTCTTCTTTGTGTTGGTGGTAATGATTGAAGCATCTGTTCATATTTACCATCATCATTTAAATAAGGGTTATCACTTAGACTAGCTGGAATAAACTTTCTAGTTATTTTATCTGTACCANTAAAAGATTCATTTGGTGGTGCTGGGTCTAGATACCTTTTTTTGACCCAGTTACCTCCCACTCCTCCTGGGTTTGCAGTACACCGAATGTAGCATTGTATTGCGTTATTAGTTGTTCTCAATCGTGATTGCAAATATTGAAGTGGGAATTCTGTAGGATACTGTGTTAGCTCGTCAATCCCTATCCAGGTGTACGATTGACCTTGGTATCTATATACATCAGCATCTCTATCAAGGTAACCAAACTCCAATGAAGCTCCTGAAGGAAATTTCCAAATCTTTTCAACTTCTCTAAACTTTGCACCTTGGAATGCTTTAGGGTACAACTCTCTAGATTTGTCTATTAATTCTCTGAGTTCTGGCATTGACTTTCTTAATAGTAATGCTCTATGTTCTTTGATGTGCATAAATCGTAGAGGGTCAACTAACATAGCATATGACTTACCTCCACCTGCTGCACCACCATACAATACATCTTGTTCTGGTGCTGCTAAAAATTGTGTCTGTGGACCATCGTTAGGTTTAAAAGCTATTCGTTCCTTTTCTTCTTTAAGGAGTTCCTTAACAGAGTTAGGTAGCTTATCAATTTTGTCTTCTTCGATAACCATACCTTTCTTCGTTTCTTTATTCGTTTCGCCATTCTGTACTACCTTTAATGCTTCTTTCTTATCTCGGAGTCTTCTCGTTTTATTCTCCAAGTTCTTTTTTAGTTTTGCGATTTCTTTTTCTTTTTCTTTAACTGCTTTCCTAGAAGCTATCTTAGCTTTCTGTTCATAGCTATAATTATACTGTCTCTTTGTCATCTCTAGATAGTAAACCTTTTGGTTGTTCTTTAATAGGTTCTGGTGTATCTTTGTCTATGATTTTCTTTAAACCCATAGCAGATAACTTACGACCTGTTTGATGTTCTAATATATCAACTGCTCCTCTTAAACTAAAAGCACCTGACTTAACACCATCCTTCATTTCTTTTAATGATTCTATTTCTTTAGCTACTGGAACTAAAGTCTTTTCATCATCTCCTAATCTATAACCAAAAGGTATTGTAGAACTATTCCTTCTCATCTGTTACCTCTTCTGCTGTTACATCTATTAATTCTTCTTTTTGTGGTATGATAAATATACCTGACGATACTGTATGATTAACATCCACCTTATCTCTTTTAGCAACACCCACTCTGTCTAACAAGGTCTGGGCTGCTTGGAGTTTAGCATTGACTTGTGGTATTGGGTCATCACTTTCCAATATCTCGACAAGCTTCTGACTAGCTCGTGGTGCAGACTTAGCTAGAATCTTTGTGGCGACATCTACAATCTCATCCTTTAAGGAATCTATTACTTTAGATTTAGATGTT
>JGI25132J35274_1000297_pt1 | contig 13552 bp, 5 predicted proteins | sample ETNvirenome_6_30_FD_35274 | JGI IMG/M metagenome (IMG submission 35274)
TTGTAAATAGATTTAGAAAAGAAAGAAGAGCTGAAGTTAGAAAAGCAAAGCTTAGACTATCAAATATAAAATTAGAAGAATTAACTCAAATACTTAGAGGTAAATCTAAGTGGATAAAACACTAATATATGCCGGAAATTAAGAATAGCTTTTTTCAAGGTAAAATGAACAAGGACCTTGATGAAAGATTAATACCTAATGGACAATATAGAGATGCGCTTAACATTGAAATTTCAACATCTGAAGGTGATGACGTTGGAACTGTTCAAAGTGTTAAAGGTAACACATTGGTTTCTGGTGATATTGTACCTACAGGCAGTTCTATAGTTGGTGAGATTGTTGAAGAAAAAAATAATTGTATATATTATTTTGTGGCAGGGCCAAAAACACTTTCTAGTAATTTTGACTCTAGCGATACACAACCTACAATTAGCAAAGATTTAATATTAAAATACGATGGTAGCTCTATAACAAATGTGTTTACTGATGTATATAGTTATTTAGCTGTTTTTGACACTGGTAGTACAGATCTTAGTTACGACGTTTCAGCTAAAACTATTACGTTGCCAAACACTACCGCGTATACGCAAAGCATAGCTACAAACATGTATGTTAATGTTTTTGACACTAGTGGTGTTGAATATGTTAGAAATAATAGAATTACATCTGTAGCTGGGGCTGTGTTAACTCTTGAAAACAAAATAGATGATTTAGATGGTATTGCTATTACAAACTTAATACTAGAAATAACACACAAAAATAATAAAAGACCTTTAAATTTTGAACCAGCATACCCTGTGACTGGTATAAATATAGTAGATGATTTTTTAATGTGGACAGACAATAACTCTGAGCCTAAGAAAATATCTATATCAAGGTCTACTTCTGGAACTTTGACAGGTGATGAAGGTAGAAGAAAGCCTACAAAACTTTACATAGACGGATTACACTACCCACTAACAACGGGTAAAAGAGTGGACGAAACACACACTGCTGTTGCAAGAAAATCTCCGCTTAACTCCCCGGATATAAATATAAAACAAGAAAGAACTAAAGCTGATGGAAGTTCTATAGTTGGTGTGACTACAGATACGTTAGATATGTCTGGTGTCATAGCAGGTGATTTTATTGAGATACGTATTCACCCTGGTAGAAATCCTTTTTTAGTTAATGACATAGTACATTTAAAAGCTGGTGGCACGCCTACCGCAACAAGTTTTGACGTAAGAATAAAAGTTGTAAGCTTAATAGATAATAAATATTTTAAAGCTAAAGTAATATCTGCCGCAGGTGGTTTAGGTAGCTCTGTATTTGAAACTTTTCTTTTTGAAGAAGAAAGCGATTTATTTAAAGATAAGTTTTCGTTTTTTGCAACAAGGTTTAAATACGTGGATGGTGAATATTCTACTTTTTCACCTTTCAGCAAAGCCGCGTTTTTACCTAGCTCATTTGCTTATGACACAGAAAAAGCTTTTAACACTGGTATGGTGAATAAAATAAAAGAAATTGAGCTTACAAATATAATACCTGATGATATACCAGAAGACGTAGTTCAAGTAGACATACTTTATACAGAGTCTAACAGCCCAGAAGTATATAAAGTTGATAGTGTTAGAAAAGACAGCACTATTGATTTTAATTGGAAGAAAAATAAATATGTTATATCTAAAGAAAGCATATATTCACTATTAGAAGAAAAACAGTTGTTAAGACAATGGGATAATGTTCCTAAAAAAGCTTTAGCGCAAGAAATAGTAGGTAATAGAGTTGTATATGCTAACTATGAGCAAGGTTACGATTTAGAAAATCAAAACGTAGATTTAGAAGCTTATATAGATGATAGGGTTTTTACAGGCCCTGAACTTTTGCCTAATAGATATTTAACTTCACACTTTGATGACTACGCAACAACACCTACTAACTCTCCTGGTTTTACGCATGACAAAGGTGTTAACGATAAAACAGCTGGTGTAATTGTAGTTGACGGTGATATAGCTTATAAAAATCATAAAATACACACTTCCATTGCTTTAAACCTTGAAAGTGATGCTGAATATTATTACGCTTTTAAAGTTAGTAATTGGACTGGTACTGGGGTTTTACATGGCCCAGCGCTAATGTCAGGAGATGAAATTACTGGTAAATACGGTAATTGGCATAAAGAAATAACTGGTGACGGTTATTACTACGGCACAATGACTATAAATTTAAATAGAAGTGCAGCTCTTGACACTTTTAACCAACCTAATGTTAGAGATTTTATGTTTAATATAAAAACTGAAGGTTTTACTTGTGATATAAGCCACTTTTCATTAAAAAAAGTAGTTACTAACAATAAAGAGTCTGTAAAATCTATAAGAAATTACAAACTTGGTGTTGTTTACGCTGATGAGTATGGTAGAGAAACGCCTGTTTTAACAGGTAAAACCGCTAGTTTATCTGTTCCAAAAGCCAATGCAAAATCTATAAACTGCATTAAATCTACTATAAAAAGTAATCCACCAACATGGGCCACACATTTTAAGTATTTTGTTAAAGAAACTAGTAGTGACTATAACAATATGGCGCTTGATAGAATTTATAAGTCAGGTGATCAAAGTGGTGGTTATTGGCTTTCTTTTCCTTCATCAGAAAGAAACAAAGTTGATGAAGATGACTTTTTAATATTAAAAAAATCTCACAACGAGACTGTAGCCGTTGATAGTACTGAAGCAATATATAAGGTTTTAGATATATCTAACAATGCTCCAGACTTTATTAAAACAAATAGAAATAGTGTTGGAGAAGGCGGTGACGCAGCCGATATAAACAATGATTTGTTTGAAAACGTTAGCACTAGGCCTTTAACTAGCTCAAACACTATATCGTTTAACAAAGATTCTTGGATTTCTACAGAAGGAAATAATAACTTATCTGAACTAATAAAAACTAAAGATTTAGTCTTTAAATTTAAAAACAACGTTAATCAAGTTTCTAGAATTTACGCTGTAGATTCTATAGAAATTATTGATTTTAGTGGTAGCGATCACTATCAAATAAAAATGGAAAATCCATTTGTGTCTGAAGATATTGATTTTATAATAGCTTCAAACGGAGTTGATATTGAAAGCAATGTAAAAATAGAGTTTTTTACGTCAAAATTAGAAAATAAACCAGAGTTTGACGGTAAGTTTTTTGTAAAAGTAAATTCAGATGCTTTTATTACTGAAAATGTATATGAAAAATCTACAAATACAATTGAAGCGCAAGTTGTAGCTAACATACCAAGTTTTTATAAACAAGATTCTGTTGCGCATAGGCTAAAGCATGAGTATGATTCTGCCGCACAAATAGCTGACGCCTCGTTCAACGGCTATACAAATATGGTTGCTGATCCTACAACAAATTTAGTTTCTATAAATGATCTTGAAACTGTTTCTGCTTGGAACGATTTAACTCACGCTGATTTTAAAAACAACTATAATCCTTTTCCAAATTTACTTTTTAATGATACTATTTATTATGAGGCAAGACCTTGGTTTGAAAGTGGTGACTCACAAGGTGGCGGTACGCAGCAAGCGGGTGATGGTAAAAATATATACAAAGTAAACACTACTGCTACACAAGCGGCAACTTTGCACTTGAATTTTAACTCAGGTTATAATGTTCTTGCCGAAGCTTCAGTAGGTACTGTTGGAAATAGTGATAATATAGTTGGTGTTGATCAGTCTTCTGAGCTAGTTGATGATACTGCGCCTGGTTTGTTAAAACATTCTGCGTATTCATACAGCTATGGTTTATTTCAATCGCAAGACACCTCTGGTAGTAATAGGAATTATAGTATATATGGTTCTGTAGGCGCTTATATGAAGTTTTTAAGATTATTTAAGTATGGCGTTGCAGGTGTTGATGACGATTTAGGATTAACAGGTAGTTTTGGTAGCGGTTGGTTTATAGACAACACTTCTTTTATAGGTATACAAAAAGACACAAGTTACAACCCTGAAACAGACGGTGTTTACTTGCCTTATCACAGAGCTGTTCATTATAAGTTAAATAATGGTAACGTTTTAGAAAAAGGAAAAGCTGATGGTACTAACTTTACTCGACATGCAATGAGCGATTATGAAAGAGTTGGTAGAGGAATATACGACGCTAACATACTTTACGATCTCGCAGCAGATGTTTCAATATATGGCTCTGTTTTTCATCAAGCAGGTGGTTATTACATGCAGATTTCTTACAGTGGTTTTGAAGATATAAGTCATGCTAATTTTAATCCATCAGACTTAAGTTCTCTTGAAAGCGAGCTTGAAAACAAAGGTTGGAAAAGCAATAACACTGATTTTAAAAACATGGTTGATTCTATAAAAGTTGGTGCTAAATTTACTTTTGTAGAAGACGCTTCTAATGAAGAGTATGAAATATTAGATTATAAAGTTGTAAAAAGATATAATCACACACCTTTTCCTGGAAATAGCAGTGTGTATTATCAATATTTTGATGACAGTAGTGGATTAGAAAACGTAACATTTGGAGATTTAAGAGATACTAGTTCAACTAAAAAATTTAGAGCTAGAACAAGTCATGATACAGACACTAATTTTAGTTTAATTACATTAGGAACCAACGGTACTATAGTTCAAGATTCTATAACAGATGAAGAAAAAAGATTTTTAAGAGGTAGTAACAGACGCTTAACATACATACTTAAGCTAGATAAATTACCAGGTGATACAGGTACTTTTTACCCTGCCAACGAAACCGGTGCTAATGATCCGTTATTAATGGACGGTAACAGTAGTAAAGTAATACAGTTTGTAGGCGATATTGTAAGCGAAGAAACACAACTAACAACAGATAACCCAGCAATATTTGAAACAGAACCAAAAACAACAGAAGGTTTAGATATATATTATGAAGCTAGTGATTTTTATGATATAAAAGACCATGGGGTTACTCAAGATTTAAAATATTTTAATTGCTATTCTTTTGAAAACGGTGTAGAGTCTAATAGAATAAAAGACGTGTTTAATAAAAACACTGTAGGTAAAGGTATAGTTGCTTCGTCAACTTTAGACGAGGTTTATAAACAAGATAGAAGAGGTAGTGGTTTAATATTTTCTGGTATATATAATTCTACTAGTAATATAAATAATTTAAATCAATTTATACAAGCTGAAAAAATAACTAAAGACGTTAATCCAACTTACGGTAGCATACAAAAGTTACATACTAAAGATTCTAATCTTTTAGTGTTATGTGAGGATAAAGTTTTAAAAATATTAGCAAATAAAGACGCTGTGTTTAATGCTGATGGAAACCCTCAATTAACTGCAAATAAAAACGTTTTAGGACAAACAATACCTTATGCTGGTGAGTTTGGAATATCTAAAGATCCTACATCTTTTGCCTCACAATCACACAGAGCTTATTTCACAGATAAACAAAGAGGAGCAGTGCTTAGATTGTCAATGGATGGTTTAACACCTATTTCACAATATGGTATGGCTGACTTTTTTAAAGATGAATTACCACCTTCAACGTCTTTAATCGGTAGTTATGATACTAGAAAAAACGAGTATAATATAAAAATTGATGGTAGCACTGATTATGTTGTTAGTTTTAACGAAAATATAAAAGGTTGGTCAAGCTTTAAGTCTTTTACAGCAATGCAAGCTGGGGCAAGTTTTAATAACAACTATTACACTTTTAACGACGGCGAGCTTTATAAACACCATTCAAACGAAACAAGGTGTAACTTTTATGGCGCTGTTACGCAACCTTATGTAGAGGTTGTTCTTAACGCAAATCCTTACGAAAACAAAAGATTTAAAAATGTAATTTACGAAGGAACTCAAAGTAAAGTAGATTTATTAGACGTTACATCTGATGGGTCAGATGCTGATGTTTATAATATCAACGCTAAAACAGGTTGGTTTGCAGAAACTATAACAACACCTACTCAATCAGGTTCTATTAATGAGTTTTTAGAAAAAGACAATAAATGGTATAATTATATAAAAGGAGACGCTATTACAGCTAGTAATATAGACACTAGTGATTTTAACGTGCAAGGTTTAGGTATAATAACAAGTAATACAGCATCGTAATATGGCAATAAATTTAGGGTTAAACGTAATAACAAATACAAAAACAAACCACACTGTAAGTGTAGTTGCTAGTTCTGGCATTACTCTTGCTACTGTTAATTCATCTACAAAAAGATTAACTGGTTCTGCAACTGAAGATGTTACAAAAGAAATATGCACGATTACGTTTACCGCTAGTGATAATTTTTATTATTCAAAAGAACCTGACTTTAAATTTAATTTTAATAATGGTGATTTAATAGTAACAAGTACTACTACTGAAGACTCTTCTGAAAGAGTAACACAAAAAGTTTTTGTAATTAGCGCTAAAGCAGGTGTAAGCACAGTATATAATAGTATCGATTTTAATGAAGTTATAAATGCTTCTGAAGCGGTTGGTGTTAATAGCACAAGTATAAGAGAAATAAGTCGAGTTTCTTTAAACACGTCAGATGTTCCTCCTAATGGACAAGTAAAAGAGGTTATTGTTGATGGCGCGGAAAACTCAGATTTTATAATAACTTGCAAAAGATCTTCAGATAATTTTTCTTATGATTTTACGTCTAACACTTTTACTAATACTAGTACTTCTGTTACAAAAAGCATAGGCTCTTCAGGCACGGACTCCACTAGTATTGTCATACCTAGCTCTACCTCTTTAGTTTCTTATACAATGCAAGTTACCGTGCCAACCGACAGTTTAACTGTTTTACCAAGTTCTTTGGCAAATACTTTTAACTTTAATCAATTAAACAACGTTTCAGTTAGATTTGCTTGCGCTTCTGCTGATAGTTCTTACTCTGGTACTCACGGCTCTTTGCCTTCTTCAACTACTATAACAGGTGTTAATTCAAGTTCTTCTAATCAAACTGAACTTGTAGAAATAGAACCAAAACTAAATACCAAAGCTTTTAAAAAAGCTAAAGAAATAAGTTTAACAGATTTTGAAATTAGAACAACTTCTACTACCTCAGGTGGAAATACAAGTACAGCTTCTGTTACACTAAGTGGTTCTAACAGTGAAATATTAGTTGGTATGAAAGTTATTGGCACAGGAATAACTAATGACGTTACAGTATCTGTTATAAACGGAACTTCTTTAACTTTAAGCGGTGTTCCTGGCGGTACTATAAACGAGGGCACTACGTTAACGTTTATTGGTGCTGGGCCTCAATTTATACAAGAAGGCACAGGTTTAGTTTTTTCTGTAACTGATATTGTTGCGGACTCAAGTAATATTGCTACTTTTTCAATCGCAGATGTAAACAAAAAAATAAATGCTGATAGCTCTGGCACTGCAACAGTAACTTTAGCGACTAACACAGAGTTAGACGATGCTGTTGGTTCTGTAGTTGGCATATACGAAGGTGTTTCTACAATAAAAAACGGTGTCAATATAGAAGGTCTTACAGCAAACACTGTTAACAGTAGTAACAACACCTCAGTGTTAAGTAGTAGTGTTACAGTTAAATCTGGACAAATAGTAACTTTTGAAAACGCAGGTAGAGTTGCTAATATAAGTTTTTTATTAAACATAATACAATTTCCTACAAAAGATACAATACTAAGTTTAAATTTAGATAACATTTTAACAATTGATCCTAACTGGTCTTAACATATGGCAACATTTACAATAACATTAAGCGGAAACATAAACGAATCACTAAGCATAGGTGACGCTATATACACAGCAGGCAAAGTAAACGCGCTTGATGCTGGAGGCGCTGATAGTGGTATAGATAAAAATAATAGTAGTAATCTTCCAATACTTAGAGGAACTGTAACCGCTATTAATAACACAACTAACGTCATAACAGTTGATGACGGCGGAACAAGCGTAAGTGGTAATCAATTAGCAAACGATATGGCTTTATTTGCTAAAAGTGGTGTTGTAAACACCTCTGGAATATCTGGCTATTACGCTAAGATTAAAATGAAAAACACAAGTACTACTGAGGCTAAATTGTTTTCGGTTGGTTCTGAAGTAGTATAGCAGTAAAAAACACACGAAAAGTGTAATAATAAATATATATGATAACAAAAAAAAATAAAATATGAGTTGGTTAGCGGCAGCAACATTAGCAGCTGGATTTTTATCTTCAAGATCTCAAAGAAGATCTGCTCGTTCTATGGAGCGTATGTCAAGAGAGCAATTTGAAGAAAACAAAAAGTTATTTGAAGAACAAGAAAAGCTTTTAAATATCGAAAGAGACAAGTATCGATCTCAAGTTTTTGTAAATCCTTTTGATAATATAGAAAATCCTTTTGAAGATTTAACAGTTAATACTGAGCAAGCTGAGTTTTTATCAAGAAGAGCTGAGCAAGCTCAAGCTAATATATTNTCTACCCTAAGAGATGCTGCTGGTGCTAGTGGTATAGCTGGTTTAGCNCAAACTTTAGCAAATCAAAATATGCTTGCAAATCAAAAAATATCAGCTGATATAGCAAAACAAGAAGGTGCAAATAGATTAGCTGCTGCAAAAAGCAATTTATCTATACAATTAGCAGAGAGAAAAGGCGAGGCTATGGTTCAAAATATGGAGGCTAGCCAAACAGCAACATTATTAGGCATGCAACAAGCGATGACTGGTGTAGCGGCTGCAAACATGGGACAAGCACAAGCAAATCAAATGTCCGCTAATTTAGCTGGAAACCAACTAAGAACAAGTGCAAACCAAACAATGCTAAGTGCTTTTTCTAGTAAGCCAGTACAAGATTTTTTAAAAGACTTATAATATGAAAGCAGATAAAACACTAGTAGCAGGAGCAGCGGCGGCAACACCAAGAACATTAGACATGTCTAAGTTTTATGCTGGGCAAGCTCAAATAGAAATGCAACAAGCGGGTAATATAATGAAGCTTTTTTCAGCTGAAAAAGAAGTTAATAATGAGTTGTTAAAAGACATCAAAAAAATGACTGAAGATGTTGGTATATATGATGGTGGTGAAAAAGCTGCTGGGTTTTTTCACGGGCATCTTAGAAAAAACGCTGCTAACACTACTGAAGAAAATCTAGATCAAATGAAGTACAAGTCAAAAAGACTTAAAGATTTTAGAGATCAAATAGCTGTTGGTCACGGTGAGCTTATAGATTTATTTTCAAATCCACAAAATATCAACACAGACGCTACCGACCCTAACGCTTTAAAAAACGCTAAGTCTTATATAAACGACGAGGCTATAGGCTTTCAAGATGATAAAAGCGGTATGTATTTACTATACTCTGGTATTTCTAACAACGACGAAGTGTTAGAAGTTAGACCTTCAGATATAAAAAATTATTTTGGAGTTGTGCCAATTATGAGTACTGAAGAAAAAACTGAGATTTTTAAAATATTACAAAAAAGAAAATCAACATCTTTTAATAAAAATGATGTGAAGTCTAGCTTATATGATTTTATATCTACAGATAGAGATATACGAGTTGCTAACTTGCTTACAACTCCAGATTTAATGGATCACACAAAAGGCTCTGTAGCTGATGAACTAAAAAAAGATGAAATATTTAACGGGTTATTTCCTGGCATGGCCAATGATACCGATGAACAAAAAGCAGATTTTATCAAACAATTAACACAGCCTGGTCACGAAAAATACGACAGTAATTTTAGCGCTGAGTTTGCAGTTACTTATTATTCAGATGTTTTAGAGCAAGAAAANGCAGAAATAAATACACCTAGTAATGAATTGCCTTTTGGAGACAGAACAATAATTAGTTTTGAAGAGCTTTTAAGTAAAGACAAAAAGTTTGTTAAAACAAGCCCGGGCAATACCATGCCTGTTAACGCTTTTAATAAGTTACTTGAAGACATGAGATTAGGTAATGATTTTACAGCAGGATTAGGTCAATACTCTTTTGACAAAGAAAATAAAACTTGGAGCTATCAACAGCTTTCAGAGTATGGTGGTGTAGTTGGTAAACCAAAAACAGGTTTAGATCTTGAAGAAGTAAAAAGATTAGTTAACTCTGGTAACGTTGATAATCCTCAAGATCCAGGCGCGTCATATTTAAAATTCTTTAAAGAGTATATTGATCTTAAAATGGATCCAAGCTTAATGAAACAAACTAAAACTGAAAGCGATAGGATAGAAGTTGAAGAACCTAACTTTTTTCAAAAGATTTTAATGAACTTATCTAGATAATAAAAAATAATATGCCGGAAGATAATTTAATAAAACTTAACTCTTCAAAGGATTATAATTTTCAGTTATTTAACGTTATAAACAACGTTACTGAAAACGATAATAACTTTAAAGATTTTTTATCTAATAAGTACTTTAGCTTAGAGCAAGGTGCTTCTGTTGATGGATATCCTGACGAGTTTTTAAATTTTACTGAATTTAGAGAAAGACCTGATAATTACGACCTTGAAAAACAACTTCCTAGTTTTGCCGGCGATAAGTTTATACCTTTACCACAATTTAAAACAGACAGAGAAGAGGATATAAAAACTTTTTTCGAATCACAACAAAAAGGTAAATACGACGCTTATTTATCTAAAGATCAAAAAGACTTTAACATATTAGACTTTGTTAGCAACGAAGAAAAAGAAACTGCATTAAATGAGTTTAAACAAAGACAAGCAGAGCTTTATATAAACACCCAGGATTTAAGCAAAGAAGAGCAGGCAGAAGTTTATGACAATGTTAAGTATAATTTAATTGAGCTTTTTAACGGTAATGAAGAGTATATTAATTTATATAAAGAAGCGTTAAAAAAAGACAAAATTAGTTTAGAAGCTTCTGAACAGCTTATGCCTTCATTTTTTGAAAAATTAAATTTTGCTGATCCAATAGTAAGTACTAGAAAATTTGTAGCAAGAGATATAAAATCTAAAGCTGTTAATGCTCAAAAAGTATTACAAGACTATATAATTAAAGAAACTGAAAGCTTAGATAGTCAATCAAAAGAGTATATAGAGAAATACGATGCATATGAAAAAGATAGAGTTGTTTTAGACAAAAGCTTAGACAATATAAATAATGAGCTTGATAAGTTAGGTTTTCAAACTGATGATAAAGACGTTCCTATAGTTTTGTATTCTCAAGACCAAGAAACTGTAGATAAAGTAAACGGTTTGTATAAACAAAGAGCTGATCTTGTTAATAGTTTTTATGATAAACACGACGTTGAGTACTTAACCAATGCACATGGCAACCTTAAATTACGCCATGAAAATTATAAAAAGACTTCTGAACAAATTGAAGATGCTAACATAGCTATTAAAGCTTTAGGTAAAGAATATGAGTGGTCTAGCATTGCTGAAATGAGCTTAGATGTTGCTTTTAATGATATATCTTTATTTACAGGCGCTGTAGGTAGAAAGCTAAATTTAGTTTCTGAAAAGTCTTATGACGATATGATTAGTGTTAACGAGTCAATAAAAAATCATAAACAGTCTATAAGTCCGTTACCTATTAATTTTAGCGACATGAACTTAAGCAATTTAGGAGATGTTGCTTCAAATATTTTAGCAGAAAATATATTTAGTATAGGAACTGCTTTAAGTTATTATGGTGTTGGTAGGGCGGCGTTAGGTAAAACAGCAGAAAAAATTGCAAAAAAAGCTGTGCAAAGCGCTTTCTTCACTGTAGAAGCTGGTGGGCATTTAAGTGAGTTAGAAATAAGACAAAGAAACGCTAAAGAACAAATACCTTTATTAAGAGAACAATTAAACAACACTACAGACGAACAGCAAAAGAAACGTATACTTGTAGAGCTTGAATCACACGAAAGAGCGCTTGACATAACTGGTTTGCAAAAAACTATAAATCCTTTATTTTATGGTGGTATAGCTACTGTTGCAGAAACTCTTGGTACTTTAAGAATTTTTGACAGACTTAACAATCTACCTATTAGTAAAAAAGAATTTAAAAACATTTTACGTACTGGTAAGTTTTATGGATTTAATATTGGTATAGAATACGTTGAAGAGTTTGGTACTCAATTTATGCACAATGTAGCTGACTATGTTATTTTAAAAGAAAACAAAAGTTTTGTTGAAGGTATAGACGCTAATTTTAACATGAACGTTTTGTTTTCAACTCTTGCAATACAAGGGCCTTCTATAGGTCAAACAGCTATAGCAACGTTAAGAGATGAATTTAGTACTTTTTCACAAGTAAGAGCAAATAGAAAATATGCTAATCAATTTTTTGAGTTAAGCGAAAGAATAAAAAATGCAAAAACCTATGAGGCTAAATTAGTTGCTGAAAATAAATTAAATGAACTTTTTGAAGAGGTTAATATAAAAGACGCTGAGCTTTTTACTAATATAGCTGAAATGACTAATGAAGATATATTTCAGGTATTAGAAAACAATAGATTAATTAGAGATAATAATCAAAAAATAACAAACTTAGCAGCTAATCAAGGTATTGGCCTTGACAGTAGAACTAAAGAAGAGCTTAAAAAAATACAACAAGATAATGTAAATCTAAGATCTAAAAACGAAGAGTTAGTAAATAGACCAGCTGAAGAAAGAGAAAAAAGATATAAAGAAATAGTACAAAAAGAAAATGTTGATGCAGAAAATTTATTTTACCATTCACAAGCAGCACATTTTATAAAATTATTACAAGGTACTAATGATGTAAAAGTTTTTGTAGCTAATACTTTTGAAGATATGCAAGTTAAACTTAACGAGCTTCTTTCAAATGGAGATATTGATATTAAAGGTTATAACCAGCTAATTAATAGTTTTAAAAATAATGCCAATGCTACTTTTTCACAAGCAACAAATGAGATTTTAGTTTATGGAGATGCTATAATAGCAAATATTGAAAACTCTAAAAACGTATACCAAAAAGCAATGATGGCTTATGCTCCGATACACGAAGCTCAACACATGTATGATATACAGCAGGGTGTTGTTAAAAACCGTGAGGTAGTAAAAGAGCATAAAGCTGCTTTAGAAGAGCTTGTTAAAACATTAGATCAATTAGATCAAAACTCTGAGCAATATAAAACAGCAAAACAAAGATTAGATTCATACACTAAAAATGGTAAATTAGATTTAAGAGAAGTAAAAACTTTGTTTGGTGAATTTATAAATGCTGGTATTATAGACAAAGGAGATGTAAGTTTAATGTATAAATTTAAAAGCTTATTTAACTCCGCTTTATTAGCTATGCCGTTTGGTAAAAAACTAGCTCCTTTTGCTAGACTTAAAACAGCTGATGATGTTTTAAACTATATAAGAAACTTTCAAAAACAAGTATCAGAAGGTGCTGTAAAATTACAGTTACCACCTGAAGAAGAAATTAGAGTTGATAAAGATGTTACACTTTCAAAAGCTGCTTTAAACCCTATAAATGATCTTGTACCTAAAGATATTAAAACAAAAGAGGATTACGATGCGTTTACTAGCGATAGAAAAGCTTTTTTACCAGTTGGTAAAGCTTTACAGCCAAACGGTATTATACATAATATTATAAGAAAAAATACTACTTCAGATACTTTTCAAAGAACGTTAGATGAA
>JGI25132J35274_1000301_pt1 | contig 13439 bp, 19 predicted proteins | sample ETNvirenome_6_30_FD_35274 | JGI IMG/M metagenome (IMG submission 35274)
TTTCTAGTTTTAGCAGAGCTTCTCTTTAATTGACCTAATGATCTTGCGCAATAAGATTTACGTCTTTTAGCTGCTTTGCTACCTTTCTTAACCTTACCTGTCACAGCTGTTTTAAGCTTAGAGCCAGGATTGGCTTTTCTGTAAGCACGTACGCCTTTTTTAGTCATACCAGCACCTTTCTTAGTAGGACGGTAGTTACCGCCTTTACCAGTGGTTCTGCGTATTGGCTTAGCTTTTTTTCGTGCCACGTCTTCTTCTCCTAGTTGTAGTTCTTTTTCTGGCTGCAGGTTTTTTCTTCTTTACTATAGTACGAACATTAGTGGGTTTACCTCCTGGGTTACCTGCTGCTCTCTTTCTTTTTACTGCGCTTTTTCTCTGCGCTGCTGTCATACTTTTAGCTTTAGATCTCGGTACACATTTAGGGTACTTACGTTTACTGCTTTTAGCAGACTTTCTACCACATGCTTGGAACTTACCTTTTTTCTTGGGCGCACCTATGTCCACCCAATCGCCTTTAGGCCCCTTTCCAAACCATGCGGTTAGTCCGCCTTTAGGCTTAGCCATTATGCGTATTTACCTCCACGCTTTTTGTACTCTCTTACTAACCAACCATTAGCATACGCAGAAGGATAGACCTTAAACTTNTTTTTAGCTTCAGACTTTACTCTTGAATACAGAGCCTTATTAGTAGGCGTAGCCCCACTTTTCTTTTTAGTCTTTCTAGCTGATTTCTTTTTCGCAGTTCTTGTAGCCATTACTTTTTCTTCTTTCTTCTAAGTTTTTTAAAGTCTGCTCCTGTAATCTTGTTACGAGGCTTAGCTACTCTAGCTATCTTTTTTTGTCTTGGTGACAGTTTCTTTGCCATTGTTTTCTCCTATGATAATTTAGTTTTTTTCCTACGGTTATTCGCTACTGCGCCACAACCTTTACTTTGTACCATTGTCATGCCTGGCATGAATACGCCTCCAGCTTTCATTTTTGTAGCTGTCTTTGCTGCGTTTGCAAAATCTTGAGAGCTTGGTGCACCTTTGTCACCTTTCTTTCTCATTTTGCGTCCTGACTTTCTTTTCTTATGTATGTTTGCGTACAGACTCATTAAGGTCTCCTTAGCTTCTTCTTATAGTTTGACACATTTTTTACTTTCTTTTTAGTTCTTTTAGCCATTCAACATCTTCTCTTTAAGCCTTACTGCTCGGTCTCCAACTTGAGTAGCCCACTTACTGTCCATCATTTCTGCGGCCGCTGTTTCCCAGTTTTCGTCTTTTGCTGCGGCTAAAAACTTTTTAAACTTACTCAGTCTAGGATAGCCTAAGTTAAAACACATGTTAGCCAATACACGTTGCCTTGTATCGTTTAAGCCACGCCACCATTGCAAATTCTTATCTAGTTCTTTGCATACTATGTCCACGTCTGCATTTAAACAATCTTTAACTCTTTGTTCTGATACAGGGGTTCCCAAAGGCTGTCCCCACTCTTCATCACTTTCTGTAATTAAATGACCTACACCAAAAGTAGCGAATCCAAGATGGTCATTATAAATCTCATGAATAATGCCCTCATCTAACATAAGCTCTTCTAATAACTTAACTCTGTCCATCATATTGTTATTGTTGTTGCTCCACNTGTTGATACTGTAATTTTGCCTAAAGAAGCAACGCCTTCTACTCCGAACTGTTCTCCCTCGTAAAGTGTTATCCATTGCTCACCATTCCATAGTTGTAACTCTTCTGCAGTTAAGTTCCATATAATATCTCCCTGTTGAAATTGGTTTTCATTACGCTGTGTTTCATTAACTGAAAGAGTAGAGTCTATATCTACTTTACCTAGACTAAGCTCTAACACCCTAACCAATCTATTAAATGTTTCAGGAGATATTTCGCCTATGGCTATTGGAAGTCTTGTTTCTAAAATTTTAGCCATTATCTTCTACCGTTTACTTTCAAGTCCATACGAGTAGCTCCTACTCTAAAACCAACACCTAATCTTGCTCCTAGACTATTATCATCATCGGACTCTATCCTTAGTGCCGCTTGTCTAGCCCTAAGTCTAGTGTCTATTTTTGTAGTCGTTGCTGTGCAAGTGTTTGTTGAGTCTGTTGCTAGACTTTCTCCTGGATAATTTCTTTGTTTCAGTACAAAGTTAATTGTCTGGCCCGAACCTCCGCTTCCTGTAAATTTTACATCAGGTATGATTCTACTGATGGCTTGAAACTGGTCTCCGTTCCCCAGTGCAAAGTCACTGGACTCTATAAATACGTTATCCATCGGAGAACCATCATCGTCATTTCCCGTTTCATGGTTGTATAAGTAGCCTGTATTGCTTGTGGTGTATGTGGCCATCGGAGTGTCAAATATCCCTTCGTCCAACCATGAACTTCTCGTAAGCTGGCCTATTGTCCAAACTCTATCCTCATAATTAAATACGACATACCTATCAATAACACTAGAACTAGAAGAACAGTAGAACCATCCCACTTCATCAAACTCTTTGTTCACAAAACCAAATACTTGAAACGCTTGTCCTTCGTTAAAATCACTAAACACATAGTTTTGAACAGTGCATGGAATATCTGTAACTGCTCCGTTGTAGGTGTAAAAACCTTTCTTATCCATCCAAAAAATACCTTTGGGTGTGTTGATTGCTCCGTTTGGAGATATCAATCCAACACCTTCGTTAACTAAATTTATGCCAAACGTAAACGGCTGGCCAATGAAAGTCATGGAATATAAAGCTGTGTCTGTCCAGATTAAGGTTTCTTGTCTTGCTCTAACCGCTCCTACAATTTGAGATCCCGCAGATAATCTAAAAGATCCTGCTGTATTTGTAGATAAAGGTTCCCAAACAGCTGCGTTTTCTTGGTCGCTCCAGGCCACCAGCATAGGATCTAATGATCCTGAACGTGAGCTACCTGATATTGGATCGGCACCTAAACAAACAACATGTCTATCTATGTCACTTACTAACACTTGTAAAGCTTCGGTTGGAGGTAGATTCGCTCCTGCTAAACTTGTTAAAGGTATTGCTCTAGTCGTCCCCAATGTAGCTGCGCTAGTATCAAAGTAATACACTCCGCCAGCTCGTACATTCATGACTAAATCTTCACCGAAATTATCATGCGACCATAATCTTAATTGATTTGCAGCGGTTATAGCTGTAGCCGATCCCCAAGTGCCTGCTCCCCAAGTGCCTGCTCCCCACCCTGTAGATTCTACAAAGCTATCTAGCCCTACGTTAATTTGATATGCACCTACAACAGAACTACCACCGTTACCACTATCACTAGCATTTGCTGTAACTGTAGTCCCAGAAGTGTCCTTAGCTGTAATTGTATAAGTGTTTGCTCCTGTAACTAAAAGTATTTGATACTCTTGATTTAATACAGCAGCAGTTACATTGCCGCCCAAAGTAGACGCACCACTAAAGGTTACAAAATCATTTGTAACTGCTCCGTGGCTTGTGTCCGTTACAGTTATAGTAGAGCTGCCATTAGTAGCTGCGAAAGTTACATCGCCTGCTGCGGTAGTAACTCTTAGAGGGGTAATATCATAAAAGTTGTCCCCTTCTTTTACGTAATATTTCCAAGTGGCTCCTAAGCCTAAGTATTTGGTTAAAGACAAATCTACCCAAGCATGAAGAGCTCTGACGGTAGATTGATAAGTNTTTAAAGTAGCTTTAGCCCAACCTCCAATTTTTTCTGGAAGTCCTTTACGAAATCGAACAAGATTAGCGTCAAACCATCCGCCATCATTAGAATAGTCTGTTCCCTCGCGATTTATTCCTGGTCGAAATATAAATTTTTCTAATGCCATCTTTCATTTATATTAATTTGTCTATACCTAAAGAAGCTGCTGTTAGGCCATACAAGCCCCACATAATATACTCAAGTCTTCTAAACTTAGCAGATCCTTCGTCTAGTCTTTTTTCTATGTTCTCATAGCGAATAGCACATTCTTTTTCGTGTGTGCTAATTTGATGTATTGCGTCTTTAGCTGTAGCCATTATTTTTTCTTTTTAGGCCTGCCTCTTTTTTTCTTTTTAACTTTGACGGTAGTGTAGGCCTCGTTTACTTCTGGGGTGGATTTATCATCTGCAACAAACTTACCTTTTTTAGTTCTTGCTCGAACAGTTTTTTCTTCTACGCCTACAACGGACTGCCAAAACTTTTTAATAGTGTCATAGTAGGATTTGGGTAGCCATTTCTTCATTGTTTTACCTCTTTAGATTCGTCAACAACTTCCAAAGTGCTTTGATAAGCTACTAAAGCTGTAACTCTTATATCTAATTGATATTGTATGTTTGCTAGTTGCTCTTGAAGATTTTGAATCTCTTGTTGCAAAGTTTCTGTATAAGCTATTCTTTTTTGTAATTGAGGATCTACAGGTTGTTCTGTAGTTTCAGATGTTTCTACTGCTTTCTCTTCAGTCATTTTTTATCCCTTATGAGTTTGATGCAATATACGCTTTACCTGTAGTAATAGCTGTGCTGCAATCATTCTTTTTGCTTGAAGACGATCCTTTTACGTTAGGTGTATTATTTTCACCATCGTAAGCTAATATAAGTTCTAAGTGGTCAACATTACGTTGCACACAAGCATTTATATCAGCTTGTTCCCAGTCACCTGCTACAGCGTTACCGTCTGCGTCAGTTGAACCACCTGCATGAGGTGATTTATTGCCATTAGTATTAATGTCAGTAATAACTGTTACGCTATCCATTGCTGCTGTTAATACTTCTGCTACTGTTTGAGCCATATTTATTCTCCGTTTAATTTACTTTCTAATTCTTCGACTTTTGCCGAAAGTTCTTGTACTGCTTTAGTTAAAATTGGTATAAGTGATGCTTCTGCAAGACTTTGTTCTCCATCTGCACCTTCTGCCCACATACTAAAACCATCTTGTATTTCAGAATGATTTTCTATTACCTTTTTTACTTCTTGCGCTACAAAACCGTGATTTACTTTTGCATTTCTATAAACTTCTGTTGAGCCTTCTACATAGTCGTTACTTGTAGCAGGTATATCACCTTTGTTTTTCCATTTGTAAGTTACTGGTCTTAAATCATTTATAAATGAAAGACCTGCTGTTGAACTTTCTATATCTGTTTTATATCTTTCATCAGAAGTACCAGACCATGAATTAGAACCAATATATAAATAAGATTTATTTGTTCCAATACCTACAGTTGTATAGTTTTGGTCATATCCAGTTACGTCATACCCAATAACATTGTGATTATTGTCTGCTGCAACTCCAGTATCAGCACCATACCCAATAAGTGTATTCGTACTACCTGTTGTTAAATCTGCACCTGCATTAGCACCAATACAGACGTTAGCTGAACCTGTGGTTATAGCTATTCCTGCACCGACACCTATTGCTGTATTTCCATCAGGTGTAGTAAGAGCTCCTAAAGCATTAACACCCATAGCTACGTTATATGAGCCAGTTGTACAAGCATCTAAAGCCAAATACCCAAAAGCACTATTTTCTGTACCAGTTGTGTTTACATACATAGCACGTCTACCAAAAGCTTGATTACTTGAACCTGTGGTATTTGTATATAGCGACTCGTAACCCACAGCAGTATTAAGCTGTCCTGTTGTATTAGCGTCCATACAATATGCACCAATAGCTGTGTTATGGACTCCTGTGGTGTTTGTATCTAAGGCTTTATACCCCATAGAAGTATTACCATCACCTGTCGTAGTTGAAGTTTGACTATTATTTCCTACTGCTGTGTTTGCCGATGCTGTAGTGTTTGCGGCTAAAGAACCTTGTCCAACAGAAGTATTATTAGTACCTGTCGTGTTTAGGGCTAAAGCATTTGTTCCGACACCTGTGTTATTTGAAGCTGTTGTATTTGCTCCAAGTGCGCCATAACCGAGAGCAGTATTAGCACCACCTGTAGTATTTGCATCTAAAGTAATATAACCAAGAGCCGTATTTGATGCACCTGTAGTGTTTACCTTAAGAGAATCATAGCCTACTGCGGTGTTATTATCTGCTGTTGTACTATCTCTTAAAGCTCTATGTCCTAATGCAGTATTGTTAGAACCTGTCGTATTTGTTCCGATTGCGTTTTGACCAACAGCAACATTAGCATCCCCTGTGGTATTTGCATCTAACGCAAAAGAACCAACTGCCACCATACTTGCTCCTGTGGTGTTTGCTATTCCTGCTTGATAGCCTACAGCAGTATTATAATCCGCAGTAGTATTTGCTTGTAATGCTTGCTGACCTAACGCTACGTTACTTGACCCTGTAGTGTTTGAAAGTAAAGCATTAAGACCAAAAGCCGCATTGGATTGTCCAGTAGTATTTAATGTTAAAGAATCATGACCCATAGCTGTATTAAAACCACCTGTTGTGGTAGCTTTCATGGCATCTTTTCCTACTGCTGTATTTTGTGTTCCTGTAGTGCTTGTTGTTAAACAATTGTACCCAACTGCGGTATTGGATGCTGCGGTTGTATTTGCCAATAATGCATTTGACCCTACCGCAACATTACTAGAACCTGTAGTATTTGCATTTAAAGCAAGATAACCTACTGCTGTGTTGTTGCCTGCAGTTGTATTATCTCCTAAAGCAACATGACCAATAGCTGTGTTTTTACTCCCTGTAGTGTTTCCTGTTAAGGCTTGTTGCCCCATTGCAACATTAGAAGCACCAGTTGTATTTGCACCTAAAGCATTATGACCTACTGCGTTATTACCATCGGCAGTCGTATTAGCATCTAAAGCACTAGCACCTACTGCTACATTTGATGCACCTGTAGTGTTTGCTAATAAAGCGTTCATACCAACTGCTGTGTTGTCATCGGCTGTTGTGTTAGCACCTAAAGCGTTTCTGCCGACTGCTACATTAGATGCACCTGTAGTATTTGCGTCTAAAGAGGCATTACCAACTGCGGTGTTATTATTTGCGGTTGTATTTGCACCTAAAGCATCATAACCGATTGCTACGTTTCTTGACCCTGTCGTATTAGCATCTAAAGCAGCAAAGCCGACAGCAATATTACTGTCACCAGTTGTTAAAGCTGCAAAGACATCAACACCTACACCTGTATTATAATTAGCAGCATCAATAGTTCCTGTAGTCGTATCCCCAATCATTATGGAGCTTGTGCCAAAAGTCTTACTGGTTATACCATTAACAGTTGCGCCTCCAGAAGAAGTGCCTATATTTAAACTAGCAAAAGCGTCAGCTACTGCCGCTCCACTACCAGCACCGTCTAGGTATACCCCTTTAGTCTCACCAGCAGCTATAGTTACATTAGCACCAGAACCTTGTGAAATTATTATGTTTTGAGATCCGCTCGTCCCGTTTTCTATGAATTGCACTCTTTTCATAGTGTTTGGGCCAATTGTAATAGTGCAAGCCGAATCTAATGTGCCTGTATATTTGAGGTACATAGCTCTACCAGCATCAGATGCTCCATCTGCAACTGTAGTAGTGTGTGTATCTGCGTTAGTTGTTATACCTTCTGTACCAAATCCAAGAGCCTCACCAATCAGCTCCAAATTTGTATTCGTCGTATCGCCCCAAGTTCCTGACGCGTCACCTGTCGCCATTTCATTAAGTCTTAAATTGTTTACGTATGAGCTTGCCATAATTTATATCTCCGCTTTGATTATATTACCTTTTCTTTGCATAGTTAAGCAACTTCTTCCCATCCTGGATTTTGTGAATCTGACACTGAACTCCAGGTTGGATCCTGTGTATCTGTTACCCCTGTCCAACTAGGATCTTGTGTATCATCAACTAATCCCCAAACAAGTATTTGACTTACTGCTCCTGTGGCCGTAACGCCTGTTAAAGATACAATTCCTTGTGCATTTGTGCTTAATGTTCCTACCGCACCAGTGGCTGCAAGTCCTGTAATACTTACATTGTTTACAGTAAGAATAGTTAGGCTTGAAACTGCTCCTGTAGCGGCAACACCTGTAGGAAATACGTTAGCGTCACATGTTACGGTCTCATCGCCTAGTGATATTGTAGAAGCTGTGCCTGAAACACCTGTTAAAGCAGCACCAGCAGTAGCTACATTACCTAGTGCTGTTGTGCCAACTACACCTGTTTCTGTAACATTGGCATCGGCTTTAGTGGTTACCGATCCTAGTAAACCTGTTCCTGCTAATCCTGTTAGAGAAGCCTTTCCTTGACCAGACGCAGATACGCCCCCTAATGAAGTAGTGCCAGCTAAGCCTGTTACAGCTACATCACCACCAGCGGAAATAGCTACGGAACCTAGTGCTGTTGTTCCTGCTAACCCTGTTTCAGTTACATTTGCAGCACCCGTGGCTGTAAGAGAGCCAATCGAAGCTGTACAAGTAACACCTGTTTCAGTTACGTTTGCGTCACAAGATACTGTTTCTGTACCTAACGCAGAAGTACCTGCAACACCTGTAAGGTTTACAGCTACATTAACTATAGCGGGCTGACCCCAGGGACCCTCGCCCCAGCCAGCTCGACCCCAACCTGACATTTAGGGTTACGCTATTCTTATTACCGCGTTACTTGCGTCTGCTGCTGGGAATTGAATAGTAAAGCTTCCCGCAGTTGATGTCTTGTCCCCACCAAAATCAAACACCGCAACAGCTGGGTCACCCGATGCAGAATCGTTGTAAATCATACAACCTCTTGCTGTGACTGTTGCTGTTCCAAATGTAAGATCGGCAAAATCTGTGAACGCTGTGGTTCCAGAAGATGTTGGATTAACATTTGTTAACGCTGCTCCGCCAGATGTGTAATTAGTTCCACTAGCTTGGTTAGTTGTAGTAAACGCTGTAGTAGATGCACTCATAGTTGCAGAGCTTGTATATAACGCCAGCTTAAAAGTGTTGCCACCTGAAGCTAAAAAATTGTGTTTGCCTTCAAGTAATTCTTTTTTAAATGAAGTACACATTGCTTGTGTTATAGCCATTATAGTCTCCTAATAATATTAGCTAGGTCTTTTTGACCTTGTTTTTCTAATTCATTACATATTGTACAAACGTGGTTTTTTACAGCCTCGCGCATATAATAAGTAATAATGTGTTTGCATGCTTCTTTAAAAGCATGTGCTTGTGCCCTAATGGGTGCAGGGGCAGTGTCGCTAATGGAAACTAATCTATTAGTAGCCATTTCTGCAACTTCTTCTACAGTGTGCCCTCTGTTATTCGTTGTAGTAACGTTAAGATTACCAACTTCTGTTTCTGAATCAAGTGAAAACATTAATATTCCTCTGGTTCTGGTGGTAAGTCATTTCTATTTATCATTCCTATAAAAGGTTGTTCTTGTTTTATTATATCAGACCATTTACAAACGCCCATCTTACCTTTATCCATATATGTAACAACAGGGTCTTCCAATCTGTGGTAGCCATACAACTTCTCTTTTGTAGGAATATCTGTCTCAAGTAAATTAGATCTAGGAGCTACCGACACTTCTATATTATTTTCCATACACTTTGCTAACCAAAACTCACAGCAAGCTTTTCCTGATTCTGCAAAGTGCATATTTGTTTTGTAAGTAAAGTCTACGCCAAACACTGTCAAATGACTTACTTTGTTCCATAACGCAAAAGCTATAGCGTAAGCAACTGTGTTGTTAAAGTAAGCGCATCCTAAATCACCTATCAAAGGGCCTAATGGAAACTCTTCCGCCGCTGGTACGCGCTTGTCTAACTCGCATGTATAAATTGGGTAATCTATCTGCGGTAGATACTTTCTCATAATTTGAGTCATGCTACCTGCGTCTTCTGTGTCTAAAAATCTAGACATAGGGTCTAGTATGAAAGCTCTATCTACCTCTGGAAGTACACTTACCATAGCGTTTATAGCCCACACTTCATCAAAAGCTAAACTATGTGTCCTGGACAAATGATAATCTATCTGACTTTGACCCATTGCTACAAGCGCGATGTTCTTACCTTCCAACTCGGGAAGAGGCTTTTGTAGCATTAGGTGATAGGAATACGAACTTGGTCGTACCTATATTGACTTTGTGTCCCTGCTCCCTCTGCAGTATTTTTTAATCTAGCCAGAGCGTCCTCGAACCTCTGATTGTATAAGCCTGTTTCTGCTGGGTCCATTTTTAAGAAAATAGAAGCTTCTGTTAAAGAAGCATACAGTAAGGCTATAGGTGCATTTTCTGACAACCACGTTTGTCCACTATCTCCAGCTGCGGTTAAAGAAGCTGGTCTATAAAAATAATGAAGTTCAAATGTGTAATTGCTATCAGGGGTAGGTGCGATAATAAAACTGTCGCTATCAAATTCTGCATAATATTTTGGTCTTCCTGTTACAGCTCCTGTCGTGGTCGGCTTATATGACCTCATAAAACTAACTTGTTTTAAATTAAGGTAGTGATACGTGTTGCTATCGATTACAGCTAAACTGAAAGGAGCTAAAAAATCTGTAGGCATCCCTAAATAAGGCGTATCCGAAGTGGCTGTTCCAGTTACATTCTTTTTAAAGTTATCTAACCAAACGCCCTTTAAGATTCTTTCTTCGGCTTGTTCAATTATTATATTTAGATTATTTACAAACGTTGTTTCAGAACTATCCACGTAGTCCTGTATTGCTGTTTTTAATCCGCTATATGTAAATCCTGCCATCGTTAGGTATTTATTTGTCCACCCATACCTGAGTGATTAGTACAGTAATAGTAAAGTGTTGGAGCTCCTGATGCAACTTCTATCTGGGTGTATGCACCAGAGCTGCCTGGTGTTCCAGCAGTAGTAACTCCAGTAGTATATTCAGATCCGCCCGCATGTGTTCCATTTGCGGTGGTTGAAAACCTTAACGGATGAGAGCTATTTGTACTATCCGATTGATCGAATCTATATATCTGTCCTTCCGTCAAACTTAAAGTAGGACTAACTGATCCGTCCACGTAGAATTTGTTACCTGTTCCATAAGAATTAGTTCCCGAAGCTACTGTTACTGTGTAGTTAGTAAAGGAAGAAGCTGCTCCTGCTGCCGTTACAGAGCCTACGCTTCCTGTTCCAGTTAAGCCTGATACTGTGCTTGAAGCATCTGGAACCGCTACTGTAGCTGAATTTATTGAACCAACTGCTGCTACACCTGTAACAGTGGGAATAAAAGCAGTGCCTGCCGTAGCCTTATCTCCGCCTCCTGTAGTATCACCTGTAGTAGCTGTCCCTGTTGACGTAAAACTATACTCGTTAGCATCTACTACCGTTATTGCATAGCCATCTGATGATTCAAGCACGGTGGTGGAAACACCATCTACGGCTTCTGTGTTTCTGAATCTAACTGTGTCTCCAGTGGTTCTGCCGTGTTTGAACTCTGTAACCGATATTACCGTGTTCGCACCAGCAGCTCCTGTTCTAAATGGATTTAAAGGCAGTAAAGTTTGTTCTGGTCCCACTGTACACTCAACTCCACCACCTCTTGTTCCTGTTACCGCTGTTCCAGACGTTGCTGTAAACGTGTAAGTGTTGTTGTTATAGTTCAGAATATCGGTGGTAGTGTTAACTGCGACTGTAATTGTGTATCCATCGGGATCTTCAATTACACTGCTAGTAAATCCATCAAAGGCATCAACGTTTCTAAACCTGACTGTGTCTCCTGAACTTCTGCCGTGGTTGTCTTCAAACACTGTTATTTCTGCACTACCTTGAATAGTTAGAAATGGATTGTTTGTTAAAAGAACCTGAGACGCAGGTTCTGTCCTATCTGGTCTTGGGTTCAATAATGCTTGAGGATCCGCTCCTACAGGGGGAGCTTCTAGCTGTGGTTGCTTAGGATCAAAGCATTCTGGGCAGGTTTTAAATCCGTCCCATTGTTCTTGTAATCGATGTAAACGATACCTTTGTCCGCAGGTATCGCAGATTCCGTAAGCTCTTCTGCCTGATGCAAATGCCATGTTGTTTTAATCACCAAAGCCTGGTCTCATAATTACTTCTAGAAGAGACTCAATACCTTCTTGTGGTTTTCCAGAACCTTGACCTTGCATCAATTCTTGTATCCTTGCATTAATCTGATCTAATCTAGCTTGTAGTCTATCCCTTTCAAGCATTAGGTTTTTTAAAGTTCCGCCTGGCCTAGTAGGCATAGGCATAGGACGAGGGCTAGGATCAGAAGGAGGCATGATTGGAGCAGTGCCGCCAATACGGACAGGTTCTTGCACAGGCATTGGTGCAGGGGGTGCTACAACTGGCATTACTGGCATCGGTGCAGGGGTCCTTGCAGGTGCAGTCGGGGGCATCATTATTGGTGGTTGGTCTGGTCTCATAAATCTCATAGTCTTCTCCTATATTATCATTCTTGGAGGTAAGAATTTGGAGCTTACCGAATCTATATCTTCGCTCGCTGCTCTATCCCATTCCTCGTCATAAACTGATTTTAACAACTGTATCCTATCTGGAGCTCTTTTCATAGCTATGTAATAAGCAAGCCCTGCCGTTAGACAAGGCAAAAATCTAAACACCACTTCCATATTGTTTGTGTAGTCGCCTGCATCTTGCATTCTTGTAAGTGCATAATATTTGATTACATCAGTAGAGTTCTCTGGTGTAGGGTATAGATAAATCTTTGGTGTTATGTGTCTTTCTAAAAAGAATTGAGTAGGCCTAGCTTGATCTGTTTTGTTAGGTGTATAGAGGTAGTCAGACCTACTCAGTCTAGACATTTGAAAATCTGTGCTATCACGAGTAATAACAGCAGAAGTTATGTCTATGATATCTGTCCCTAGACTCACCTCATTGGTTCCTTTAGTCACAGTAAAACTGTGCTCAGCAATAAGCCATTGGTTTAGTCCTCTATTCGCCCACTCAGCAATCATAATATTTAGTGAGCGTCTTGCTGTTTCTAGGTCATATCCTGTACGCAACTCAAGACCGCATCTTTCGTATGCCTCTTCTATAAGTTCATCTACACTAAGATCAAATGAAGTTGTTCCTGATGTCGCCATTATTCTTCCTCTGCGTATAGGTTATCAAATATTCGATTAACATCCAACGTATAATCTAAATCGGACTTAGAATAATGTATGTGAGCTGACGGTTTAAAATCAGGGGCTCCTTGTCCTGTTTCAAACCAAGCTGGATGTGTAACTCTGACACGGTTGTTTGGTAANGCNACTATGTTACCTGTCCACGGCCCCGCATCTAATAATTCCATAACATGACTTTGTTTGTGTTGTGCAGGATCATCTGCAATTTCGTTCTCTGCGTAATCTACTGTAAACAAATATTTAGCTGGGTACATTTCGCCACCTATTTTAGCTAACCAAGGACATGGTGTTGCCCTGTCTATAACGTAAACTGCATGATTGTGAGAAGAACAATCCCAAGGCTGAGCATCGTGTACGGCCATAGGTTCAGGCCATTCAACAAATGGCGTGTCTCCCACTAAGGCAGTAATAGGCATCCTTGCCCACATTGCACCGCCATACACGTTTTCCATCCCTTGTTCTTCCTGTTCTTCTGAAAGA
>JGI25132J35274_1000302_pt1 | contig 13410 bp, 3 predicted proteins | sample ETNvirenome_6_30_FD_35274 | JGI IMG/M metagenome (IMG submission 35274)
ATACCAGTGAGAAGTACGTCACTTCTTTGACCAGTGGTCTGTAAGTTATGTGCTCCTGATGTTGTAACAGTCATGATACCAGTGGTGTTGTCATAGACAACATTGGTAATATTGACAGGACCAGAACCAGAGTAGTTACATGTAAAGGCTATACCAGAGAGTTTAACTGTATCACCCTGTGAAAGACCATGAGCTGTTGACGTTGTAACAGTTGTAACACCACTGGTGGATGTATAATCAACATCTGATACATCTCTTGGAGCGTAGAAGACCTGTGAGTTAGTGATAGCTACACCAACAATGTTTCCATTAGTGATAGTAGCTGTTCCGATTGGAACCAGACCAACTCCACCAGTAGGTTGAATACCAACACTGACGGTCTGTAATCCACTCCTATAACCAGAACCACTATTCGCAATACTGACGTTTGTGATCGTACCAGCCGAGGATACAGTAACTGTTCCCCCAGCTGATACCAGTGGTTGATAACCAAATCCAGAACTTGATCCAACTGAGACGATAACTCCACCAACTGGTAAGTCTCCAGAGTTTGGATCATAACCATTGGTAATAGCAATACCAGTAAAACTTACTGATGTAACACCAACAGACTCTTCCAGTTGATATGATCCATCACCAGCCTGTGATCCCTCTGGAACTTGGAAGATATTATTAACTAAGATGATACCATTATCTGTAGAGAATCCAGTTGTGTTGAGTTCATTCTGTTTCAGAGTGAAAGAACTACTGATTCCATTGAAGGTATGTGAAACATCATCAAAGACATAGTTCATAGAATAGGTCTCTGTCAGTGAGTTGACAGCTGACCTTCTCATGAATGTTCTACCTTGGAAACTAGAGCTGGTCGTGATACCCGTCCAATCTCTTTGATCTGGAGTAGCTGCTGATGTTGTACTCAGTGGTGTGTTACCAAATGGTGCAGAAGCAAAGACAAGGTTATTTCCAACAATGTTATAGTTACCACTAATCTTAGTGATTGTGGCTCCAATACCATGTGATTCTAATTCAGTTCCAAGTTGTGCTCTTCTTACGCTGAATCTAGTAGATCCAGCAATACCAACACCTTCAGTAATCATAAACTCATTACCAATCTTAATAATGTCGTCAGAAGCAAAGGATGTGATACCAGTAACACTAAATTCTTGTTGGAATAAGATGTCCTCATGTAGGGTAGTTCTGACAGCNGAATCAGTGACTGGTGCCTGAATCATATTGTCAACNGCTACCAGAGCTTTTGCGTTCTGGTTGGTGGATGTAATAACGTGAGATGCACCCACACCAACTGAATTGATTGGGAGAACTACAGGTGGTAATGCATTTGCCTTAGCTGCCGTTTCAGCAAACTGCATCTTCACATCATCAATCTTGACAACGAATAGTTCATTAGGAAGTTTATTGGTACTGACCCCAGCAATGGTAGTTGTTGNCATACCAATAGCGTTTGAAGATCCAGTTCCAACGTGAGTGTAGAGAACCTTCTCACCAGTTACAAAGAAGTGATTTGGGATATTGATAGAAGATGTACTAACATCTACGGAGGATGCACTACTTCCATCAAAGACTCTTCTGAAGATTTCAAAACCATCATGGTAAAGACCAAAAGATGTCTGGAGATCTAATTTAGTACCTCTATATTGATCATGGTCCGAAGTGAGAACGACATTGTTCATGTCTTTCTCTGCAGGATCTGAGTTACCATCAAAGATCTTCAATTGAATACCAAACATCTTGACTTCTACATCAATATTGGCATTTGGTGTATATGTTACATTCTTGGCTGTTCCTACCGATGTGATACCAACCTGACCAAGGCTAGGACCGATATTACCAAACTCAACAAATGCCTCATTTGATGAGGAATCAATCATGGCGAACTCAAACATCTCATATAGATTGTTTGTTGTGTCTTTAACGAGAACAACATGATAGGCTGCTTCATAAGGAGTGGCGTAAGTGGAAACCACTGTAGCCGATGGTGAACCAGAGGCTGAAATTGCTGTATGAGTAGAATTAATTTGGGATACATCAAAGTTGAACAACCCTACGGTTGTTCCAGAGTCAGAAATCAAGGTCATTGAAGTCTGAGATTCCATTGTTCCAGCAACAGATGGAGTGAAATCAATCTTGACAAGTCCACCATCAATGTAAGAATGATACGTTCCTAAACCAGTGGAACTACCATAATTATCAATGGTGTTCTGCATGTCACCATATTCAAGTAGAGATACCGTAGTTCCATCATGAACAATATTGAGTTCAGTAGCATCATATCTACCAGATGCGATTCCAGAGGTTGCTTCAACCATTGTCAGAATCTTAGCTGCTCTATTGGTTGTTGGGAAAGATGCAACTGTTGTAGTTGTTCCAGTTGAAACACTGACTTGTTTTCCAGTGATATCAACAATATTACCAAGAGCCTGTGAACCAATACCAGATACACCATCAAGGAGACTGAATGCCAGAGTTGAGGTGTTGTATGTGTTGAATTCAAACTTGACTGGATTGAAAGTCAAATCCCAACCATCGGTAGCCTTACCGTAGTCATAGAAACCAAGTCTTGGATATGTCTCAATAATTGAATACTCATTGGTGTAACCAAGATTGTTATCTTGAATTANATTGACGATAGAGAATTGTCTCTCATCTGTATAAACATTGTCTTTAGCGAATGTAAAGATCTTATTGAAGATGTAATTAGTGTCATATCTTGCAATTGGTTCAAATGCTTCTCCTCTTTCATTACTATTGAAGAGACCACTAACATCATCAATAGAAAGAACTCTGTTTCCGATAGACTGGAAGTAATCTGTGAGAATCTGATTTTCAAAGAAGATTTCATTAGAAGCCAGTTGACCATTAACATACTGAGTTCCCTCAGATACTAAGTCAAAGTCATAAACACAGTTGAGGTCAGCCTCTCCGATTATATCAACAATTACTTCGATATTAGAATCCTTAGGTCTAGCAATCGCTCCACCTGGATCAGACTCAATACTCTCAAGTTGGTAATCAGCAAACTTGGCAAAACCAGCTGTGTGGTTCAGACTAGTTACTACTTCATCCCACTCCTGATAGGGAACTTTGGAGGAGAGTGAATATGAGAATCTCTGATAGTATTCGTTATTGGGTAATCTTTGGAGATTATCATTCAAGAAACCAGCGTTATTCTGCCAACCACGAACTACAGTAGCACCAACACCAGTTGTAATCTCAGCGTTGAAGTCCCACTTCTTCAGAATAACAGCTTGAGTGTTTGAACTCAAACCTCTGACTACCGTACCAAGACCAAACTCCTTAGGTGTAGAAACCTTAAGTTGTTCGATATTACTTACCCAAGATTCAACTTCACCCTCAACATTACCATTGACGACAGTCTCACCTAAGAGGAAATCATTGGTTCCAAGGGTGGTTTCAAACAGTGGGAAGTGCTCCTCGGGAATTACCCTACCGAGATTTGTAAGTGGTACAACATTTCCAGGTTCTTCACCAACTTCAAGATAGTCTTTGAGACTATATTCAATGTATGCTCCACTACCACCCAACTGTGGGAACACAGTGGTTACAGGGAAGAGATTATAGCCATAATCTGAAGAGTTGTATCCTTGTCCAGTAGAATTAAAACCAATACTGATATTTTCTACGAGGATCTTCTTACCAACAACAAATGGGAAGTCTCTAGATGTTGGGAAAGACTGGTCCAAATAGAGTCTTACAATCTTTGCCGTATCGTCAAAACTCAGTGATGCAATACCAACACCATTACTGTTCTTGGTTGGAACAATTCTTGGTGGAACGTTATACATTCCAGTGGTGTTATTAAAGATCTTGACCTTTGGATCACCAATCTCATATCTAATATCTACTTCTGGAAGTACTTTCTTCGTGTATCCATCAATAACTATAAGTTCAGCTGGCAATAAGTAGTTCCTTCCAAACGAAGTGATACCAATGGATTCAAAGGATGTCAATGATTCTAACTGAAGAATCTCTGGAAGATTGGCAACAGGTCTCAGTGTCTCATCAGTTGGATAATCAAAACCAATGTTTTCAGAATCAAATCTGTTCTGAAGAATATTTCCAATAGTGTTGGATTGGGCTTCTAAGATAGCATCTGTTCCAATTCCACTCACAACTCTGGAAATCTTTGGTAGTCTTCTATAACTGTTACCAGTATTAGTCAAGTTGACATCAGCAATTGCACCAAATGGATTGGTGGCGTTAGTGGTGTAAGATGATTCAGAATTTGATCTTGTATAAACTGAAACCTCAGGAGTTGTGGTGACTTCATAAGTGAATTCTGTATTACCAGCTCCTGTCAGTCGGTGTTCACCACTGTAGATGCTTTTCTCTATGTTAATTTGGTTAAACGCAGAGTCATCATCATCAATAACAATTCCTCTCTTATTTTCTAGAATAAGATTAAGGTTGATAGGATCAAACTTATAGTATAGTCTGGTAGGAACATCATCAGTTATTTCAACTGTCAGATTTGCATCTGAATCGATTCCAACGGATCCAGTGTTTGTAACCTCAAAGGACTCATCTTCCTTCTTGCCAGTAGTAACAAACTCTTTGTTGAACTCCTGATCAAGATAAATTCTCATCTTGAATGCTGGATATCTCACTCCATTAGAAAGGAAAGAGAGTGATGAGTCACTAAGATCAAATTTAAGGTTATTGTTCTTTCTAGTTGTGACCAGAGGGTTGATTCTTGAAAGTGTACCACCAGAACCTTGTGATGTGATATTGATAAACGAAGGTTCCTGCTCAAGAACCTCAAACTTATGTTTGACAAATCTAACTCTGTTGGTGTCGAATGGAATAACATAATACATTACTTCATTCTCAAGACCACCAGCTGGATTGCTGGAAGTATGAATTACCTTTTCACCAGCTCTGAATCCATGACTAGTAACTGTGACGGTATTGATTTGTGTGTCAACATCACCCGAAGCAAATGTAATTGGATCAAATACAATCCTTCTGTTGAAGTCGTCATATCTCACATCAACAGTTTGATCACCTGTTGGTTTGATTGTTACATTTACCTTATCATTAAGATTGAGTCCATGAGTTGATGCCGTAGATACGGTGACAACGTTCTTATTGACTGATGCTTGTAAGATGTCCGTTCTCTGAGTCTTAAAGCTATGATGATCACCAGTTCCTAAACTTGTGAAGAAGAATAAACCTGTGGTAGTGTTGATTCCAACATATCCACTAGAACCAATACCAACTTTGTGAGAAGAGATTCCAATAAAGTCTTTTGAAATTGGTGATGCATAAAGAGTATCATATTCATCAAGACTTGTGTAAGATGTTGAAATGCCATTCCAAACACCGAGAGATGTTCCACCATTGGTGGCATATGTAACTACGTCATTGATTTGAATACCATGATCTCTGTAGTAAATGGCTTGTGGGTCAATGAAGATAGTTGATTTACCAACACCTGGGTTTCTGAATGTCACTACCGTACCAACACCATTACCAGTTGTTGTTCCAATACCAACAGATTCTATTGGTTCAAAGTACAGTTCTTCATTGACTCTAAAATACTTCTCTGTAGTGATAGTTCCGACATTGATCGTAAACTTCCTAGATTCTTGTGTAAGAATCTCTCTGTTAGTATATGCAGAACCAACTGTTCCTTCTTGTTCTCTGAGAACACGAATTCTCTGAGTCTCATCATCGATATTCAGAACTTTAACTTTTTCTGTACCAATTCCTAAAATGTCATTTGGTCTGATAAATGGGAATTCCAGAGCACCAGAGACATAGAAGTATGTGGTAAGACCAGTGGCTCCAGTTGTACCAATACCAAGAGTAGTTACAAAAGTATCACTTCTAACACCAATTTGGTAAGAACCATCAAACCCTTTGTAATAAGTTGAAAGACCATCGATGTTTAATATGTCGAGGTCTTTCAAATTATGTGGTGTTGAACTAAATCCGATAAACTGATTCAGAGAAAAATACTTGTTAAATTCAATATTGTCTATCTGAGTTGTGGCTACACTTACGGTATCTACTCTCTTTCCATCAATGTGTGATACTTTACCCTGACCTGATCTACCACCAGATTGACTATCATCAAATATCAGTTCATCACCAACTTGATAATTTGTACCACCAGTAACAATACCAACACCACTCAATACACCAAGAGATGATGCCGTTACATCAATAGTCTGTTTCTTGATCTTATTGGAATCAAAAATATAATCATATCCACTGTTCTTGCTGTTGGTGTTGTATACAGATGTGTTTCTAAACCACTCACCATTTTGAATATCATAGTCAATTTGGTTTGAAGTGGTTTTGTAATTGAACTCATTTCTCTTTGAGTGTAAGGTATCACCAATGACATATGGGAAAGCTGGTCTCTTGTAGTTTTTAAAGGGTCCAGAAGCGTCTACAAACGTCTCTAACGTAGTGAAGTAAGCATATGTACCATTGGGGAAATCTGGAGTGACACAGAACCTTCCATTGTGGATGTCGAGATCTCCCTCATTGGTAAATTGATAATCCTCAACAAAGAAACCTTCAGGGAATATACCAACAGGTGGTCTATTGGTTAGATTTACTGAAAGGTTATATCCAGACTTCAGTTGCTTGACAACACCACCTGACCTATCCGTGTATCCATTAGGACCATAGATTGGGTTTCCATCATATGCCCAACCAAGAATAGGGGAATGGAATCCACCAGTGACTTCAACACCACCAGATTTTTCAAGATCAGCTATACCATAGAAAGTCTCACCATTAGTTGTGAGAACATATGTCGATTCTCTGAGAGGTCTTGGTGTGTAGATGTGACAATATTGTGTAGAGTCATTAGCCAAGTTCTCCTCTACAAAACCATCATCTTCCCCAACAGCATCGAAGTTTCTAGTGAAAAGATTGACGTTCCACTCATTGATCTCAGCTTCAACTAATGCATCAACACCAGGGTTTGTAATTGTGAGAAATGTTTCACCAGCAACGTAATCAACACCTGGACCGACAATGATAATTTTTGATAGTCTACCATTTTCAAGAATTGGTGTAAGTTTTGCAAATTTACCAGCGCCAGTGATTGTGATATTAGGTGGTGAAACGTAACCACTACCTGGATTTGTAATGATGATATCAACGATTTGACCATTATTAATAACTGGTGTTGCCTGAGCTAATTCACCACCTTCAAATACGAACTCAGGTTGTCTGTTGAAATTGAGGATTTCAGAAGATCCATAATCAGTTCCCTCTGCAGTCAGATCAACGGAATCAATATGACCTCTAAAGACTGGTTGAATTTTACACTGGAAATCTTGACCAGATCGAGTTGTGATTCCAGTAATCCCCTCAACAGTAACAGTAATAGGTTGATAGTTAAAACTACCATCACCTTGACCTTTGAGATCAGTTACTATGTTATTATCATAGTAATACTTTACATTAGTATCACCTGTACCTACTTGACTCAAAGAGAATGAGTTATTGTCAATCTTTCTAACATAGTAATTGACAGAGGTCGATAAACCTTCAATTGGAGTTGATCCAGCTGCATACTGAATAACTTCACCCTCACTATAACCATGTTTGGTGATACTGATTACATCTGTGGCTGTATTGATTCCAGTTGCAACAACAGCTCTCTTCTTATTCTTATATCCCTTACCAGAGTTAGTAACAATTACATTAGTTACAATATTCTTTCTTTCCGATGACCTAAGAGACTGGGTTCCTTGACCAAACTCACCAACATTAAAGGTTATCGTATTGATACCTGCTTGAGAGTCTGCTGAAGTGTTATGAAGTTGAATATTAAAATTATCAACAATATTCACATAGTAAGAGGAATTGGTTGAGAGACCTGGAATTGATCTCATTCCCTTTGTATCATAAATGATTCTCTCATTCTGTCTAAATCTATGGAATGTTGAGAAACCAATGGAATCAGTATGAGGATTGATATTGCCATTGACCTCAGTATTAATATTCACCTCATAGATGACAGGTGAAACATTGACAGATGCACTTGCATCTACTTCTGGATTACCACCAGAAATCTTAACAATCGGTGTTTCAAGGAAGTCAAATCCAGAATCAATAATATCAATCCTTTCTAAGATACCTTCAACTGCAGCAGTTCCAGTAGCACCACTACCAATCGTGTCATTGATTTTAAATCTAGGTGGGTTTATGACATCATAACCACTTCCTTGACCAGTTACGTCAAGACTCTTAATTGGTCCATAAAATACAGTATCATCTGATTTATAGTTCAACAGTTCGACACCGTTGATAAACATTCCATTGTAACCAGGAAGTGTCTGGAAATCACCAGCTTCTCTGATTGGTGTTATGAATTCTCTGTAAATCCCTTGTGGTGTAATGGGTTTATTGTAGAAGTTATAATATATAAATTCATTATCTGTTACACTCCCAGAGAAGGTTACAAATACACCTCTAAAAATATCTGATCTACTTCTTGAGAGTTTAATTTGTGTGCTGTTTACTCTCTTCACATAGTACACAGCCGATTCAAGATTTTCAAACTGACTCTCTGTGGTTGTTACTAATGTAACTCCGTTAGGTGTTACGGTTGTATTTGTGATAATTGCTGGTTTGTAGAATACAGCATCACCAGTGTAGAAACCATGATTCGTTTTAAAGTCAATGGTATCTGATGCATTAGGCAGAGAAGCACCAGTGAACTTTAATGACTTATTGTATGGGTTTATTGGTTCATTAACATAGTTTGGTAATGAATTACTTGCAACAATAACATCACCATCAAACTTACTATAAGTGTTCTGTACGTTTGCAGTAGAGGAGTTAAGATATCCGTATGTCGTAGAATTAGGTCTGAGAAGTTGATTCTCAAGAATGTAAGTACTGCTTAAATTAAGGGGTGATGCTGATTTGATATTAATAGTAGTCTTACCAGTGACATCTGTAACATCTGCTCTAACTACATTTCCAGCATTATCAGTCATCTCAACAAGATAACCTTGTTCTAAGTCATGTTCATCATATGTTGTTATTGTATATTTGTTTGCAAGTAAATCAATAACACTTACATCAAATATTTCATAGTTAGACTTTGCATTGACCAACCATCTTGATGCAAGAGTTGATTCATCCTCAATACCAAATGACTTAATTTGTACTGTATCTTCTTTATTGAAAAAGTAGTTTTCGCCCTTGATCTCAAGATCTTTCAAAGTTGATGTAACTTGAACTCTGATCTCCTCATCAGTTCCAATACCAACATATGCATATGAGTAATCATCAAGTCTTAAATCTGTTTTTGATGCAACTATAGAAGGAACACCGAACACATTTAAAAACTGTGTTAAAGTCTTTCCAGTATATGCAATTGATACATTATTACCATCAATATCAGTAGTTCTTAGTTTTCCAGTTGTGGGAAAACTTACAGTTGAGTCAACATCAATGATAGTTGAACCAACACCAATCTGTTCAAGAATTTTGGTTTTGGGGTTTGGTTGGAATGTACCAAAGATTGTTCCCTGTCTTGTATTAATATCCCTTTCATAACCCGAATCAATACTCAGTTGATAGTATTCCCCACCACCATACTGAACTTGATTTACATTGGTTACAGTTCCACGAGCACCAGAAGACTTCTGGAACAATGTCAGATTCTTGAGATCAAGTGGATCACCAATGTCTTTCTTTACAACGATATCCTCTGTGACACTATAAGATGCATCAGATGGTCTAAAGAGAAACTGACTTGGACGAATGATGTCAACAGTTTCACCGAACAGAGCTTTGAATAAAATTTTATATGATGTATCTGTTCCTTTTGTTTTGTAAAAACTATCACTGTTGATGATAAAGTTCTTTGCATCAGTTTTTAACTTTCTATCACCAAAACCAGGACTTAATTGCAGTTTTAATTTCTTGAAGAACTCCTGAAGGAACAATACGTTTAGGTTTTCTACTACTGCACCTTCAGAGTGCGAACTGGGTAGAGTAGTCTTTTCAAATCCTAATCTGTCGGGAACATCAGTAATATAAGTGGTGATACCACTGAATCCTCTAACACATCCCTCAAAAGTCGTATCAGTCTTCGATGCGTATGAAATGATCTCATCATCGATTTTAATCAGACCATTAAGCTTGGGGAAACCTTCAGTAAAGTTTCCTACAACACCAACATTGATTGTATCTGTTAAACTATTAATGTTTTCTGAAAGAACTGCATTTGCTGTCAGTCCCGTCAATTGATCTACATTAACGTATTTGTCAATATTATTGAGAAGGTCAAACGGAGCACCTTGAGTTTCTACTGAAACATAATACTGTTCCAGAAAGTCTACGAGTAATGGAAAGTCCTCTTTGATAAAGGCAGGAAGTTGATCAGCAACTACATCCTGGAATTTTACTCTATCTAATGTCATTATTTCTTATCGTGTTAGTGATCCGTTTGAATAGCTGGATGTTACAGAGTAATTTCCACCTGATACGTCAGCCCCAGATGAAATTGAGTCAGGAATCATATTGACAGTCAGGTACTTAGTATCTAACTGTAAGTAAAGGTCCTGGAGACCAATTACATCATTAGAGAAGGGACAAGCAGAAATCTCAATGAGATTGGTTCCACGTTGTACTTCAGTGGAGAGAACATTTAATGGATTCAGTTTGATGGCTCCTTTAACATAATCAATGATTCCAATGTTTCTCTTGACAATGACTGGTTCAGTTGGAGAAACCAATTTGAACAGGAAAATAGTTCCTGTAGTCAGATCTTGATTTGGTGCATCACTCATATAAACAGTGCCACTGATACCACTTACAGTGAATCCAGATGACTTAATATTGAATCCAATTTCACTCTTGAGATGAATACGATTACCAAATCCGAGAGTATATTCTACAAACTGATTGAGAGAAGGTGTTAAGTCTCTTCTCATGTTGATTGTAGTGATGTTTGATGTAATAGCCTCATGACTATCATCAACAACCTTTACGAATTTACTATACTTAAATCTAGCCCCAAACTTATTTAACTGAGTAGAATCAGCGTATTTTACGAGATTATTGGTAACAATTGAACTGACTTGTGCTGCTCCATCTGCTTTATTTGTATCATAATAAACATTCGTTTCAACATCGACATATAGATACTTCAGATCAGTAATTTCTGTAATGATTCCAGCTACAGAATACTTTCTAAGTGTAAGTTTAATATTTCTCTTTACTTCTTCAGATAAGAAGACACCATTATATGGTTTAATACTAATGAAGACTTTACCAAATTGTGGTGGGTCAAGTTCTTCACCACCATATGATGTTACTGATTCAGCCTCAGTATAGATTCTTGGAACAATTGTTTCAAAGTCAGATGCTGTAACAGCTCTATGTTGTGATGCATAGATGTTAGGTGCTAGTTTTTTAATTGATTCAACACTCTCGATTGAATCACCACCACCTGATGGATCATTAACAGTAACACCAGAAATACCCTCAGTAATTGGATTACCATTGTTATCAATGATTCTACCAGCAAATGAGAATGATGCAATGTTGTTTGGAGCTGCACCACTACATGAAAGGTAAGATACTTCGATGAAGTTTGGCTCCTCTACAGGAACACCAAAAACACCATCACCAAACAGTAACTCATATCTCTCACCCTCAGACTCTTTCAAGAAATAAAGAGGTGTATCTTTATCAGCACCAATGAAACTATCATATTGAATAAACTTTCTCTTTACAGATGATTGTTGTGTCTCTCTTACGATTACATTGATGGTTTTAGTGTCAATACCAGCATTTGGTAAGATATACTTTTGATTTGGTGTTCTTGAATTGACAGCGAATGTCTGTGTCAAATATGAACCTTCATAGATGACAATGTCTGAGAAAACTGCTCTTCCAGTTGAATCTACAGGAACAGTGATGTCTTCCATCACACAATATGTGAATGATTGTTTTGCAAACGTAGAAGAACTTAAACAGACAGGACCAGCTTTCAATGTAATAGCTACAGTGTTTGATCCAGATGCATTAACTGAAAAACTGATCTTGGCTCTTGATGATTTTCTAGAACGAGGAAGATATCCAATATTTCTTGCAATTGATACAACGTTTTCTCTCAGAGTCGCACTATCAAGAAATACTTCATTCGATACCATGTTGGCATTGTATGAAGCAATATATGTGTTATATGCTAACGTGTCTATGATGGTCGATAAGTTTGATCCCTCAAAATCATAATCCGTAAAGTTAGAATTAGATTTGAGGTAGTCTTTGATGGATTGTTTAATCTCATCAAAATCGACACTACTGAAATTTACTAAAGGCATCTTACCTAGTGGGTTCTAATGCGAACTGGAGTTGTTGTGTCTCTGCATCAATACCAACGATCTTATATCTTATCGTGACATTGAATTCATGAGCGTCAAAATCAGGTGTTACATCAATTTCTTGTACAATAATTCTGGGTTCAAAGTTTTTAAGACAAATCTCAATTTGAGTTCTGATTGCAAATGCTGTTTGTGAATCGAAGTTCTCAAACAATAACTTATAAACGTTTGAACCCAGAACAGGGTTAAATGGTCTCTCACCAGGAATTGTCAGAATGAGATTACGAACTGATCTCGCAATTGCATTCTCATTACGGAGTGACACAAGGTCAAAATTCAGGGGATTAACCTGAAAAGTGGCACTCACGTCACGAAACGCTTTACTGGTCCTTTCTGCTGGCACCTGAGTAGATACTATAAATCTGCTTTATTTAGGTGTGTTCTGACAGAGTTTGTTGTCCACACTTGCATACATGATCTGGATGACTGCAATCCTCTTCAGATTCAAACAATCCATCCTCATTTACAATTCTTTTATTTTTTGGAGTCTGTTTGTCGTTATTAATTTCTCTGAGCAGATTGTCTTCCATTTGACTTAGAATATAATTACTATCTATGGATCAGAGTAACGTCCATCTTGTGAATGGTACATATCAANTGAATCCTCTTCCTTACGTTCTTTTGATGTCTTCCAGAAGTATTCATCCTCTCTTCCCATACCAAGACGTTCAAATCCATTCTCAACAGAATAATATTGAGTTGATACCTTGAAGTCTGGCATCTTTGGATCCTCAGGTGTCAAACTGTTATCAAAGATACGCATTCTGTTATTTGGATATAATGCATACTGTCCGTTCTCTAGTTCAATCAGATTATGTGACTTATGTTCTGCTGGATTCTCTGATGTTGCACAATCAATAGCATCAGGGTCTTGATGATAGTTATCTAAGGTACAAATGTATGTTCCCTTCATGATACCATGATCTCTTGTATAGAGTTCATAATCCATACTTCCAATAAACTGTTTCTGAACAGTTACCACACCATAGTCCATACAATT
>JGI25132J35274_1000303_pt1 | contig 13403 bp, 12 predicted proteins | sample ETNvirenome_6_30_FD_35274 | JGI IMG/M metagenome (IMG submission 35274)
TTTATATAAACAATTTGTTAAAGACCGAGACTTAGTTGCTAAATATAAATTACAGCAATACAATGCTAATAAAATTTCTAAAGGTATAAACGAACAAGAGTATTTGAAAAATTTAATGGATTGGCGAACTAAACCATTAAAAGGTAATTTACTTAAAGATACTGCTGCACTTTTCGGATTAAATAAAGATAAAGCAGAAATGGCTTTAGAAGATTTACTTGATCCTAATGGTGCTAAATATAGTCAAGAGTTAATTGCAAATAAAGTTGGTTTAGAAAAGTTACTAAGTGCAAAAGATAAAGATGGTAATTTAATTTGGAATCGGGAAGAAGAAGAAAGATTAAGAGAAGCTTTGGTTGGTTTTGGTGATGTAGCTGCTCTTAGAAAAAGAGATCAAACTGCAGAGGTTAAAAATGTATATAATCCATTTGGTACTCCATCAACTTCTGTAATAAGAACTGTCAGTGAAAAAACTCCTTATGGTACAAGAGAAGATGTTGTGTATACAGATAATGATGGAAGTTATCAAAATATAGTAAATGGTACAGTTGTTCCTAAAACTAAACCTGAGATAGCCAAGGCTGCTGAAATAGTTTTAGGAGAAATAGCTGCTAATTTAGGTGACGATGCTACACAAGAAACTATATTTAACCAATTTAAAAAAGATCATTACGATCTTTATGCAAGAGCGTACACTCTAAAGGCTATAGAATTTCCTGCAGGATATACAATTCCTACTTTATCTAATGATGATAAAAATATGGCAGGAGGGGCTGTTAGAGCTATAACGGAAAGTAAACTTGGAACATCTGAGACAGGATTCTTTAAATCTTTTAAAGAAACTTATCTAGACCCTGAAGAACTAGATACAAACCAAGCAATACTATACGATAATTTTATTAATGGTGTTGCTGAAAGCACAAAATATTATATGGCGAGAGGTAAAACTAGTGACGAAGCTTCTCTAACTGCTTACAGAGAACAAATGCAGGGATGGGAAATAATTAAAAAAGGAGGAAGGTTTAGTTCAGATATATTTAATTACAAACGACAAGCTGCCGGAACTTTAAGAGGAACTAGACAATCAGATGATCAAACAGAAAATAAAGTCGTTACTAGTATTCCAGATAATTCTACAGTTGCAGCTACAGACGGAACTGAAGAAGCTTTTACAACTGGAACAGAAAGTGTACGGACCGAAGTTGTAAATAATCTTACTAATAATCCAAACTTTATGGCAACTTATAGGGAAGCAAACTTTCAACAGAAGAATAAAATTCTAGATGCTGCCGCAAGAAGGCATCCTGATAAAGTAAGAGCTTCAATGGAAGATTTTGTAGAGGTTGGAGAATCAGTCAGACTTGATAATAACAAAGGTTATATCTCTTGGAATGGTTCTCAGTTTGAACAAAGTGGAGTTGTTGCGTTGTTTGGTGCAGTAGAGGGAACAAACAAACAAATGACATTTAATGACATCCCTGAAGGAGAAATGAAAGATTTAGTGAGGGAAAAAGCAGTAACTTTATATGCCAAATATGCGAGTCAAGTAGATGAAGGAGTAAATGTTTCTGATCCAAATAAACTATTTAAAGGTTCTTTTGCTCAAGAGTATGGTTTGATACCTGCAGCAGCAGAAAGATTTTTAGGTGGTGGTTCACCTTCTCAAATAGCACAGCATAGAAATCAACCTAAGTTAAAAGAAGCAGATAAGTTAGTTGATATAGCCGGTTATTCTTTCTTAGGAATAACACAAGGCGATGCTTCTTTAGCTCGTCAATTTTTAATAGATGCAATGATAGATGCTATGCCGACAGAACAAGATAGGTTAATAGCTGCTAGAAGAATTATACCTGAACAAAGAACAGCGTAAGATATGTCTGAAAGATTAAATGATGGATTTGATGATCTGTTTACTATGCCTATAGTATCAGAAGACGATACGTTATCTGATCCTTTAAATAAAGAAAAAGAAGAAAAGAAAAAAGAAAATACATTTGATGATGGTTTTGATGATTTATTTTCAGATTCTTTTGACAAGCCTTTAGATATACCAGAACCTTTATCAGGTCCTGAACCATCGTTTTTACGTAAGTTTGATTATGGACAAGAACAAGAACAAACAATACTAGGCAATCTTGCACAGTCTTTTGTAGCAGGAGCAAAATCTTTAACTCGATCTGGTTTAACATTTGAAGAAGCTTTACGAGAGTCTGAAAGACAAAGGCAGGAAGATATATTTAAAAAGTATCCTGAGTTTAAAAATAGACCAGAAGATGCTGCAGTCATATCAGGTAGGATAGCTCAAGCTTTAGTTGATCCCTTACCTTGGCTAATTCCTTGGACTAAAATTGCTCAAGCAGGTAGAGCCGCTACTGTGACTACAGGTGCAGGTTTTTCTGTAGGTGATGTAGCATTGAGAGAAAAAGTTTTATATGGTGAAGTAGACCCGTCTAGTGTTTTAATGGCAGGTGTATTTGGAGGAGCAGCTACATATGGTGCAGATGTTATAGCCCGTAAATTTATGAAACCAGACACAGCTTTAGACGCAGAGTTTGTAGATGCATCAGGAACTGTTAAAACCTTACCTAGTAAAATAAAAGATGAGCCTGATTATGTAGCAACACCAGAGGAGCAGGATGTATTAAACGAAGTAGGTAGGGAAAGATTAGAATCAAAATCAAAAGCTCAAGAAATTTTTGATAGTGGTCCTGATTCATATGAAGTTGTTAAGAGTGCTAGTTTAAAAATATCTTCTTATGAGGAATTAGATTCACCTTTAAAAATAACTAAACGTATAGAAGAATTAAAAAAATTAGGTGTTAATGTATCTCGAACACAGTTAGAGAGAGAGGCAGCATTAAGAAAAGTAGAAGCAGTTAAAGCTGAAAAAACTTTAAGTTCTCAAACAAAAAAATTAGTACAAACAGTTACTGATTATGCTAAAGAACAATTAGATGATTTAGAAAAAACAGGAACTAAAATAACTTTAAGCGATGGTTTAATTAGAAAATTTGTATATGAAGGAACTAGACCACTTTTTGGAGGAGTAAGTGGTGCTGTAGCAGGATCATATCTTGGTGAAGATGATGATGATATGTTAATGTACTCTTTGATTGGTCTTGGTGCGGCACTAGGAGCATGGCAAGGTCAAGTTCAACGTAGTAAATTTTTAACAAAACCTCAAAAACAAATTATTAAAGACACACTAGATCAAGAAGCTAGGTTAGCTACTAATACGTGGGTTAAAATAAATACAGCAGGAACACACGCTGCACGTTTAAATGCATGGGGAGGAGCATCATCTTTGTTTAGTAAACTTATGTACAAACAGATGGGAGCTTCTTTAACAACAGCAGGTGCTATGCCTGTTGAGCAAAGATCAATAGCAAATGTAGGTAAGTTATTTAATATTATACATGAAGATGTTTTAAGAAATGTACCTAGAGAAATGCTAGAAGATGTTGGTAAATTTAGAAATGGTTTTACAACACTAGACGATCTAGCAAAAAAATATACTCCGGACGAACTAACTTTAATTCAACAAGCTTCACAAAATATTAAAGATTTTACAGATGAGTTAGGAGGGGCTGTCTCTGAGGTAGGTATAGATTTTAAACTTTTAGAAAATTATGGTCTTACGCAAATGTGGGATTGGGATAAAATTTCTAAAAATGCAGAAACATTTGGTTATAGATTAAAAGAAGCATGGGCTGTTCAAACATATAAGTTAGACCCAACAGATACAGATGCAATAAGAAAAGCTATAGAAGAGGGTGGCGATGTTTTTGAAAATCAAGTTACTGATGTAATGTCAGGATTAGCAGGAACAAGAGCAACAACTGCATTTGATGATTCAGGAAATGTTGTCATACCTTTATTAAAAAACTTTGAAAAAGAACGTGTAATCACAGATCAAAATGCTCGTGTGATGTTGCAAGATTATATTATAAATGATCCTAGTAAAACATTAGGACATCTTGTTAGTCAAACTATACCTAGTTATGAGTTTGCAAAAACATTCGGGGCTAAAGGAGAGTTACTTAAAACTATACGGAGAGAAATACATCAAAAATATAATCCTACTAGGCAAGGTACAAAAACAACAGAACTAGAGCAGAAAGAAATACAACACATTAAAGATAGTGTTAATGCATACTTTGGTTTATATGGAAATAGATTGAGTAATGAAACAGGTCATATAATGATGGCAGGATTAACGATGCTAGGTAATAGTACGATGCTAACTCGTGTAGCTATACCTAGTTTAGGTGACTTAATACAACCTTTACAAAATAGTGGGTTTATGCCTGTAATTAGAACATATGCAGCAAAAGCAAAAGCAGGTAAACTTTTAGGAGGAAAGCAAGATACATTTTCATCTGAAGGTTTAGGTATTAAATATCAAAATGTTTTAGAAAGTGAATTACAAGCTATNGGCTTTGGAGTAGACCCGTCTAATAGAGCAGGAAGATGGATAAGTAATTTTAATTCAAACTTCTTTAAAATTGTACAGCTAAAAAGAATTACTGATTTTGCAAGAGGAGCAGCTTATGATGCAGGAGTATTCAGAGCTTATGATATAGCTAAACGAGTTGGTAAGGGTAAAAAAATATCCGATAGTTTACAGAATGAAATTAATGCATTAGGATTAAAAACAGATGAACTCCTAAAAATATCTAAATTTAAAAATGCGAGAGAAGCATATGATAATGTAGAGACTAAACAATTTTTGCATAAAGCAGGATTTAACTCTTCTGAAAGAGATGCAATTATACCAACTGTAGGTAATAGATTACTTTTTGCACAGTCTAATAATCCATTTGTAAGATCACTAGGACAATTCTTATCATGGGCACAAGCTAAAACAACACAGACAAATGCTTTGGTTAGTCGTCTTGAAGATGGAGATGCTGCACTAGCATTAAGAATGTTAGCTGCTCTTAGTATCTATGGTGGGGTAAGAGAGATGCAAATTGCTTTTAGTCCTTCAGAGTATTACAAAGATGAGGCTAATGTTCCTGAGAGATGGTCAACTAAATATGCATTAGAAGCTTTAAAATTATCAGGAAACTTTGTACCCTTTCAAGTAGAAAAAGTTCTTGGTCTTGTATCAGGTCCGGGAGCTAGTGAGGGTTTAGGAGGTGCAATACCTTCATTAGGATTAACTAACGATTTAATTAAAGCTGCGGTCAGTGTACCAACTAATGTGTATCAAGGAGATTTAGAAGGGGCAGCTTCTGATATATTAGACGTTACTCCTTTTGGAAGAGATTTTAAAAATGTATTATCAGGAGATTTTCCTATACAACCTATAGAGATTTATGATATTAAAGATGAGCCTAAAAGTTCTGGTAAAACAAAAAGAAGACAATACGCAGAAGGTAGAGAAGTAAATGTACCTTACACAAAAGATGAACCAGAAGAAAGAATCAACCCATTTACTGGAAGACCATACACAGATGCATATCAAAGAAGAACAGGGTTAAATGAGGGAGGTCGAGTACCTTTTGGGTTGGGGGCAGCAGTAGCATCATTAGCTAGGCAGGCTACAAAATATAAAAAGGTAGATGAATCAAAANAAGCTTTGGAAGCTTTAGGAGTTGATGATATATGGAGACAAAATTGGGATAAAGAAAGAGAAATTATAGTAGCAGAAAGACAAAAAGAGTGGGGTATGAATAATAAATTAATTAGGAAACCAGAAGTCGAAGAAAGTTTAGCTAAATTAGCAAATAACGAAAAAGATATATATGATCATATTAAAGTAGTTTCACAAGTAGACCCTGTTGAAAATTGGAAATTTGTACCTCCTGTTGCTTCTCAGTTAGATATTGCAGGTGCATTAGATAAAAACAAACTTAAAAATGGTATTGTATATCTTAATAAAAATATTGAAGAAAATAAAACAGTTGGTTTACGTTTAGATATACCGGCTTATAAAAATAAAGATGTTTGGGTAGCAAGTATACATCCTAAAGGTGAGAAAACTGTATATGCTCAGACTGGTTGGATTAAAAATGCTGTGTTTGGTAATGAAAAACTTAGTGAAAAAAGTTATAAGATAGCAGCAGGTAAAGAAAAAAGCCCTATAGCAGTTATTGAAGGACAATGGAAGAACCATGATCCAGAGGCTTTACAAAAAATGGCGATGCAATTATTAAATGATCCAGAATGGACACAAGTTGGTTACAATCCTTTTAGGGTTGGTTATTTTTATGATAGATCAGACCTTATGCCTGTTATATCTGCAAGTGAAGTTATTCAGGTTGGACCTTTTGTGATTGCTAAAAATGTAAAGAAAGCAAAACCCACAGATAAAAGGTTTGAGATAGAAGTAGATGATAAGAAATTTAATTTTAATCAAGGGGGATTATCTCAAGGTATGTCACCTGAAGATGAAGCACATTTAATTTACAAAATGTTAGGATCATGAAATACAACGACTACTTAGAACACCTTGAACTTAGAGAAGGTAACGAAGAATGCGTATACCTTGATACACTAGGCAAACCTACCTGTGGTGTTGGACATCTCTTGACAGAGAGAGAACGTCAAGTATACCAAGTAGGTGATAAGGTTTCCGAAGAACAAAGAAATGCATGGTTAGAACAAGATGCTGTAAAAGCATGGGAGGCTGCAGCACAACAGATTCAAGACCTTGGTATAGAAGATACAGACTTTATCATTGCATTAGGCTCAGTAAACTTTCAACTAGGCACGAGATGGATGGATAAGTTCCCGTCAGCCTATAGAGCCTTGGCTAGTAAAGACTACGATGAGGCTATAAAACAAGTCTCAACAGGCTCTGGAAAGGACGGACAATCTAAATGGAAAGAGCAAACACCAGTTAGAGTAGAAGATTTTGTTCTAGCTATTGACAAATTAAAATAAGGACCGTATAATGATATTGTACTTAGAGGATCAACTAGAAGGATGCTATAGGCAATATTGTCTACATCAAATAAAACAAGATATGCCCTTCATGAGTCTAGACGATTTTAGAAATATGTTTGAAGACTTAATGGAAGTTATATATAAGGACGAAGAAGCATGAAAGATATGTTAAAGAATCTAGTAGGAGCGGTTGCACCTACAATAGGTACTGCTCTAGGCGGTCCAATGGGTGGTATGGCTGCAAACATGATAGCAGATGTGTTAGGAGTACCTAATACACCAAAGGCTATTGAGAAAGCTATACAAGAAGCTACACCAGAACAAATGCTTGAACTTAAAAAAGCTGAACAGGAGTTTGAACTTCAAATGAAAGAACTCGATGTTGATGTATTTAAGTTAGAAGTAGGAGATACACAAGATGCTAGGAAGGCGTTTAGTAAAGATTGGACAGCTAGAATAGTAGGTGTATCAGTAGTTGGTGGATTTATGGGTTATATATTTTTAGTAACCCTTCAACCTCCAGAGCAAAATTCAGAAGCCTTGATAAACCTAGTCTTAGGATATCTAGGTGGATTAGCATCAGCAGTGATTAGCTTTTACTTTGGAGCATCACATAAATCAGATTAATGAAACAGAAATTAAAAGACGTTATCGAGGACGGACGTTGGAATTGGTACGGACTCGCAGAAGAAGAAGAAGAATCGCAAGACGATAATTGTTACAAAGGATTGTTTTGGGATTTAGAAACCAAGACATTCTTAAGATGGAATGAACTTAATAAAAAGGAGTGTAAATAAACTGAAAGCAGTGACCAGTAGTGTCTGCGTTGTATGTATAGTTTGTTGGGCATATGTAATAGTTTCGGGATACTATTACTTTTTCTAACAGTACAAAAAACTAAGAAGGATTTTAAAGAACGCTATTGTTAGCTTCACAGGGAAATTGCATTTTAAAAATGGAGAGTAATGAAAAAATTATTAGGCACACTAATTTTATCATTGTTTGCATCTGTAGCTTACTCAGATCAGACAGGTGATTGTACAGCAGGTGATCAATACTGCGAACAGAATAGTTTAGAGACAACTAATACTACAACTACAACTAATACAAATACAAATACTAATACAAACACCAATACAAATAATAACACGAATACGAATACAAATACTTCAACAAATACAAACACTAATACTAATACCAATACAAATACTAATACAAATACTAGCACAAATACAAACAGTAATACTAACGTAAATACAAATACATCTACTGCTACTAATCAGAACACTAACGTAAACACAAACAATTCTACTAGTACAGTAAACTCTAGTGTAGATCAGAATGTAACTAACACAACAACAAGTACATCTAATAATACAAACACTAACGTAAACACGTCAAACTCGACTAGTACTGCAAACAATACAAACACAAATGTAAATCAATCGACTTCCGAATCTAATGTCACAACTGATAACACGAATAATAATACCAATAACAACAATACCGTATCTGATAATACTAACAGAAATATTAACGAATCAAATTCTACCCAGACTATAAATCAGAATGTTAAAACCAAAGCTCCTCCGGCTTCTGCTATTGCTCCTAGTATCATGTCTTACTCTCAAGACTTATGTACCACAGGAGTCTCAGGTGCTTTTCAGGGGCAGATATTTGGTATCTCAGGAGGGAAGGCAGTACGTGACGAAAACTGTGAGCGTTTAAAACTTTCTAAATATCTATATGATACTGGTATGAAAGTTGCCTCAGTCTCTATCCTGTGTCAAGACCCAAGAGTATTTAGTGCAATGGAAATGGCAGGAACACCTTGTCCTTATGCAGGTAAGATAGGTAAAGAAGCTGCAAAAGCTTGGAAAGAAAATAGACACGACAGACCAGACTACGCAGAACTCAAAGATAAATACGTGGCACATTGTAAGACACAACGAAACTCAAACGGTAAAAAGAAATCAGGACGTACCTGTGCTAAAGAATTTTATAGCCAGTAGTCTACTGTGTTTTAGTACACTTGTAAGCTCTGCATATATCTACGAAGGCAATCAGTCCTTGATTGACCTGACAAATCAAACAGGAACAACAACTTTAAATGCAGGCGATGATCAGTTATCAGCAGCATTTAATTTAGACAACCCATTTACTTTCTATGGTACTGCTTATGACTCAGCACGTATGGCTACGAATGGTTGTCTACACTTTGGTTTAGGTACAGGCAATGTAAATTATAATAACTATTGTGGTGATTATACTCCTGATCCTCTTCCTCAATACACCAATACGATGTTTGTATTCTGGACAGACTTGATAAGAGATAACCAATCTAAAATGCTTGCCAAGAACTTTAATGATAAAGCAGTCTTTGGTTGGTATGATTTAAAAGAATACAATAGAAATAATACTGATAACAGCTTTGAAGTTATTCTTTGGTCCAACAATACATTTGAATATAGATATGGTGCATTAGATATTATACAGCATGATGTTTTAATTGGTGAGCAGGGTAGTACATCACAATACTATCAGTACCTTTTTCATGATGAATGTAATACAGGTACAACAAACATTACAGGTACATGTGTAAATACAGATTGGAATGGTACAGCTAGTAATACATCATTAGAGAATGGTGGTAGTTTATACGGAGTAGGTTCAGGAAACAGTATAGATTGTAGTGATCCATTGAATGATTCTAGTTGTGCAGGATATGCGGCAGCTTATTTAACACAGCAATGTGACTTAGATGCTTTATATGATATGGCATGTCCTTCATATTGGGAAGCTTATGACGACCAACAGTGTGCTGAAGACCCACAGTATGCTCCGTTCTGTGCAGGTTATCAACAAGAACAATCGATAGCTTATTATGTTGAAGATGATTTTGACTATGGCTATGAAGAAGAAGAGTACTACGAAGAGTTTATATTTGAAGAGGAATGGTACGAAGAACCTATAGAAGATTATGTATCTATTGAACCTGAATACGTAGAAGAAGTTTTTGTTATTCTGTTTGAGGAACAATATGAAGACGAAGTATACTTTGAAGAAATATTTATTGAAGAGTCTTACGAAGCTCTTCCAAGTATAGAAGAAGAATACTTAGTAAGCTTTGATATACTTGATGATCCTATTCTCATTACACATACACCTGATCTATTAGAAGTATTTGAATTTGAAATTATAAGAGAGGAATTAGAAGATGAACTTAGAAATGATGAAACAGATGAAGAAGAACTTGTTGAAGCGTTGGAAGAAATCGAAGAGTGGTTTGAAGAAGAGTTGGAAGAAATACAAGAAGCTGATGAAATCATGGAAGAAGAACCTGAAGAGTTATATGCCGAAGCCGAAGAAGAAAGTACGGAAGAAGTCAACGAAGAAAAAAGCTCAGTAAGAGTATCTGCACTAGACGTTGTAGCTAGTACTATACAGTCTGCTAGGAATAGTGTTTCTAGCTCCATACGTGGCTCTGGTGGAACGAATAGAAACTCATCAGTAGCTGCAGTTAGTAATAGTACAAGTGGGGCTTCAGGCTCGTCTATGTCCTCTACTGGTGGGATAAGTACGACAAGCTCGCCTAGTATTTCTGATCAAGTTGTATCTGCATCAGCACAAAACCAACAAGTTTTATCTATGAGTTCAGATGTAGACACGTCTTCAACATCTAGTATAACTATAAATATTATGCCTGATCTAGACGGAACTCCACAGGTTGCGATGGCTGATGTACAGGTACAAGATATGCAAGGTGAAATTAATACTGCAATATCAGGAGTTATGACAGTAAGTGAAGCCGATCAAATTGCTGATCAGATTGTTGCTCAAAATATTCAGGAACAACAAGAGCAGGCTGAAGCAGAGCAACAAGAAACTGGACAATACTCCGATGAGTCTACTCTAGTAGCATACTTAGGATACGTTGTAGGCTTTGATGCCTATCGAGATTTAAGTATTCCTCAACAAGATACTTGGTATGAACCCAGAGCAATATATACCCATGTAATTTTAGATGATAACACGCAAGCCTTTAATGGGCTGTCTAGTGTAAGTCTAAACAAACTAAACGAGTTGCAAAGTCTTCAGCCTAATCTTTAATTAGCTAGTGGATTTTTATTATCTTCTAATATCTTATCAATCTCATCTTGCATGAATCTTACTTCAGATTCTAAAGCAATGATATCTTGACGATCACCGTTTACTGATTCAGCAATAGTTTTCAACGAAGGATTTATACCTTCATCAATACTCTTATTGATATAATCAACAGATGTTTCAATAGCTGCAAACCTTTCTTCGATTGCTTGCTGTGCTGTTTCTGTATCTCCAATACCACCGATCTGTGCTTCAAGATTTTCTAACCTATTTACATAGGTAGCACCAGTATATCCAAACCCTGCTAGGGTTGCAACTATACTAACCAATGCTATAAGCTGTGTAGTTTTATTCTCAAACCATTCCATGATGTGTCTCCTTATTTTAATTAATTGTAGAGTTCAAGGCATCTAACTCAGACTCTAACTCATTGTGTATATCTAATATCTTTTGCCTTGATTCTCTGATTATAGTTTCTATTATTTTTAAATCGTAACCTTTAAAAACTTTCTTAGCTTCGTGTAAAGGTAAGCCGCTTGTCTCTGTCATTAGTCTACCTTTACTATCGAAAAGTATATGGAAGGATAATATGTTCGCTTCCGTTGCTTTCATTTTATATCTCCGTAAATGTTACTTTGTCTTGCTTACCTCTTAGTCCTGCTTTCATATAAGCTGTTGCTCTACCTTCAAAGAAGTTCTGATGTTCAACACCCAATACTTCATCAAGCCAAGGTAAGGGATTATCTCTCTGATCAAAGTTAGTTTTTAATCCGAGTTGTAGTAGTCTCCTGTCTGCAATGTATCTATTGTAAGCATACATATCTTTCTTTGTAAGTCCTTTCATGTCTCCCATTTCAAATACTAAATCTAAAAACTTATCTTCCAACTCGACCATTTCTCTACATATTTCATAGAGTTCTTTCTTAAACTCATCTGTCCATATGTCTAGGTTCTCTTGTATAAACTCGCGGAATAGTTTAGTCATAGCCTCAACGTGTAATGATTCATCACGTATAGAGTATGTAACTATCTGCCCCATACCTTTCATCTTTCCAAATCTAGGAAAGTTTAACAAGATTGCAAAGCTACTAAAAAGCTGTAAGCCTTCTGTGAATCCAGAATAAACTGCAAGGGTTCTTGCGATAGCCTGCTTATCCCGCCTAGTAGGTTTAAAGTCTTTTATATAGTCATGCTTATTTGCCATCTCCTCGTACTCAGAGAAAGCTTTGTATTCTATTTCAGGCATACCAACCGTATCTAAAAGTAAACTGTAAGCATGTTGATGAATAGACTCCATGTTTGCAAAAGAGCACATCATCATTCTTGCTTCAGGCTTTCTAAAAATACGCATATATTTGTCGATGTATCCTGAACCAACATCAACATCAGACTGTGTAAACAATCTAAATATTTGTGTTAATAAATTCTTTTCTTCATCTGTTAGTTCCTGCCAATCTTTGACATCAGTATGTAGGGGAACAGACTCAGGTAACCAATGCATTTGGTTCTGCTCCACATACTTTTCAAACATCCAAGGATGATCAAAGGGTTTATAATATTCTCTGTTACTCAGTAAACTCATTTCTTTTCTCCACTTGTTCGGCATACTTTTTTAGTAGCCATTCGTTATATTGTTTTATATATTCTTTTTCACTTAGTCTTTCCGAACCACATGAACTAAACTCATCTGAATAGTCTAGGTACATTCTAGTACAGAACTGACGAAATGTGGAATGTGCCATTTAAAACTCCTTAAGTAGTAAGTCTAACTTCTCTTGAGCAGTAGCCATCTTATCTAAAAGTAAATCCATAGACTCTATAATATGGGGATGTTCAGCTACTCCCATCCCTAATGAGAAGTATGTATTTAATTCTGATTTTGCAATAGCTATTTCTGCTTCATACTTTTTTTGAAGGGCATCAAATCTTCCTTCATACATATTATCAAATTTATCTTCTGTCATATTTTATCCTTCACAACTTAAACATTCTACATCTTCAAGCTTAACTCTTTGTACTTTAACATTTACATTCTCAGCATTACGAGCAGCATCTGATCTAAAATAATATAGTGATTTTAATTTATTCATCGCATACCAATGCACATCATTAACATATTGTAAGTATTCATCATGAACTGATTGAGGCTCAGTAGCTTTAGGCATAGTGAAAAATAAATTTACACTTTGACTTTGACATACATAAGCTTGTCTCATATGTGCATGTTCAACTAAATAGATTTGATTAATCTCTGTAGCTGTTTTAAATACTTCTTTTTCTTCTTCAGTAAGAACATCTATACCTTGTGCTGATCCATTCGCAGCAGTCATGTCTTTCCATATCTGTTCTCTTGTTTCTAAACTTAATCCTTTTTTCTTTAAAAGTCTTTCCAAGTATTTATT
>JGI25132J35274_1000310_pt1 | contig 13257 bp, 17 predicted proteins | sample ETNvirenome_6_30_FD_35274 | JGI IMG/M metagenome (IMG submission 35274)
AACATTTTACGTGCGCCTTCTAAGCCTTGCGATTCTTCAGATACTTCACCTCCGGCTTCGAGGTTTTTCATCATGTTATACATAACTTCTGCGCCTTTGTCCACATTTCCTTCACCTGCATTTCTTACAGCATCTGCTGTAAATACAAATTCATTCTTAGATAATCTTGCAGGTACATCATCTGCTTTCTCCATTCTACCCATATCTACAAAACCACCTGTTTCTCTGTAATCTTTTTCTTTACCATCCATATCTATTAATGGCATAACTTTTTTAGCTACAGGTTCTTTTTCTGTAGATCCACCCTCAGCCATAAATCGAGGTGCTAAAAATCCTTGAGGATTTCTTCTAATACCTGTTATATCTAAACCTTCACCTGTATCTGTTTCATCTTCATCCTCATCCTTTTTTTCTTTTGATGTGATAAGACCTGATAATAATGAAGCACCACTTATTAAAGAACCTATTCCTAATTTACCTTCTCCAAGTGCAAACTCTCCACCCTTACCAAACAAACCTTTTGTAGGAGCGACTATATCTCTACCACTAGGTAATCCAAATAAAAATTCTTTAGTTCCTGCTTTTACAGACGCGGGACTAAAATAATAAGCACCAGCTGCCAATAATGCAGCCTTACCTGCATCTGACTTTGCAATCTTCTTAACAGTTCTTCCAATTTTTTTAACAAGTTTACCTAGACCATACATCTGTCTTGCTGATTCAAGGTCCATGATCCCACCTTCGTAAGGCATGCCACCTTCCATAAGACCAATACGTCCACCGTCTTTTGCAAACTGTCCTGTTGGTTCAGTAATTGTTTTATTTAATATGCCTCTAATTTCTTCATCTGTTAGTGTTGGATTAAATTCAAATCCAGCATCTCTTTCAAAGTCTCTAATATCTTGTATATTTTGATTAGGGTTATATTTTGGTTTTCCAAAAGCTCCTATTAAACGATTAATATCTATTGCAGAAACATCCGCTACTTTTGTATCCTCATCTTCTGAATCATCATCAATTGGTAGATTTATAATATCTTTAAAATTAAATTTTGAAAAATTAGTTACGGGTGTAAACATATCTTTTTTAAAATTTGATTTTGTTATACCACTACCTCCATCATTACCTATACCTCCACCTAATGTATTTGTTATTTGATTTTTTTTAGCTTNATCTAATGCTCTTTGAAAACCAATATCTATTCCATTTCCACCTGTATCTTTTGGAGCTGATGTCGTTGCTGGTCCAGCAATATCAGCCATGCTAGGTCTACCAGTTGAACCACCTTCGTTAAAATATCTGTAGCTAGGAGTATCTTCTATAAGTTGTGCTAATTCAGTTATCTCTGGTTCAATTGGTTCATCTAGTGTTATGGTTGGTGCTGTTTTCATATTTTGTTGTGTAATTAAGTTTTGACCACCTTCACCTGTTGTAATTTCATCATCATCATCTGTTATTGTTGGGCCACTAAGAAAAGCACTTTTAAGTTGTTCTTGAACACTTTTTGGTGCAAAATTATAAGCTAGCACTCCTGCTTTAACAGGGAGAGGCAATTTATTAAAAACTAAATTTTTTATAATAGATTTAGTTATCTTTCCTCCCTTTGTTGTTAAAAAGTTTCCTAAACCTTCGTTAATTTTTTGAGAGATAGTGGGTTTTTGATAAATAGGAACTCTAGTTCCAAAAAATTGACCAAAGTCAGGGTTTTGACTTTGTGTAATTTCATTTTGTCTTGCTGTTTGTCTATCCAATGCTCTTTGAAAACCAATATCTACTCCAGATAAACCTTTATTACTACCTTTTTTATCATCACTCTTAGTACTACCACTATAATTTCCTCCAGACGATGCCCCTCCTGCAGGACCATTTTTAAATCCAACACGTCCGCCTTGTTCTAATAATTGTTTTGCTATTTGAGTTCTAGTTATGGCCATTGTACTATTCTATTTTGTTTTTGGAAATAAATCAAGACTTGGCATTATTACAGTTACATCTCTTTGAATGTCTTCTACTGGAATACCTTTACTTTTCCATTCAGAATCGTTCTTATATACTTCACCTGTTTTCTTGTTAGTTATCTTTTCAATTATCTTATCTGGTTGTATTTCAATCATTATGTTGTTACCTCTCTTGGCTGTATTTCTAATATTGAAGCTATGACGTGCAGCTCATTCGCGTCAGCAGCTTGTACTTTTAATGCTTCACTCTCTTCTAAAATTAAAGGTTGACTTAGGAGTTCTGTTGTTGCTTTGGATGCTATGGCTTTATCCTTAAACAGATTAAATATAGTACCACTAGCATTGACTAAAGTTACTGTTATTGTAGTTCCTGATCCAGCATCTTCAGATACTATCAAAGATTTTACAACAGAGGCTTTAAAGCTAGGCACTGTATAAAGTGTAGTAAGGTCTGTTGTAGTTAAATCTACTTTTTTATTTATAAAACTATTTGCCATTAATTTAAAAAGAAGTTTTGTGCTTCTACTTCATCCTTTAGTTCTTCTTGAAACGTTGTATTTAATTTTTCTACAATTGAATCTAAATCTCTAACTTGAGATTCAGCAACTGTAACATCATATTCTCTACTAGCTCTTGTTAATACTTGTACTATCTTAGCCATTATCTACGTCCATCTGGTTGTATGTCTAATCTAAAAGTTCCTAGTTTCCAAGTTTGACTAGCAGCTGTATTTTCTATTTTCATAGCTACTGCTCTTGCTCTTGCACGTGTATCTACCTTAGTTGTAGAAGATGTAACATCAAACGGTCCAAGAGGTGATCCGGCTTGTGAACTATTAGAATAATTTTTTAATTGTAGTGTAACTCTAGTCGTTCCAGTTTGTGCTATAAAATCTGGAACAAATCTTCTTATCTTCATTAAAAATTCACCATCTCCTCTAAAAGTTGCAACACCCGTAGCTTGTCCTGTTCCTTGTGCTCTTGCTTGTGTAATATCATAATCTCCAGAAGATATGTTTGCTGTAACTGCAGTTATAGTTCCGTTTTTATTTTGATCTGTTCCTGTTTCATGTTGATAATAAGTTGTAATTCCTTCTGTGTTTCCAACTACATCAAAAGATGTATCAGTGTCTGCATCGTATTCAGTTGCATGAGGTTTTCCAAATACAGCGGAATCTTTCCATACAGTTCTAGATAATGTACCATTTGTCCATACAGGTCTTTGTGGTGATGAATCAAAATAGTTATAAGCTACCATTCTATTTACAACAGAAGATGTAGACGTTGGATAAAACCATATTACTTCACCAAACAAATTATTTAATCCAGCAGATACCATTTGATTACCAGATTCTAAATTTATGTCGTCATAAACAAAGTCTTCTACTAAACAAGGTAAAGATTCTAACTTACCAGCATATCTAAAGAAACCATTCTCTGACATCCAATATGCAGCACCATCTACTTCTACACATGCATTCTTTCCAACAAGTCCACAGTTAGTTCCAACTTGTGCAAACGCAAAGGTAAATGGTTGACCTACAAAACGTTGTGTAAATAAAGAAGTATCAGTCCAAACATAAATTGCATCTCTACCTCTAATAGCTCCTATGATCTTTGATCCGTCGGCCAGTCTTTGTGTACCAGCTGTATTAGTTGCTGTGGGTGTATAAGTATTTATATCTTCTTGGTCTGAGAATCTTATAAACATTTCATCTTGTGTTGTGTTATCGCCAATCGTTGTTTCTGTTCCAAAAAATACTAAGTGACGATCCGGTGTTGATACGACCATGTGACGTGATGCTGTTGGTGCACCTGATATAATTGTAGCTCTTGTCGTTGTTGCATTTGATAAAGATGAATCCCATTCAAAACAAGCATTGTTAGAAATTAAACAAATTGCTTTATCACCAAAATTATCTAGTGACCACATACCAGGTTCAATAACTAAGTCTCCTGATGCTGCTTCACCCCATGCAACATAATCTGAAGTATTAGTAATTGTAGCTCCATCACTATGAGATGCTGCTGTTGTATTTCTTACACCTCTTGTAACACCTGTTAAAGTGTTTGATGAGATACCTGTATAAGATATTTCTTCTGTGCCAATTAAAATAAAGTTTGTTCCAGAGTCAGGAAACTGCGATGCATCTGTTAATACTATTGTAGTTGTTGAGTCATTGATTGCACCATTTAAAGTTGTTGTTACAGCTCCTGCTTCTTCTCCACCCCAAGAGCCCAAACCCCAACCAAAACCTTTTGCTTGTACAGCTGGTCCCACTGGATAATAATGTTGCATTCTAATACCACCTGATGTTGTTGCACCAGACCCTGTTTCATTTGATGGCATTGTAATTGTAAGTGTTGTAGTTGATGGTACCGATGTTACCATAAATTTTTTATCATCAAAATCAGATGCACTAAAATTAGATCCTGTAATTGTAGTAAAATTATCTAACAATAGTATTTCACCTGCAGCAATATTGTGTGCGCTAGAAAAAGTTAGTGTTACAACTGCTGATCCATTAGTTGTACTAAATGCATTTGTAAGAGTTGTTGTAGTTTTAATAGGATGTATGTCATAAAACACACCACCTGAATATGCATATAAAATTCTGTTTGTACCAATAATTGCATATTTTCTACCTAAACTATTTACAAAATGATGTAGTCCTCTAGCAGCTCCTGTTAAATCATCAGTCCCTAGTTGTTTCCAACCACCTATTTTTTCGGGTGTGCCATACCTAAATCTAACATTATCGCAATCTATCCATTGACCCTCTGCAGTAGTCTCTGAAATTTGTTTATTGATACCTGGTTGAAATCCTATTTTTTGTAGCATATTTACACTATATTATAGATTTTTATGCTAGGAAAGTCTTTTATTTTGACTCGATCTCTTCGTGTTCCTCAGAAACAACTTTCTTAAAAATTTTGTTAAGCTTTTTAGGTTGATTTTTTGCTATATTCATCGATATGTGCATTAAATTATTTGCAAACTTTCTTAAAAACTCAGCTTTAAAAGTAAGATATGGTTTCTTATTTAAGAGTTTTATTTCTTGTTTGCTAAACAATAAATAACCATTTCCTTTTTTATCTTGCAATATTCTCATGTAATTGATCTCCTTTGTGTTCTGCGTATTTACCATTTTTATCTACATAGTGTAGAAAAGCTTGAATGTGATAATCTCCTTTAAACTCATCTCTTTTGTGTTTTAAATCACAACCTCTATAAGCCACAGCATCTCCTATGTTTAAATTAATTGGAGTATCTCCCATATATATCGGCCAATCAGTCCCATCAGAATCTATAAAAACCGTTGCGCTAATTTCACAAGAAGGCCTGTCGCGATGTTCTTTTAATTCTGCTCCCCATGTATAACATCTCCAAAAAGAATAAGTTTCATTCAAATCAATTCCTACTGTTTTTTCCATTATATGTTTTTTATTAATTAACAAAGATTGCATTAAAGGATCTTTGTAAAAATAAGTATCTCCGTTATCATTTTGTACAGTATCAAAACTCTGTTTATTATTTTTATGTCCAAAAATACAATAATCTTTGATTAACTTAACCTCTTCGTTAGTTAAGAAATTTGGAATTATTTTGAATGTAAAATTATTTAAATTATCCATGCGACGATTGCAAATCTAACTCCTTTTATTACTGTGTTTGCTTGATGAGGGTATAAAAAGTTTGATGGCCACATAATCATTCTAGCTGATTTAGGTTTTACTTCTAAAATAGTTTTTTCATAATTACTAGGATCTTTAAAAGAAAAAGAACCACCTTCATAATCATCGTTTAAAAAAAATATAGTGCTAATATTTCTACTAGCTTGAGCATGATGATCTACATGTGGTTTATAGAAACCACCTTCTTTGTACTTAAGAACACTAAATTTATGTATTCCAGATGAACATGTGGGCATATTAAGATCAGTTTGATATCTAGATAAATTATGTTTTATTATACAAGTGTAAAAATTTAACCAATGAATTTCACTTAAAGTATTTTCTGAGGGAGTCCAAATACCATTATTCCTAATACTTTTATCAACCATATCTTTTTCTCCTGTACCTATTACAGCTGCATCTTCAAAAGTTACTTTATTATTTAAATATTTTATAAAATTACCTATTTGTTGTGGTTTACAACAATCATCATAAATTTTTATGTATTTTGTTAACTCCATTTTTTCTTTTTCCATATATATTTTTTATAGTTATTTATGATAGATTTTACATTTAAAAATTTATTTTGTTTATTGTGTCCTTCATACGAAACTGTTTTCATTTGCCAATCATCTCTTTTAAAAGGTATTACCTGAACATAAGGAGTTCCTCTTTTTATAACTGTTTTTAAATTTGAATATTTATCACCATTAATAACTATTGGAAAATTTATTTCATTTACATAAGAATCCGTATCCACAATTCCTGGAATAATATTAAATCGATCATCGCTATTATTTAATGGTGGCACAAATAAACAAGAGTATCCTGGAGGAGTTTTTATAACAAAAGGATTTACAATTTTATAATAAGGCAAATTTTTATTTTTTTCGTGAAAAGGACATTTATCTCCTAACTGTTCTTTAGGATGAGCATCTGTTTTCGTAGTATTTAAATTTATATAATTATTATCAAGATAATTAGTTTCGGCTCCATAAGCAAAGCTATACACCGAGTCATATGCCTTTTTTTCTTTATCATAAAAATTGTGATTTATAAACATATCTTGAGGCATTTTTAAAACATATCCAGAAATTAAAGTATCCATAAAAGGAACACAACCTTTAACTGTTTTTCTTTCTAGAGTATGTTTAAGTTCTTTGTACCAATCAGGGATTATCTTACTAATAGGTTCTGGTAGATTATCCTCTAAAAATTTANAAGCAGCTTTTGGATAGTNAAACTCTATGACTTTATTATTAAACATTCTATACCTTTATAAAAAGGTATATAAAATATTACTTTAAAAAAGTCAATTAAATAAAACGATAGTTAGTATACTTATTATTATCGTTAAGATATTTGTCTAAAGTTGTTGTAGGATAAGAAATAGCGTCTAAGTCGATGGCTTTTAAAAAAGCTACAGTTTCTTTTGCTCTATCTAGTTTAGAATGACCAATGGGCATATTTTCTATACGATTTTCAAGACAATCAATTCTATGTTGAACTTCACCTCTAAACTCACTTTCTACACATTCTCTATCTTCATTAATGGGTAAATCTGTTGTTCCAAATGAAAGTTCATCATTTGAAATAGTTAAAGTTTTTGTTCCATTTACTAAAGCTTCATAGTCTTCATCTGAAGAAGTTTTTATAATATATGGACTTACTCCATCTGTAAATGCAAGATCAATATCAGAATCTAAACCAGCTCTCACAAGAGCTGATCTTTTAACTTCATGCATAAAAAGAAATTTTGCCATATTATTGTCCTAAGTTTTCATACACAGCTATTGAACCGTGAGATCCAGCTTGTCCAGCTCCAGGTTGAGCTTTTGGACCTCCTTGTCCACCTTTTCCAGCTATTTTTACTCTTCCCAACAAGTTAACACTATCTTGAAAAGAAGGGGGAATTCCAGTTACTACATAGGCTCCGTCAGCAAGTTGCAACAAACCTGGTGGTACTTGTTCATATGGTTTAGTTTGATTAAGATTACCTGTTGATGGAGTTATTGTAAGATCTTGTTTCGAACCAGGAGCAGTTCCTGAAGCACCGACACCTGGATTACCACCATCATAGTTTCCACCACCGCCACCATTTGCAACAGCTGTATTTGTATTAAAAGTACTTGCAGCTCCTGAGCCACCTGATTCAGTGTGTGAGTTTGGACCTGGGTTACCACCTGCTCCTAAAGCATAAGGAACAGAATATGGAGCACTTACTGGTACAGACCAAATTCCAAATCCTCCATGGCCTCCCGGAGATGCTGGAGGTGTACCTGGAGAAGTAGATCCTCCACCTCCGCCACCACCTGCGCCTCGCAGGTATACAAAAATTTGTGTTGCAGCTGGGTTTGCCGTGTAGGTTCCAGTAGCTGGACCATCATCAAAAAAAGCTGGAAGCATAGATTTATCTCCAGAACTTCCTGAAGTGGCAGCTATAACTCTTCCAGATGAATCAACTGTTATGTCAGCTGCTGTAAAACTTCCTGGTACAGGTTTAATTATTCTTGGCATAAATTATCTTTCCTCCTTAAAATTAATCTACCATTTCTACATAAGAAACGTGAAAAGCTAAATCATTGGCAGCGCCAGCGGTTACAGCTATCAAATCTGTTTCGTCTAAATATATGGGTCTACTAATTAAATCTAATGTTGAATCTGCAGGCACAGAAATTGTGCTTGCAATTTTATAATATGTTGAACCATTATCGTTACTAATTTCTACTGTTGCATCAACAGCATTAGTTCCATCAATGTTTGCTAATAATATTGTATCAATTCTAACTGCAGTTTCTGCAGGAACGTCTATCATAGTAGTTCTGTTTGTATCGGATAAACTACCCATAGCGTTTTTAGGTGTGATCGTTGCTATATTTACAAGATTCGGTGTTGCCATTTTTTATTCTCCTTTTATATTAATACCCGAAAACCATGGATAAGACAATACCTTTTCCATCAGTAGTTGCGATTTGTGTTGAGCTTGATGTTGCGTTAGTTATTTTTACTCTACCAGTGCCATTTGGAGCTAAAGTCATGTCTCCATTTGCACCATCTGCAAGTGTAACTGTACCCGCATTTGTGCCGTTATTTGTGTTTAAAATTAAATCCCCAGTTCCTTGAGTTGTTAATGTAGCATCAGCGTTGTTATCTCCAAGTTGAACTGTATCAGCACCAAGATTAACATCCCCTGTTCCATTTGGAATTATATCAATATCTGCATTTGAAGTAGATACAATATCATTTCCATTAACATCTAAGTCACCACCTAATTGTGGTGATGTATCGTCAACAACATCTCCACCAAATTCAACTGATACAATATTTGGATTTGTACCATCATCTGCTTTTGCATACGCTAAAATAGTTTTACCATTTGCAATAGTAGCAGAAGTCCCTGATCCAGAAACATATTTAAATACTACGTTTTGTGAACCAGAAGTTCCATTTTTTAAAAGATAAAGTTGTTGAACATCCAAAGGTATTGTAACATTTCTAGATGCAGTTAATGATCCAGTAAATTCTATAACTCTGTGTGCAAGAGTTGCACCAGTTGATCCATCTGAAACAGATAAAGTAGTATCTCCAGAATCAGACACAGCTTGAGAAGCTGTTCCACCAATTGCTTGTTCTACTATTTCTAAGTTAGTATTAGTTTTTGTTCCCCATGTACCAGCGTTTTCACCGGTTGCTTGTTTTTCTATACCAAGAGGTGTGTATGTTGATGCCATAAATTTTATCTCCTATGCAACGTCATTATAACTTGTATTTGAACCAGTTGCAACATTAGAAATAGTACTATTTGATCCTGTTGAAACTGAAGCTGGTGTNGTATTTGAACCAGTGCTTACATCAGAAAAACTACTATTTGATCCTGTTGACGGTGCACTATATGATGAATTTGAACCAGTGTCAACATTACCATAAATAGGTATTACTGTAACTAAACCTAACGAAGCTGTTGCTGAAACTCCTGTAAGACCTAATACTAGATCTGCAACTGTTGTTGATCCTACAGAGGCGGTTGCAGAAACACCAGAAATACCTATTACATCAGCTGGTGTTATTGAGCCAACTGAAGCTGTTGCAGAAACACCAGTAGGCACTATAATTGGATTTGATGTTATTGTAGGCTCACCTACACTTGCAGTTGATGATTGACCTGTTAAACCAACTGCTTGATCAGCTACTGTAACGGAACCTACACTTGCAGTTGCTGATTGACCACTTAAAGTTATTCCTTCAACAATTGATAAAGTTCCAACATCAAGAGTTGATTCAACTCCTGTTAATCCCATTACGTCTGCAGGTGTAATAGATCCAACACTTCCTGTTGCTGAAACTCCAGTAAGTCCCATAACATCAGCTGGTGTTATTGAACCAACACTAAATTCTGATTGAACTCCTGTTACTTGGACAAGTGAATTAAAAGAAGCGTCCCAAGGTTCTTCACCCCAACCATTTCTACCCCAACCAACTAAAGTTCCAGAGTTAGAAAGATCACCAACTGCAGAGGTAATTACTCCTGCTGTAGAAATTCCTATAACATCAGCAGGAACTATTTCACCAACAGAAACAGTCGCTGATAATCCGTTTATTTCTACAATTTGAGTATCACCAGCTACTACTGAACCAACATTTGAAGTAATAGATACTCCTCCTACTTCAACGGCGTATGAAACTCCCCATCCTGAATTACCCCAAGCCTGTCTTCCCCAACCAGCAGCATTGAATGCATCTACTGTTCCTATAGCAGAAGTAATTTCAAAACCTGATACAGTTACAGGTGTAGTGTTAACAACAGTTGGAAAAGTTGCATCAACATTTATTGTAGGTAAAGTTGAAATTTCTATTATTTCTACAGTCTCAGCTGTAAGAGTTCCAACTGCAGAAGTAATTGATTGTCCAGTTGGCTCAACAGAATACTCAACACCCCATCCTGAATTACCCCATTGTTGTCTACCCCAACCTTCAACGTTAAATGATTGTGGTGTTCCTAATGCTGATATTGTTCCAGGTGAAGTAATAGATACAACTATTTCATCGGATTGCCATGTATTGGCGCCCCAAGTATTATTGCCCCAGGTTGATGCCATAAGGAAGGCCTCCTTATGCTAATCTTATGATCGCGTTTGTTGCGTCTGCTGTTGGAAATTGAATTGTAAAAGTTCCACTTGTTACTGTTTTATCGGCACCAAATGCAATAGCACAAACAGCAGGATCACCTGATGCTGAGTCATTGTAAATTAATGCACCATTTGCAGTAAAAGATGCGGAAGTATAACTAACATCAGCAAAATCACAAAGCGCTGTTGTACCAGAACTTGTTGGTGTAACACTTGTTAAAGTTGCACCGGCTGCAGTGTAAGCGCTACCTGATGAGTTTGTAATTTCATTTGAAGTTGTATAAGCTGTAGTTGAAGCTCCTAAAGTTGCATCACTTGTGTATAGTGCTATTTTAAAAGTGTTTCCAGTTGTAGCTGTAAAATCGTGAACTCCTTTTAAAAGTTCTACTTTAAAACTTGTACAAACTGCAGATGTTATTGCCATAATTTAATCTCCTACGGGTTTGCTGAAGTTACTGGAATACGAACAGTGCCATCAGTATAGTCATCTCTTCGTCTTCTACCAACTTGCTCGTTAGCAAACTTCTGTACTTCTTGTTTATATTTATTTTCGTATAATGTCAACATATCGATTGGACCTTTTAAAAATCCATACGCCTCTGATAGACAGCAATATAATAGCCCATTTGGAAAATTAAGGCTAATATAATTAGTTGTGTTATCTGAAGCTAGAGTAGCTGGCATTTTATTATAATGTATTCTAAATCTGTATGTAGTATTTGGAACTGGAGCTACAATAATACGTCCAGAGTTGGTATCTCCATCTCCTGTTGCTCCACCATACATAGCATAATATTTAGGCTGTCCTTGAGCTGCAGATGTGCCTGTAACATCTTGATATTCTTGTAGGTATGTATAATCTTTTTTTTCTAACCATCTATTAGCTCCTGTAATTTCTGATCCTGCAGTGTCATAAACTTGTACACCTCTTATAAACAATGCTCCTCCTGGTACGTTAATACTTTCTTGTCCAGCTACAAAGTTACCTAGTTTTTGTAATCTATCAGCATCGATAGGAACTTCTCTCATTATTCTATATTGAGCATTTAAAATAATATTTTCTAAAATAGAATCTGACAAAACAGTAGAGTCTACTTCTGTATAATTTCTAATCTGTGTAACTAATCCACTATAACTTAATCCTGCCATTATGCTATCCTCGCTAATTCTTTACATTTAGGACAACGATGTTTATATTTATTGTGTTCACTACAAAAACCTCTAGGGTGTAACATTACCTCATGTGCATCTATTTGTTCTTTAGGTCTAAACCAAGATTTTATTTTTTCTATAATTTTTTTAATCATGCGCTTAACGTAACCGGTCCAACTGAACAACCCGGTCCTCCTCCTTTAACTCCTCCAACTGTAGCAGTATCTGTATCAACTGTAAAGAAGAAGAAATTTGCTACAGCGTAATCTGTGCTAACTCTTGCATCATCTCTATATATTCCTGTCGTAATTGTATAACCAGCTGCTTTTGCAATATTAGCTCCAGTAATACCATCAAAGTCTGATGGATTTGCAAATTGAAATGTTCCACCACTAGCAGTGATTGCTAAAGGTGAGCCTCTAAATCTGTATGTTGTTCCATTTGTTAAGCCATGTCCAGGTGCAGTTACATTAATAACTCTTGATCCTGCCTCATAAGTTTCAAAACCATTCTCTGGAATAGAATATGGAACATCTGATTCTATTCTATCAGGTCTAACATTACGTAAAGATATAGAGTCACCATTCATAGGTTTTGGTTCTAATTGCGGTTGCTTTGGTTCAAACTCAGATACATGAACAAACGATCCGTTCCATTCTCTAACCATTTCTTTATATGGAAATTCCATACCGGATCTATCTGATATTGCTTTTGCGTATTTTCCTGTTGCGTACTTTGCCATTATGCTCCTGGATAATATGCTTTAGGAGTAATGTGTGTGCTAGATGCAGAACCATCCTCTGCTAATGCTCTTGCAAACTCATCCTCATAAACTAATTTTGTTTGTTGTATTAATTGTGGTTGATACTTCATAGATAAATAATAGGCTAATCCTGATACCATACAAGGCACAAATCTAAATGGAACATCAGTTGCATTAGTATAGTCACCCACATCTTGTATTCTTTTTATGTAATAAAAATGCATATCTTTAGATGCATTCGTAGAATCTGGTGTTGGATAAACGTGCACTCTAACTTTATCAATAAATCTTTCTATCCAATATTGATTAGGTGTTCCTTTGGATAATTTGTTTGAGAATCCTGCATAAGTAGATCTATCTACTTTTGTCATTGGACTATCTGATTGTGTTGTTTGTGTTCTATTAGATCTTAACTGTGCCTCAAGGATATCAGATATTCCATAAACTCCATTTGGAGTAGAGGTAGCACTTGTACCATCATCACTAGATCTAAAAAAATCATACTCTGCTTGACCTTCTATTAAATCTAAATCAAGTTCATCTATTTCCCAATAGTGAATACCTCTATTACCCCATTCTTGAAA